>JAABUH010000474.1_pt1 | contig 58957 bp, 96 predicted proteins | sample 5559121 | NCBI WGS metagenome assembly JAABUH01 (sample SAMN10711871, study PRJNA513364) | rock metagenome | isolation source: Antarctica rocks | place: Antarctica: Victoria Land, Battleship Promontory nord | collected 2015-12-28 | reverse complement strand
GGGTTGTATGAGGGGAGAGGGGAGAGATGCGAATTAGCGAGCAGCTCCAGCGACATGAAGGCGGGAGAGAAGAACCAGAATGTTGAGTTCGGAGTAAATGAGATCGGGATTGGAACTTACCGTTCAAGATAATGGATGTGTTCGATAAAGGCGCCTTGTAGAGCTTGAAGGAGATCAGCGACTGTAATGGATTGATCCTGGAGAAGAGAGACTGACCAAGCACGCCGATGACGATATTCTCGGGTACACCATCGGCCGGAGGGAGAGGCATGATATCGACTGCCTCGGGGACGATTAGTAGAAAGCGAAGGAGGCGGCCGAACGAGATTGTCTGTTTTTGCTTATCTAATCTGCTCATTCGACTCACAGACGAGAGTTTATACACGTCTGAACGACTCGGCCCGGGACAACCCTTATCAGTCTTCCCCCACCTCCACCTTTCGTGTGCACGACGCGTTTCCCCTTCCCCCGTTCAACCCTGGTTCCTCGTCCCCCCCCCCCTCCGTGCCAGCCAGACCCTATTCTCACTTTTGACCGTTGAGATACGCCGAGAGTGAAGTCTGTTGACGAAGTGCCTGGAGGATCGTCAATTGGAACTTGAGAAAGCGGGGCCTGGCGCCCACTCGAGTATTGTTCGTCATTTGTATCTTATCAGCTTCTTCAGCGAGACTAGAGGTCTGACTGTGCCTTGTCCGATACTCCCTTTGGCTTGCCTAGCGCAGCGCCTTGTTCGCCTTTCCGCTGCTGTTCCTTCTTGTTCTCCTTTCGAAGACGCGCAAAAACACCGAGCTGCGGCACAGCTCGGCGCAGGGTCCTCCACGCATAAGGTCTCTTGACTTCCGGCGAAAGTATATCGACTTGGCGTCATCTGGACGGTCAACACGGACACACACACGCATAGCTTCGAGGTTTCGCGACTGCCTGTTCATCATCCAACGGAAACATCGAGCGACGTCGGCGATTCGCCTTGTTACGCTGCGTGGTGTCCACGTATCCGCTGCTCGAGCCGGTCTCATCGCTGCCGGTCAGCAAAATCAGTACAGTCATTATCCCATCGCACGGACCCCGTCAGCTTCTCATCTCGAATACAACTTGCATCGGCATCGCATCGCATTCATCGCATCAGCCCCGACGTCATTTCCCGCTCAAAGCCCGAAGCAAACATAGCAAACACGCCTAGTCGATAGTAGAATTTCCAAACAACACTCACCCTGGCGAGCTCAACACCGCATAGGCGACCAACGTCCAGCCGACCTCGTCCACACCCCGTTGACATTTCACACCCGCCCCGTTCCCCAAACATTTCGCATAAACAAACGATAGCCCAGAAGGACGTATATAGAAGGACGGCGCCAGTCGACTTGCCCTAGTCCTAGACATCAAACAGCAGAATCACATACACACCAAGATGCCTCTCCAAGCTCGCCGACCGAATCTCCCGGCTATCTCATTGCCTGCTAAACTGTGAGTCTTGACCGCACTTCGGCTTCAAAGCTGACGCGAGAGAGACAGCCGGTCGCAGGACTCGCTGAGCGAGGATGTGCATACCCCGATTCCATACACGCCGATCCCGTTCCAGCAGGTGAGTAACGCAATGATCTCGACAAGGCTGAGAGCTAAACGACACCAATAGGCTCCGCTCGTCATGACCCCCGACACACCTTCGTTCTCTCTCTCGGGGCTCGACGCGGCTATCGCGGCTAAGAGGGGAAATTCAGACCTCGAGGAGAAAACTGATGCCACCTGGACCGAACCTGAGGACGGAATCCTTCAAAGCGTGAGCCGTCCAGCTAGTCTTGATTTAGTCTGACGGTCCGTAGTATTTGATGCACCCTCCTCGCCCTTTGCGGACCTCGTACCCGCCCGGATCCCTACCTCCAGCCTCCGCCCTGGACGAGATCACAACGCAACTCCTCGCCTCGACCACCTCAGCCTCCATCTCCAGCTCCTGGAAAGACTCTTGGAAGTCCACTCGTTCCCGCCTCTTCACCATCGCCCGCAAGGAGTCCATGTCCGCCGTCGGCGGTCACAAGCGCGAGATATCCGAGTCTATGTCCATTGTCCCGATCTCGAAACCGGTGCGACCCAAGTTGACCGTACTGGGCAGCTCCAACATGAAAAGACAACAACACGGCATGGACTCGCTTTATGCAGATGACGAGCCTGAAAGCTTTTCCGAGACGCTAAGGTATGACTACTCACAAGGATGGCCGAGCGGAGCTGATGATGTGAGCAGATTGAGCGGCACGCTGCAGGATACCGCTGCGAAAGACTCTGACTCCATCCTCACCTCAGGCGGTGGTCTGTCGTCGCGTATGTCTCCTCTCATCAATTGTAGGCGAGTCCGCATTGACATTGACCGCAGCCCTTGCATTCACCTTCAACTTCAACGCTACCACCCGCAAGCCCGGTTTCCCATTCCCATCGTCGTCCTTCCCTCTGCCCCCTTCTCTGCTGCAACGCTGTCGATCCTTCACGTGCGAGGACTTCCCGGACGACGACTTCGCCCTGAAAGAGACCACTCCCCCTAAGGTCCGGCCTGAGATGCAGCGGTCCGCGTCATCTCCGGTATCAGCGTTGACGACCTCCCCTCCGAGCTCGATCTCGTCCCAAAGCATATCCGAGGAGCTCGACCTCGAGTTCGAGCCAGAGGAGGACCCGATCATACCGCTCAACCAAACGTTCCCGCATTCCCTCCTTGGTCTCCGACCGCGAGAGGAATCCATCACAACCGGCTCATCTGACGGGTCCGACAACATGACTCCAGCGGGAGCACCCGCTATCACGCTCACAGCGGATAGCCCGACTCGAGCGACTCCCCGTGTGATGTCGGGAAGTACCTGCGTCACTGCCCCAGCACCAGTCTCCACCGAGACCGATAGTCCGAGCCCATCCTTGGGATTCGCCAACCTCTCCCTCACCACACCTTTCCCCCTGAGCTCCAATCCACCAACGATCTCCACAACGGGCGGACTCCGTCGTACCCTCCGCCCAGTGGGATTGTCACGATCGTTATCCGACACGACGACCGGCTCGGTCAGGCCACTGTATCAGCCTGTGATCGAGCGCGAGGCGAAACGACCGAAGTTCCGACCTGGTTCTGGGTTGAGCGTGGCCGTTCCCAAGGCCAAGATGGGAGGCTGGGAGGAGCTCAAGAGTCCATTCGAGATCAAGACGAGCAACGCCTAATCCGGCTTGCTTCCTTCGCCCTTGCCATCTCCGTTCGTTTCGCATCACCAGAATCTCATGCCATTCCATGACTTCGATAGTCTCTACTGGCATATCCCGTCTCTAGGTTGTACCCGCATATCTTGTGTTTCTCGGTTCCATCCCATCATTGGTTCGTACTCATCACCATTCAGACCATATCATTACCGCAATAGGACGCATCCTTTGGCTGTACATGCATTCTGGGCCATTCATGGGACGATCGAAAAGGTCGCTGCTCGATGCCTCCCTCGCTCAGATGATACTGATGAATACTAAGAATGTAAAGCATGGGATGATCGAGTCAATGCACATGAGGTTCGCTGTCTATAATATACCACGATCGTTGCTCATGCCTGGTAGTCCCTAAAGTCCTTCCACTGCTGATTTGCCAACAGTCCCCCTACGAAAGCATGGAACCCAGGAGCTTGCTGAGCCGTACTCATCTTGTACAGCGGTACAGCCGTCCTGAGCGTCGACCGCTGCATCTCCTCTGCCGAATGCCATCAGCCGCCATAGTGGTCTCTATGCGATTTCGACCTACCTTTCCGCTCGAGATCCTGCTTGACGGTATCATCCTTCACCTCAATGTCTTTCATGATCACCTTGAGCGCGTCGGCAACCTCGTCGAGTCGCGGAATGACAGATGCAGACGAGAGCTGTGCGAGGCGGAGTAGGAGCATGAGAGCGAGGACTTTGACCTCGTTGACATCGCGAAGTGCGGCCATGACGCGGTCGGTAAATGAAGGGAGATCAACTTTTGTGAAACAGGTGCCGAGCTGTGAAGTATCAGCACCTCTTGAAAACCCGAATCGGCGATGATTTGCTAACCAAGGTGTACCTAGATATGATGTCAGCTAATTATTTTGGAAGAGATGATAGCACATACATGGTCTCGTAAGCTGTCTTCCGGTTCTCAAGCCCATCATCCTCGATCACTATGACAGGTCAGGACGTTCGGCTAAATTGAGGCTGGTCGCACCCTTCCACGGTCCCATCTGCACTTCTCGCTGCAATTCTGGCTTCACATGGGTCTCCTGGTAGAGCAACGGCTGCAGTGTTGTGAGGCGGTCCACGATGAGATGTGGCTTATTCTGGATCGCCGCGTTGAGAGAGGCAAGAGAAAGTCGGCGGACAATCTGAAATCATCAGCGTGGTGGGCAGACTGAGAAGGTGGAGCCTCACTAAATTCTCGTCATGCATGAGAGAGAGGAAATCAACGATGATTGGCGCTATGAGATCATCGTAGGCCGACGAAGTATCGATAAAGGTATAGCGCACGGCCGCCGCGACGATCGCACGGTTGCTGGGTGATGATCGCAGAAGCTCCTACATTCGCTAGATCAGCTCTTGAAGGGGCCAGTCGGTCCAAGCCAGGCTTACCTGAAGCTGAGGTAGGAACTTAGCCGGTGCAGTCGTGGTGAGCTTGCCGATGCAGGCTGCTTTGACATTTCGGACTCCGTCGTCACCAGTATTGCTCGAAGTCGCGACCTTCCCATTGGTCTTGCCATTGGCTCTCGGGACCTCTTCGGAAAACAGCGGATTCCAGAGCGAGTCGGCAAGATTCTCCAGCTGGGCGGGCGATGAATGCAGGATGACCTCGACGCATCGATTATCAACGGATTGCCATTGTCGCGAAGTCTGCTCACCTCTTTGAGCGCATGCAGCAGCAGCAAGCGAGAAGATTCGCTGTCCGCTGATCCGATGTGGCGCACGATGGTAGGCAGGAAGCCGCTGGGCGATCCCACAGCGAGGTTGCCTGTTCCAAGTCAGACACAGAATGCCGCGCGTCTAGATTGTCTTTCACTCACCTGCAGCAAAAGCGGCCGCAGTACGTACTTCCTCGCTCTCGTTCTTGAAGAAGGTCAGAACGAGATCACTAAGCCCAGCAGTCTGCGACAGATCGCTGCACTAGGTCTCAGCAAAGATCATGCGCCGCGATGCCAAGCGAAACGGCTCACACCGTCCTGCCGATCTCGCCTAGGCACAGCAATGCCAGGTAGACATCTGCCTCGGTTTTCTTCGAGGACTGTGACCTTGGTCAGCGCTACGCAGCCTAATATGGGCTCAAAATCACCTTCATCGTCTTTTGGAACATCGATACAACACCCGCTGCATTCCTCTGAGAATGCTCCACCACCACCCCCACGCATCGAGCTGTTGCGGTATACGTCGACGTCCCTCCTCGCGTTGCGTCTGGTAAAGATTCCGCTTTCCCAAGGTTGTCTACCAGCGAAGAGCCCAGACGAGTGGCAGCATCAATATCGCCGTCAATGTAAGCTGCGAAGAAGGCCGTAAGCGCGTCGATCATGTTGGGATTGATCGAAGGCGTCTTCACAGCCTCCATGGTGAGAGGAAGCAGCTGTTCCTCGACTGTCGACCGACAAGCCGGTTGCTGAGCGAGGATCAGAGCCACAATGTGAAGAGCAGTAGGCGTCTCAATGAACGGCTTGAGCTCCACGATGATAGCTTCGGCCACCGTCTTCGGTAGCCCCGATCCAACCCGACCAAGCATATGCTGTAGGCAGACAAACTCCGCACTTCTGCCAGCCGATCGCTTGCTTTTGCGTATAGCTACCACCACGTTGGGCAGCACGTTCAAAAGCCATGCATCGAAGTCCTGACCCTTGCAGACGGGTGACTCGACGATCTTGCCGATCACCTGAATTGCCGTAATCGCTGTATTATCATTTCCGAGGCGATCGCTGATGAGGGGCAGGCACATTGAATATGACGGAGTCAACGCATCGCCTTCGTGAGCGAGCAAGCTTCCGAGAGTTTCCAATGCTCTCTCACGAACTTCGCTGTCGACGCTGGAGTCGGCGAGAACTTCTGTGGTGGCATCGAAGAGCTGTCCGACAGGTCTGGAAAAGCTGTTTGGGAGTGGCGATGCGGAGCCTTTCGGGCGTATAGATTGGGCCAGGGACGAAGCGGCCGCGAACGCTTCGAAGTTGACCCGTTGGAGCTTGTGCTTCATGCTTCGGACTATGACCGACACAAGATCGACGAGGTGGCCCAAGTAGCAGCGAGCGGTATGACACCGGAAGAAAGCGGCAAGAAAGGAGAGAGCGGCCATCAGCAAGGCGGAAGTCGTGGCGCTGTCGCACGATCGAAGGGCCCCAATTGCAGCGGAGCAGATCCGGTCTGCTTCGGAGTCGAGGCCACCGGCGAGCGCTTCCGCAGTCTGTCGCAGCAGGACGAAGCACTGCTGACGGGTCGGGACTGATTTCGATGACAGCTGCTTAAGCGTTGCACGGAGAAGTTGCGGTGCAACAGCTTGCAGGAATTGCGCAGGACTGCAAAGTGTCACACCCCACTAACCTGGATTGGTGCGCTCACCTGTCATCCGGAGCGCCTTCAGAGTCCATCTCTTCGCTCCATTTCCTCTTGTTCCTTCCGCCGGATGCAAGCTCAGCTGCATTCGCCGTGATGGTCTGCTTGAGGAGCGTTCCGAAGGCGGCAAGTACCTCAAGGCGAACGCTCTCTTCCCTCTCACTGAAGCGGCTTATTAAAATAGGGGCGGCGGTCTTGTAGAAGTCATTCAGGAGCTCATTACGCGTGCCGATAAGTGCAAGGAGAACTTTGGCAGCGGCGCGGCGGATTTTCCACGAAACGTCCTCGTCATCGGAATATCTGGATTTACAGTCAACGACACTCGGATCTGCAGAGTAGAATGGACTTACGCTTCTTCTTCATACTCCTCATCTTCTTCTTCATCCGCGGCCATGTCATTATCTTGGTCGTCGACATTCACATAATTCTAAGCCAGATCAGCAGGTCGCAAACAGTCAATGAAGCATAGCCAACCGGATCATACTTGACAAGCTCCAAAGCCCGGTCGATGATTTGAGGAACATAGGGAGAGATCTCGTTTGGACAGCCCAGCACAAGGACTTCGAGAGCCTGCATCATACCTCAGCAACAAGCGTTACGAGGTGAAGCAGACTCACCACTAGAGCCCCTTTAACGGCTTCGGTGTCCTCCACATCCCGCGTCTGCTTCATGATCATCTCTATCACCTGTCCTTCTCCGATGAGAGCTCCAATTTTCGAAGCACTCCGACCTCTCGCCAAACTGGCGACCACGCCAACCCATATCCGACCAGTATCGCCTCCATTCTCCAGGCCCTCTATAATTCGGTCCCGTAGAGATGAGTCAAACAGCTTCGGACTGATGAACACCAGAGCGGAAAGTGGCGCAATGCAGCGCTTCCGGATGGACGGGCGGGACGTCGAAAGGATGCGGATAAGGCAGTTGAGAGAGCTGGTCTGAAGGGGTGCTGAGGCAGCAGTGATGTATGGGATTCGCACATAGATGTCGGTGAGTATCTGTAGGAGCTCGGATGCGAGCTGAGGGTCGACATTGGGCTGTAAGTGTCAGTTTTGATTCGGAAAGGGATATGACCACAGAGCCCACCTTGGTCAGTAGAGCGAAGATTTTGGTTATGATGGTCTCGACGTTCTGTGGCAGTTGAGCACCATCTGATGGCATCTTCAAAACCACTGATTTGAGAGCTTTGGAGCTATCAGCGCTTAAAATCCGCAAATACCGCCAGGTTGTTCAGCTCACCCAGGCATGAAATATTCGTCCGCTCTTCCTCACCCGACGCAATACCGTTCAACAGAGCGCTGACGATGCTATACATCTGTGGTGGTCGTGACTTCCTTGCCATGGCTGCAATGCTGGAGATTACAATGAGCTTGAAGCAGCACTTTCACAGCACACTTCGGCTTCATCATTGGTGAAAGCCACTCACCAAGACACTGCACTGTTCTTGACTTCCGAGATCTCATCCATTAACAGCTTCAACACCATCTCCACCAGGTGTGCTTCTGTCACTTCATCGGTATATGTGCTCTCGACACCTCGTTTAGAGCTCGAAGCGGAAATTGAGGTGGAAGAAGAGGAAGACGAGGGGACAGGGGTGGTGAGGCGGAGAAGCTCCTTGTGCAGATCAATGAGAGCTTGAGTCCTGTATAAAGGAATCAGAAGGGGGCCAAAAGATGGGGAGCAGCCTACCGCAAGTCAGAGTCGGTAGACCGCATCTGTCAGCGTATCATCAGCCAAGTATCCAGAAGAGGGGAGGGAGACCGGACCTTCTCAAGCAGAGAAGATGACTGAACACTGAGCCCAGGTTTGGCTGACGAGGACGACATCTTTGCAGCTCCACTGGCGTCAAAGTCTCACGACCGTCTTCTCAAGCCCTGTCTTTTATACCAGAGACGGTCGAACGGACGGATGTCGCGTGGTCTTTGTCACGTGACCTTTGGCGGATCGAGCTGAAGCTGTTCTCAGCGACCGTCTTGACCTTTATCAGATACAGGACTTGCTGAATGGCGGGGGGTCCACAGCAGGCCTCCAATACCTCTTATCTGGCCAGAGCTGCGGCATTATTTCATTAACCTGTATACGTGAACCGCTGAACACTCGGTTGACCCATAACCTACCCATCCCCTCGCTCATCCTCCTCTCCATCCTTCCCCGTGTCACACCCCCGCCCATCATGCCCCTCCGAATCCGACTCGCTCGCCACGGCCAGCGGAATAATCCCTACTATCACATAGTAGCCATCGACGCCTCCAAAGCCCGCGACGCCCGCCCTCTCGAGAAGCTCGGCGAATACGATCCCATCCCCCGTGTCCCCTCAACATCGTACCTCCCGCCTGAAGCGAAGGTGTTCGGGAAGGAGCATGGGACGGTGAAGTTGGAGAAAAAGGTGGAGTGGAATGTCAAGCGGATACGGTATTGGCTTGGGGTAGGGGCGGAGCCTACACGGACGGTCGTGAAGTTGCTCGAGCGGGTGGGGATCTTAGCTGTACTGTTGTGGGTGGGTGGAGCTGATGGGGTGTGGCTTAGGGAGGAGTTTTGACCGTGCCGCATCGATGGCAACATACATATAGCCCTCCATCAGCTGGCGAGACGTCCGAAGATGTCCTCCCCACTTCCAGCTTATCATCGCCAAATCGGACAGCCAGCTCAGAAACTCCGCAGACTGGCCCAGGCAGATGACAGGCTGGTGGGGACACACAACTACGATGGATTGTTCATTAGCATGCATGCAGTTCTGCCAGTTTCTTCAGCAAAGACCCGATTCCCGGAAAGTCAGGCAGAGCAAAATTGCTGACAGGCGTGTATTATGCCTCGCCTATCTAGCTGGCTAGCAGGCCTAGTTGGCAGCACCCCCATCTTCTCGGACATTCATACATACTGCCTATGCATGATACTTCCACAACGTCTTCAAACACCTAGGTGGTTGAAGCTCGACAAAAATCAGACCAAAATAAATCCGGGCCTGAGCAGCTGAAATTTTAGTCTGATCTCTGGATTTTTGTCGTCAAGGCAAACAAAACAATACTGCTCCTCTTGCAATCACCGCCGGAAACCATCCACTCCCCACTTAGCCTGGGCTATGGTGATATGGCCGCGCAAGACCGTGCAGTCGCCAGCTCCTCCAAGTCCCATCACCACCATCACACCCAGCGACATACCGATAAATCCTCGAAAACCAAGCACGGCGACATTGAGAAGGAGCACCGGTCCAAGCATCGATACAGAGGCAAAGAGAACGACAAGGGCAAGAGAGCGGAGAAATCCGGGCCTTTCGAGCAGCGCCTCTCGTACCTGAGATTGAGTGTCCCACCTAAGTTCTCGGCGGATTGGTTGGCGGGGGTCCGAGAGGTGCTGGACGGACTGCTCATACGGTGGGTCAAGCGGCTTCCTTACAATCCATCTGGGAAGCATTTTGATCGTGGGGGGATAGGTATGTCCCTCAGATGTGCGGCGTCCTCCTTGCCCATGGGGATCACGAATTCGTTGACGATACGGTCAAGATCCTCAACGAGTGCCCGTTCGGGGTATGTGAAGTGGAGTTCCGGTCGATTGTCTGGGCTCCAAAGCTCGGCCAAAGGCTCTGTAAGACTCCTTGTCCCCTTGCTTGTCGTCTTATACTGATAAATCTTGGTATAGACGGCACTCATTCCCTCTCTTCACCCTCCCACCTATCCCTCGTATTCTCCAGGACATTCAACGTCTCAATCCCACTCCAACATATCCCATTGGACCTATACGAGTTTGAACATACGGAAGGAGCGGAGGATGAGCCACTGTCCGACAGCGAAGACGAGGACGACGCAGATGGGCATGTGAATGAGGTTGGGCGGTGGAAGAGTCGGAAGCACGGGAAGCTCCTGGGTGAGGGAGGCAAGGGGATCAAGTTCACGGTGATCGGGTGTGCCAACCATCCCTGTCGCTGAATCATGGCTGATGGAGACCAGGATGCAAGTCTCCAACCAAATGCTTTCACTGACCGGATCACTCCTCGCCGATCCGGCCAACCCACCTCCCCCATCAGAACCGACTATACTCATACGAGATCCCTCACCTTCCCCAGAGCCTTTGGAAGTCGAGCCACCCGAAGAGCAGCCACGTCATAGCAATCCCAAGCCCATCACTAACGGCCATGCGACATACGATACAGAGCTGCAACCCAGACCCGAAGCAGCGGTACGGCACGAGGTGATAGACGAGCGGTTCCTTAGCGCTCGAGAGCTCAAGAAACGGCGGAAAGACGAAACGAAGGATAAGAGGGAAGAGAGGAAAGCGAAGAAGGGCGAGGTGATACTCGACGCTGTTGAGACGGTGGGTGGTGGGGATTTGGTGGGGTTGCGTGGAAGTGGAGGGGAGAAGGTGGTGAAGCGGAAGGCGGATGGCGACAGCGGAGAGATGAGGAAGAAGAGGAGAGATAAGCCGTGAAAATGGGTAGTGTATGATGTGACATCTGCAGCCTGCGCATCACGGATGTATTCCTCGACTTCTATTGGGGCTCGACTGCAAAGTACAGCATCCCGACCGTCTTTACGCGGTATCCCATTACAGCGGGTCTAGGGTTCTGAAGTGTGGGGACCCCGCCTATAACTTCGACGCGTCGGGCGTCTTTGTACTTTTTCTTCCCGCCAAAAATCCAGTTCCTTTTGCCTTCCTGCCCCGTCCTTCTCCCTCAGTCCAGCTTGGAGTATGTCCAGTCGAGGGTTCCGAGGTCGCGGTCGAGGTCGAGGCGGTAGCAACACGCGTTACACAGGCAAGCGGACCTCCTTCCGTTCCAACAAACCCAGCGGATCCGGCGGAGGAGTCGCCTACGGCATGGATCGACCTGCACCCATCCGCGAGGCCGATGGAAGCGCAGCTGCGGAAAAATTCGAGGAGGTTAAGGTGCAGGATGAGATTGACGAGAAGATGGGGTTTTGGAGGTTCGAAAGTAATCTTGCGGCTGGGGAGAAGCGAGTCGGGTGGCTGGTGAATATGCATCAGGTGGGTCTGAGGACAAGGCAGATCAAGGCAAGCATGCTGATGGAGCGATAGACACTGGTGCAATCATCGACACATGCCGGAGGTCTAGCTGCGGTGGACTTTTACTTCATCCAGGATGATGGAGCGATATTCAAGGCTACAGTGCCGTATGAGCCGTACTTTCTCGTCACATGTAGAGTGAGCCGCCAAATCGATACGAAGCTCTGGCGGAACTGATCCGTTTCCCCCCAGGCTGGTTCCGAAACTATAGTGGAGGAATGGCTAGGAAAGCGATACGAGGGTGTCCTGCTCCGAGCTGAGCGGGAAAAGAAGTGGGATCTGGACCTGGTATGGACAACACCTTCCTTCATGTTTCTACTGATCGCTCGCAGCCGAATCACTTGCTCTCAGCACCGCCCGTCTTCTTAAAGCTGTCCTTCCGCAATACTGCCGATCTCCAATCAGTTCGACGAGAGCTTCTGCCCCTGTCCCAGACGAATTCGGCGAGATTCACAGCGGTCGACGCATACGCCGACGTCGTCGGCGCGGAAGGTGCTATGCCCGCTTTCAATGGTGGTGAAGAGCTCGAGGAAAAGGCTTGGGGCGCAGAGGAAGAGACAAAACAGCGGCGAGATCGGGAGCCGTCCGACTGTATCATCGATATCCGGGAGCATGACATCGCCTACTACCTCCGAGTAGCCATCGACCTCGGTGAGCCTGTTCCATGATGGTTGGCATTCAAGCTAAAGCAATCAGATGTCCGGGTCGGTCTGTGGTACAGCGTCACCTCTTTCACTGGGATCATATCGCTCGAACCGATACCCACTCTCGTCAAGCGAGCCGAGCCGGTCGTAATGGCATACGATATCGAGACGACCAAGCAGCCGCTCAAGTTCCCGGATCAACAAACGGATCAGATCATGATGATCTCTTACATGATCGACGGTCAAGGGTATCTCATCACCAACCGCGAGATCGTCAGCGAAGACATCGACGACTTTGAGTATACGCCCAAGGACGAGTATCAGGGGGAATTTACGGTCTTTAACGAGGCGGATGAAGTGAGTCAGCATATCAGGAGCGGGAACAGGACTAATCAATACAGCCCGCATTGATACGACGGTGGTTTGAGCACATCCGCGAATCCAAGCCTACGATCATGTCGACGTATAACGGTGACAGCTTCGACTTTCCCTTCGTCGATGCTAGAGCGAAGATTCACGGGATCAGCATGTACGATGAGATCGGCTTCCGGCCAGACGTGGAACTCGAATACAAATCGAAGGCCTGCATGCACTTGGACTGCTTTAGGTGAGTTTATGAAGGCGGATGCGGAAATGATAGGGTAGATGGGTCAAGCGAGATTCATACCTCCCGCAAGGAAGCCAGGGCTTGAAGGCGGTGACAACGGCCAAGCTGGGATACGATCCGATAGAGCTGGATCCGGAGCTCATGACACCGTGAGTCGGGTTTGAATAGCAAAGCTGACGATGTAGCTATGCGATCGAGCAACCGCAGAGCCTCGCCCAGTACTCCGTCTCAGACGCCGTTGCCACATACTACCTATACATGAAATATGTTCACCCCTTCATCTTCTCGCTTTGCAATATCATCCCCCTCAATCCCGACGACGTGCTCCGGAAGGGTAGTGGAACGCTTTGCGAAACTCTCCTCATGGTAAGTCAGTATCAGAGGACAATGCTGATATCTCAGGTGGAAGCGTATCAGGCGCACATCATCATGCCCAATCGGCACGAGGATCCGCATGGCGTCACATATGAAGGACATCTCCTGGCATCCGAGACATATGTCGGAGGTCACGTCGAAGCACTTGAGGCTGGGGTATTCCGAAACGATATTCCAACAAACTTCAAAATCGAGTCCAGTGCTGTGCAAAAGGTAAGCGTAACATGCAGAACGCCGACTGATGAGTAGCTTCTTGATGACCTCGATGCCGCTCTCGCTTTCTCCCTTGTTGAGGAGGGCAAGATCAGCCTTGATGACGTGGAAAATTACGACGAAGTCAAAGGCGAAATTCAAAAGGCGCTCGAGCTCATGCGAGATTACCCTAATCGCCTCGACAAGCCTCTCATCTACCACCTGGACGTAGCGGCCATGTATCCCAACATCATGTTATCCAATCGGCTTCAGCCTGACTCTGTCAAGGACGAAGCAGCTTGTGCGGTATGTGACTACAATCGACCCGACAAAACGTGTGATCGAAGAATGGAGTGGGCTTGGAGAGGGGAGTACTTTCCGGCGAAGCGGGACGAGGTCAATATGGTTCGGTATGCCCTCGAACAGGAGCTCTTCCCCGCCAAATTTCCCACTGGTCCCCGTCGACGTTTCGTCGACCTTGCCGAAGGAGAACAATCGGCGCTCATCCACAAAAGGCTTGGCGACTATTCTCGAAAGGTGTACAAGAAGACGCATGATACCAAAGTAGTCACAAAGACGGCAATTATCTGCCAACGCGAGAACTCCTTCTATATCGACACAGTGCGAGCTTTTCGAGACAGACGATACGAGTACAAGGGATTGCACAAGACATGGAAGAAAAATCTGGACAAGGCAATCGACGGTGGTGGGGCGGTTGCGGCGACGGACGAAGCGAAGAAGATGATCGTGCTTTACGACTCGCTCCAACTGGCGCACAAGTGTATCCTCAACTCGTTCTACGGCTACGTGATGCGCAAAGGAGCACGATGGTACTCGATGGAGATGGCCGGGATCACCTGCCTCACTGGGGCTAGCATCATTCAGATGGCTCGACAGCTCGTCGAGCAGATCGGTCGTCCATTAGAGCTCGACACGGATGGGATCTGGTGTATGCTGCCCGGCGTATTCCCTGAGAACTTTTCATTCGAGCTCAAGAACGGTAAAAGCTTCGGTATCTCATACCCCTGCACCATGCTCAACCATCTTGTCCATGCTCAATTCACAAACGACCAATATCATGAGCTGCTCGACAAGGAATCGGGCTTGTACGATGTGAGGAGTGAGAACAGTATCTTCTTCGAGCTGGACGGACCATACAAGGCGATGATTTTGCCTTCATCCAAGGAGGAGGACAAACTGCTCAAAAAGCGGTACGCCGTATTCAATCCCGATGGCTCCCTCGCGGAGCTCAAGGGCTTCGAGATCAAGCGAAGAGGCGAGCTACAGCTCATCAAGATCTTCCAATCGCAAATCTTCGATAAATTCCTCCTCGGCACCACGACCGAGGAATGTTACGCGGCTGTTGCGCAAGTCGCAGACCAATGGCTCGACATCTTACAGTCCAAGGCATCGAGTCTGCATGATAGCGAGCTGGTCGACCTTATAGCGGAGAATCGGAGCATGTCGAAGACGCTTGCAGAGTACGGCGGTCAGAAGTCTACGTCCATCAGCACCGCCAAGCGTCTCGCTGAGTTCCTGGGCGAGCAGATGGTGAAGGACAAGGGATTATCATGTCGCTTCATCATCTCCGCAAAACCAAACGGTGCTCCAGTCACCGAGCGAGCGGTCCCCGTTGCCATTTTCACAGCTGAACCCGCTATCAAGCGCCATTTCTTGCGCAAGTGGCTGAAAGACAATAGCCTTACCGAATTCGATCTCCGGACAATCCTCGATTGGGAGTACTATACGGAACGTCTCGGATCAGTCATACAGAAACTCATCACCATTCCAGCCGCGCTACAGAAGATCTCAAATCCGGTTCCGCGTATTCGACATCCGGATTGGCTGTTCAAGCGTGTCGCTGCGAAGGAGGATAAATTCCGGCAACACAAGCTCACCGACATGTTTGCCAAAATGCATGCGAATGCGGATATCGAGGACTCCAGCAAGTCAACGAATGGCGGTCAAAAGGTTGCAGTGGTAAAGAAGAAGATTCCCAAGCAAGCGGAGGTGGCACCAGATCCAAATCTTGACTACTCGGGATACATTCGGGTCATTCGCAATCAGTGGAGAATGAAGCGGGTCGAGCGTGCACGAGCACGACAGCAGGCGCCCCGACAGGACGGTACTGTCTCGTCCATGATTCAGGCTCGCTCCATCAATCTCGCTAGTCGGCAGTGGGACATCATCCAGATCGCAGAGACGAATCGCCCAGGCGAGTTCAAGCTATGGCTCGCTATCGATGGCACATTCCAGAGTGTTCGGTTGCGGATACCTCGCGAATTTTACCTCAACTTCAAAGCTCCGCCAAGTCCTGGTACCTTCTCACCCCGTTACGAGGCGACGTCCGTCGCCCGAGTACTGCCGCGAAGCCAATCATCCCGCCACCTTTTCCGCTTGCTAGTGGACGAAGCGCTCTTCGCCGAGGGAGAGAGCCACTTTTCGAGCCTTGTCAACAATCCAAAGGTCGATGGGGCGTATGAGCTCCAAATTCCGCTCATAGTCAGAGCCCTAATTACTCTCGGTACCTCTTGTGCTCTCAAATCAAGCGCCCTCGGTGGCCTCAATCGCGGTCTCGACAAAGGCTTCCAGCTTGCCGACCTGGAGAGGCCAGGTTCTGGTTTGCTACGCCATAAATACCTTGAAGGTGGCCGCGGTATTCGGTACCTCTTCCTGTTCCACGCGACGGTCAGATCGCGCCACCTCATTGCGCTCTTCACGCCGTTGGGACCGGCCAAGGTGTATGTCGTCGACGGCGCGCGTAATCGACAGCAGCTACCAGACCCCGCGCGATGGTACGCCGAACGAGCAAACAAGGCGGAAACAGGCGCGTTTACCTATCCCGACGAAATCGAATTCGCCACATCGTACTTCCCGACGGAGGGTGGCGCGATGAGGCAGCTCGCGAAGGATTTGCAGGCGATCAAGCACGGACTCAATGTCATCGCTCTCTGCTCGCCATTTGAACATTCCTACTATCAAGTCAGAGCGCCCGTCGTCTCGGACTTCCCCTTCATCACCTTCCGGGCGGCGAAGGATGAGGCGGCATCCCTCATGTGGTTGCTGCAGATATCCAGAAAGATGATCAACCAGTATCTTCGCCTGTCATCGTGGATCGCGACCCAGATCAACATCGCCGCTCATTACGATGTGCCCGTTGGAGTGAGTCATCGTTCGATAGATAGAGTACGATGCTGATAATTGTAGAATTTGGGATCCGATACACCAGTCTTTCTTGCCGACATCGAGTTTGCGCGTCGCCTCAAGCAGCAGGATATGATTCTCTGGTGGTCGCCTTCGCCTCAACCCGATCTTGGCGGATCCGAAGAAGAAGCCAACGCGTCTGAAGAGCTCGTCGCGCCAAGGATGTCAACGAAAGGCTGCTATTCGTCCGTCGTACTCGAGATGGAGATTGCCGATCTTGCCATCAACGCTGTCCTGCAGTCAGCACTGGTCAACGAGATGGAGGGAAGTGGAGCTGGCTCATTGGCCTTCGATTCCGCGTCCCACAACCTCGACGAGTACGCCAAGGGCACAGCGAACGCTGGCATCATGCTCGGAGATGCCATCCTTTCGACGCAGACCTTTGGCGTTCTGAAGACGATCGTCCGCGGGTGGTTCTTGGACAAGGCTCGTGCCCATGTAAAGGGTGCTGCCTCCTCACCCGCAGACCTCGTTGTCGACCACTTCTGGCGATGGGTCAGCTCGACTACGAGTAATATGTTCGAGCCTGCCCTTCACCGTTTCTTGCATGGTCTCATGTGCAAGACCTTCCTTCAGCTGCTAGCCGAGTTCAAGCGGCTCGGTACACATGTCGTCTACGCAGACTTCAACCGTATCTTCCTGCTGACAACCAAGCCCGATGCTGGATCCGCCTTCGCCTTCGCCCGATACCTCGTTACCGCCGCCAACTCACAAGAACTCTTCCGTCATCTTGTCATCGATGTCAACCAGTTCTGGAACTACCTCGCGTGGATGGACGTCGCCAACTTCGGTGGTGTCAAAGTGCCACCCGAGGTTGCCAGCAGTCGTGCACCACCGCCTCAACGCTTCGAGATCAGCATGGACTGGAACATCCAGTCTCTTCTGCCTGGCGTGCTGCAACCGGTCTTCGAGAGGAATGTCGCCTCGTTTATCTTCGCTCTATATTCTGCCAAGCGAGGTGCGACCGATGGCAGGACCCCGCTCCGAGCGATATATAACCTTAATATCGATCTGCCTGGCGAGACCACATCGGTCATCAATCCTGCCAAGGACCGCGAGAAGAAGGCAGCTCAGAAGAGCATCTCGCAGAACCTCACCCGTCGTCTCCTCGCCGATGTCGCGAGTGTCAAACGCCGACAAGCTTCAGCTGCGATCAACGAGGAAGACGCCACCGCGCTCGCATTCCCAGACCTCCCTGGTGCTCGATCGGACCGAACCAATCCAACTCTAGAGCTAGTGAAAGCCGTCTGCGAGATCTTCGCCCTCTCTTCAGACCACACCGTCGAGGTCCAGATCCTCCGGCGAAATCTTCTCGATCTGCTCGGTGTGCGCGAGTTCTCAACGGAAGCGGCATACCGAAATCCATGTGAATCGATCATTGTGCCGATAGTGATCTGCGCGAGATGTAACGCCACTCGCGACGTCGATCTTTGTCGAGATCCGGATAGATTGCCGACGGTGGACTCGGAGACTGGGGAAGCGAGACCGCCAGCGAGAAAGAGCTGGGTCTGCCACAAGTGCGACGCGGAGTATGACCGGTTCCAGATCGAGCAACCCTTGATCGAGATGATCTCTCGTATGATCACCTCCTTCCAGACACAAGACATCATCTGCGTCAAGTGCTCTCAGTCGAAGGATGATAATCTCGCTCCGACGTGTCATTGTGGTGAAGGATATCGGACTTCGCTCAACAGAGGCGAGATGCGGACGAAGCTCAAAATGATCAGGAGCGGTATGTGTAACGCAAATTTCGCCAGCATCAAGCTGATCAGGCTACAGTGACGGACCACCACGAGCTCTTCATGGCCGGTGCCTACGTACAGCAGACTCTCTCTCGGTGGTGAAACACCATCGCCCCAGATCGCCCCGCCGGGCAGATATCCGCCGAACGCCCAAGATACCCAGCATATCAAACAGCTTTATCGTAGATCCTTCTCAGTTTCCGTTCCATTAGCATCTCGCATGTTCTTGTAAACAATACTTCCACCACCGCATCGCATATCGCTGCAAGTAGACTAAACTCTGGTAACAAAGTGCAAGGTATCATCATGCAGAAATATCTTCTCGCTCATTCGTGATCAACCTCTTGCCATCTCCTCGACGCTTGCTGGCCACTGTTCGTGCACCGGCACAAGGACCGTGGTCGAGCTCTTTGCTGGTAGGACATTCACAGTCTCCGCAGCGTTCTCCACGTAGGTCTCACACGTCACTCCGTCCTCCTTCGGTGACAGTAGGTGCACAGAGACAGATGGTAGGAATAGCGATCCGGCACGCATCGGGACCAAGACGACTTGCTGTATCTCTGGCACGTCCGGCTGATAACATGTCAGCTCCAATCAATCGGAATAGAACCGAGGTTCACTCTGGCGCTGTAGTATCCCTTCTTCTTCCCCAGCACAAGCCAGTCCTCAGAACTCGCCTGCACATCGAATACCATTCTCGTGCCCTCCAGATCCACTCCATCGCCAACCCAGGAGAAGTCGCTTGTCAAGCGAACATTCATGGCCAGCGCACGACCCTCGTATACCGATCCGCCTGGGGAGGCGTGACTGATGCTGACGGCGCTCAGAAGCTTAATTTGATTGTCAGCAAAGGCGTCTGGAAGTAGGGAGACGAACTCGGCGGCTTGGGACATCGACGGGGATCTCCAGAGTTCGCCAGGGCAATGATTCGGTATTGATGGCACCTATATGCTATCAATCCCATCAACCACCAATCCTCCAAAACAGGCCCGGACCCACGTCGATGAACGAGTGCCATAGCTTGTCCGGTGAATTGGACTTCACACCTTCGGTAAGGCTAGAGAGATCTCGTTCCAGCAGATAGGTCTGAAGCCAACTGGCCGGATCCGCAAGGGCTTGCTGGACTAGGCGCCGCAAAGTCGCGTGATTTGTATCCGACGTAGGAGCAAATGTGGCGAGTGACTTTTCCAGAAGCTGTCGGACTTCTACATAAGAATCATTCTCAGCGCATACTCCAGCGATAGAGAAGCATAAGTACCTTCGACGAGGCTCCTGTAGCGAATGACGAGTCGTAGCACCGATGCTAGACCGAAAGTATCTTTAGCATGAGCGAAAACTAGCCGAAGCAGCCATTACCGTTTGTCGATTGATCGGTCCTGCGAATTCTGAACAGGCTAGAGAGCGGTTGACCCGGTGTTACCGTCTGCGCATTATCAGCTCCAGATTGCTAGCGAACTCGAGTTCGAACGCACAACTGGCTGATCCCAATGATTACAACAAGCCTCTACCTCGAAGCTTTGTGTGTCTGAAGCTCGAAGCTCGACCGAGCCTACGTGCAGATGTTCCGTCCCGTCCGAAGCGATCGTGAAGTGAGAGATTAAGCTGCTTGATCAGTCGCCAGCGATGCTTGAGTGAGTGACGACATACCATTCCGGTCGGAAGAAGTCCTGCACATTGACAGTCAGGGGCAATCCCGTGGCGATGGTCTGGATATCGTCATAGGATCGCATCTGGCCTGGCCTGGTCTGCGAATCGTATGTAAGGTGGACCCTGGCCTGAATGGCCGTCAACTGAGTCTCTGTCCCTATGACGGCATAATGACCCACCTTTGTCACGTCGCCTTGTGGAGAACCGGAATAGGGAATAGAAATGTAAACAATATTGTTCGGCTCGATGTCGCCTAAGACGACGCCTTCGACGGTAGCACCTATGGCTGATCGGTCAGTGCCATCGCGGGAACGCGATTGAACATACTGGTGTCCTCGGACGACGCGTCTTCCAGCAAATATCGCACGTCGTCGTTGACAGAACTGACTTCGACCTGTGCGCCCTTTACCGTGCAGGACTTCGAGTGGATTTCCATGACGAAGCGCGGTTCTGCATCGAGGGCCACTGTAAAGACACAGATTCAATCGATGAGACTCGGACTGTATGCTGCTCACAGTCGTATGGCATCCGCAGGACAGTTGTGAGTCCAGTCAGATTTCGTCTGACGTGCAGGGTAGCTGGATCGTCCTGTCTCGGATACACGAATGTGATCTCGCCGATGCACAGCCGAGCCGTCTGAAGGATGAGATGGCCCAGTGTCGATGTCTGAGGGATCTTCATTTGGCATACTCACCGTTTGGAACATTTGACCTACCGAGCACGACAAGCTGAGCTTGGAGTATCCAGGCTGGAGCATTTCATAGCTGCCGACATAGGCAATACCTTCCCCTTCCGCGTCCTCGAAATCTAGGGCGATCTCACCTATAGCGACCGGCTTAGTCGCCGTCAGCTAATACCATCCAGGCGCAAGGCGATGCTTACAACAGGTAGACTGTTTTGGACCTCAATCGATATCTCGGAGACATCTGCCTCTTCTCCGACTCTAGCGACCTCACTCAATAGACGTACGCCAAAAGCCTTGTGATTCTCGACTTGAAGGGTGATCAGTCTGAAATTGAAATCGCGAACGGCGACTCACTTGATTGCGCCGACCCGACATCACTCAACCCCGTCAACACGAGGTGAAGCTCGCCAGGGTCTGCTTCATCCTCTACCACTGCGCAAACCCGCATATATGCCACAGCAAGGTTCATCCAATCCTCACTTCTCTCTTTTCTCAGCTCGGTGTGAGCTCGGAGTGCACCCTCTAGGGCATACTTGGCGATCGGGTCCCAAGTAAGCAATGCGGCGCACTCCTTAGCAAGGTCTCGGCAGAGGTCATATGCTGTTATCCACTCTTTGGTATGACTGTGCACTGGTCAGTCGTATGCCCGTCACGAAGCAGATTAAGATGCACGTACAGAGCCAGACCGGCAAGATCGGTCTTCAGCCTCAGCACAGAGTTGGCTTTACAACAAGCCTCATACGCGATGATCGCCTTCTTTGTCAAAGTGAGGTACAGATTACGGAATTTTATCACGTCCGCCATAGCCTCAGCGAGCTGCCGATTCGACACGGTGCCTCGAGAAGCGGGCTCGTCGACTTTCGCATTATCATCGTTGTCCACTCCGCTGTCCGAGCACTCGAAAAGCACGTCGTCGGACGTGGAGACCATTGTAGATGACTGAGAGAAGGGATAGACGTCTGGGAGATGGCCGCAGGCTACGCCGATCCGCTCGACCTGCAAGACGATTCAGTCGGATGAGGTCCAGTGTGGTAGTGGGTTATTCACCTGTACACGGGCGATGTCCAGCAGCTCGGATCGAGCTGATTCATATGCGATCAAGCCAGTGTAATCGCCGTTCGGGTGGTCGATGCGAGACCATTCATCACACTTCTGCACAATGTCCATGCAAGCGGTATACGTCCAAGCCTCGATGAAGTGCTGGGCAAGATCGGCCTGCGAACGTCAATCAGATCCTTCGGATGGAGGTACCTCTTTGCTCACCTCACTCTCGCGCAACCGCCTGGTCAGACTGGCAACGAACCACTGGCCTCGCTTTGCAATCTCCGTGATCCGACCGAGTCTTCCAAGCAGCTGCGCCTGCCTCGCAAACACGTAGACTCGGAAGTCAAAGATGCTGATAGAGCTGGTCTGCAGCATCTCCCGGTACGGTTTTGCCGCTGTATCGAGTACAGGTAAAGAGTCGTCTCTAGGTCCTGTCGCGCCGAGCTTGCCGAACCAGGACAGGTTCTGCTCCTTCAGAACCTGGAAGAAAGCGGCTTCCAGCTCTTCGTAGACGATAAGTGCGTCCTCATGGAGGTTGACACCCTCAAACGAGTGAGCAAGGGATTCCTGGCTCCATCAGACACGAGGACAAGCGGTGATGGGAAACACACCTTGAGTAGGAACCATGTGCAGAAGTTCCACCCAACACTCAAGCGCTGCGCCTCACCCCGCTTGACTTCTTCCTCACGTTCGAGTATCGCCCCATCGAAAGCGACGACGATGCTATCCTTGAGCCTGTTGATGATTTCTGGCCAAGCTGCTAAATCGTCCGCATCCTTTGGAGGGAGGTTGATCTGTGCACATCTGCGTTGAGATAATCAGCTGGTTTCCCTTCCTGCATACTCTTCCAATCCTTTATCCATCCCAGCCTGCCTGTCCCCTCTGCGCCGCCCTCGAATTCCCCTTTACCGCACGAGTAGAGAACACGGAACGGCTGCTCACCTATCCCGTTTCCCCGCATTGAAATCCGCCTTGATCTTCCCAAGCACCCCTTTATCCCTCCCAAAGACATTCTTGCCGGAGTTTGCTGCCGATGACGGATTGACAAGTACGATGAGTGGAGCATGAACATGTCGGCGGGCTGCGAGGAGGGATAGCCAATCCTGTATGAACGAGCGGGTCTGTGTCCTGTACAGCTCTGAATCCTTCGTCCATAGTCAATCCCCGGGTATCAAAGCCTAGAAAGCTGGACTGACCTCGCACACGACGAGGCAGAGGTCGACCAAAGGCCATTGTAAGACGCTTCCGCCTACTTCCTTACTCACACTGCCCACTTCACCGAGCTCGAGGAGGGTCACATCGAGCTCCTGGATCGTCCGTAAGGCTGTACGAGATGAGGATTTCCAGTGAAGGTTTCGAAGTGGTATTTGAGCTCGGATCCCTTTGAGAGCCACTTGAATGGGGTGTACAGATCCAGGATTTGGAGAGGGGTGCAGGGTATAGGTGACGAGGACAGAGCGAGGCGGCATGACCGCCGCTTGAGCAAAGCAGCATCTGAGCGCGATCTCTCTTTGCTTGCAAGCTATTGTGTATGGGGCCCCGCCTTCAGAATTCAGAAAGGTTGTCAACGCTTCTTCCCAGCCAGTTCCTTTTCGCCATGTTGACTCAATACCATTCAAGAATCGTCTTCCTCGAATGATGACCTATCCTCGCCCTCTCCTCACTTTCCGCCGCTCTGTGACCGGTATAGCATTCAGCGATGACCATTATCGTCTCGGCAAAGCTCGCCCTTGGTCTTCTGGGCTTAGTCGGGGCGAGTATGTACGCACTGCATGGGGAATCAACGTCCACTGCTCGGCATATGGAAGCTAAGAACGTGAGAGATTCAGCTAGTCATTCAACCTTCGCCGATATCGACAAGATCAAGCTCGCAATCATAGACGCGAATCTCATAGACCTCGAAAAGTCCAACGCCAAACTCGGGAGAAGTCCAATATCAAGCTTGAGACGTCTATCGAAGGTCGAGGCCAAGTTGGGTGATGTGGAAAGCATGTTATGGACTGGAAAGCTGCCTGAATACTTCCAGCCTTAGTCCTACGTTGCCGAGCCATTCGAGCTTGAGCCTCGGCTCGAGTCAGATCTCGCTTCTCCCTGTGGTGAGTCTGCGCTTATGGCTAGAGCTTTTGTTAATGGCACGACATAGACCGCTCTTGATGACCTAGATGGACGAACTGAATGACAGTATGGTTGATTGATGAAGATATGCATGATGACCCCTCTTTTGCCAATGATCATACTTCCACTTCTCCCATAGTCTGCAAGACCCTCTCAATCGCCGCCTTCCCCAACGGCACCCAAACCCACCTCCCCGTCCTCCCATCCCCATCCAACCCCGCTTCCACCACCAGTCCATGATCCTTAAACTCGCCCATCAGCGCAGTATACCTCTCTTCTTCTCGCGCAATGAACTTCTCCCGCGACAAAGTCTGCAGGATATCATTCTCGATCGCGAACACCGGTGCAGTCGCCGACCCGGGGTGAGCGGTGTGGTGAATCGGTTGCGGGGGCAGAGACGCGAGCTGCTTGGTGAGTAGGAGTTTGAGGAGACGCATTGCCATTGGTGGGACCGAGCGGAGGATCTGAAGAGCGCCTTCCTCGGATATCCCGCCGGTGGAGGTGGAGGTGATCCCACCTAGTGAGGAGGAGGACGCTGATAGGCGCTGGTAGGTCAGCTCGAGCTCGTAGTCGTCGTATGTGGTTGCGTTGTGGTAGACCCAGTTAAATCCACGAGCAGGAGGTGGAGTGCCGGTCCAGGAGCCGGGAGCGTAGGTGTGAGGTGGAGTATTGGTAAGAGGTGCGGAAAAGAGGAGGGGCGTGTGGATATGGTCGAATGAGGCGATGACGTGGATGTTGGGGCACGAAGCAAGTAGCGAGAGGACGGCTAGGGAACGAGGAGTACGGAGGGTCGGAGAATCGATATTGTGCAGGACAAGGTAGAGCGAAGCTGTTGCTTTCGGTTGACCTTTCCGCTTGGCAGTGGGAAGTGCGAAAGCAGGCAAGAAGAACGAGTATATTCGATGAACGGCTCGGTCGAGTGGCGTCGTTGCTGACGGGGGCACCGGGATATCCTGCGGTATCGAGAGCGTATCCTCGATCTGGGACAGCACCTCGCGTATGCCCATCTGTGGGAAATGACCGTTCACCACTACACAATGTCCTCTGCTGCTGAGCCTCTCCGTGACAAATCGGTTGAGCAGCCGGCGTTTTGACCCGAAGCCGTAGAGTAAGAGGTTGAAACCCTCTGCAAGCTCCATCTCCCATTGCGCGAACCTGAGCTCAAGGCGGTCCTGCAGCTCGGAGACAACGGCTTTGCTCATCCCTTTCGACCGAGCGGACGATGCGTAACTTTCATACTGAGCTTGAGATAACGGCTTGACCAGAGCTGAATAGGAGTTACCGGATGTACGCGACGAGCGAGTATTAGAGGAGAAGTACGCGTCGGACTTGGAGGGTCTGATGAAGCCAGCCCCATCCGGCTCGTGGGACTCAGTACGAGGCTTGACCTCTCGAGGTGTCGGGGTTTTACGTGGCTTGGTCGGTGTTGAGCGAGGGGTACTCCGTCCAGCACTGCCTACGAGACCTTGTTTCGCTCGCTTCGTCGGGGTAGCATGGACGTCGGCGTCCGCGTCGTCCATTTTCTCGTCGTCAGAGGCATCCTCCCCACCATCTCCGTCCTCCTCGTTCTCGTCTTCGTCTCCATCGTCGTCGTGTGCTCGGTCATCATAGCCTGTAAGGAAGGAGACTAGGTGGGACGCGCTGGCTTCGGGATTCGGGTCATCGGTATCCAAATCCTGCGATTCCTCCACTCGAGCTCGTTTGCTCGACCTGGAGCCTAACGCAGCGGGCATCACCGTTGAGGTTGTCTCGCATAAGAGAAAGTGAATGAGGAAATGTTGACGTCATCAGGCTGGAGTATGCAGGAAGGACCTCCACCGGACGTTCCTGGGTTTAGCGCGTCATGTTTGCCAAAACGCTTTCGATTGCAGCCTACCTGTGCTCCTTTCGAGTACTGCAATGCCACCGACAGGATCGCCCAAGAAATCCACTTCACCGAAGAAGCCTCGGGCATCGGACACGACGAAGAAAGAGGTACCGACTGGAAAAGATATACGGGCATTTGTGAGTGATGTAGCTCATCGTAACATGCACCACTGACCGGAGCATCATAGTTCTCCCAAGGCTCGGTTGGGGTGTGTTCACTACTACTCCAATCATTCGGAAACTGAGGATGTTGTGCAGAGTCCATCGAAGACGAGGAAGCGGACCGGAAGCGGAACCGGGAAGAAGCCGATCACAATAGGCATGTCCTCCTTCTTGAGTTACGGCGTATGGCTGACCTGTGGGGGGAAGACGATAGCGACGAGGAGGAAGAGAAGGTTGAGAGGAGGTACGCTCGGGAGGACCGCTTGAGTTCGCACATGCTGAACGCATCTCTCGCTCTCATCCGTAGCATCAAGTGAGTTTCGAGTGATACCGCTCAGCAGGAGCTGACGGCAACAGAAGCGAGACCAAGCGCAAAGCCACAACCTCCAAGCACTCCCAGTCCAACGCATCTCCTTCAGTGAGCCTAATGTCGCAAGTTTCTCTCCTGCTCTAACCTGTCCGTAGAAACGGCCCATCATCCTCGACGATTCCCCTGAACCGGCTGATCCTCCAAAGCAGAAAGCTCCTCCTTCGAACAGCAAACCCACCATGTCGGCCAAGCGAAAAGCCATCGTCAAGTCGGAGACAGAGTCGGAACAGGATGTGAAGCCAGCGGTCAAGCGGCAATCGCTCGGAGGGGGACGGGCGGCCAAGAAGCCAAACTACCTAGAATCGGACGGCGAGGAAGATGAGGAGGACGAGGTGAAGCCTACGGCCGCGAAAAATGGCAAGGCGAAGGCAAAGCCGGCTAAGAAGGAGCCATCCGTACGTCAACGTACATCGAGCGCGGCCTAGTATTGATCGGATTAGCCGATGAGCGTGGACGAAAGCAGCGAGGACGAGGAAGAAGAGGACTTCATTCACGATGACGACGACGATCGACCCAAGAAGCAGGGGAAACCGAAAGCCAAGGCCGCCCCGAAGAAGACAGCTACACCGAAGAAGAAGCCGGCACCGAAGAAGTCATCTGCGAAGAAACCCACGCCCAAGTCACAGCCGCCAGTGAAGGATGAGGGTGGCGATGGCGATGAGAAGGCGGCGAAGCCCAGATTCGAGTGCGTCATGGTCTGCCGTATTGACATTGCGAATTAACGCAAAACAGCTTCAGGGCAGCTGCTTTGGCCCGATCTGTTGGACCGAAGGCGCCGGGCTCAAAGGAGATACCTGAGGGTGCACTCGATTGTTTGGAGGGCCTTACATTTGTTTTCACCGGGGAGCTGGAGAGCATTAGTAGGGATGATGCTATCGAGCTGGCGAAGCGATATTCAGGGTAAGTCGGGTCATATCCAGGCAAGCAGATTGAAGCATGCTGATCCACATACAGCAAGGTGACCGGTGCACCGTCTAAGAAGACCTCATTCGTGGTTATCGGCGAGAACGCCGGTCCGAGTAAGATCAAGAAGATCGAGGAGCTAGGCATCGCGACTGTCAACGAGGACGAATTCCTAGAGCTCATCCGAAGTCGATCTGGTGCGGAGCTCAACGAGAAGCGGATCAAGGCGAGGGAGAAAGAGGAGCAGAAGATCGCCGAGCAAGCCAAGGCAATGGAGGCGAGAGAGAAGGAGGAGGAGAAGATACGGAAGAGAAAGGAGGCGGCGTTACAGGGGACTGGCATTGCTGCAAAGTGGATCTGACGGTCTGACCCGTTCTTCACGTCACGTGGCTGAAGCTGTGGTGACAGGAAGGTAGTGCCGATCTCGGCCCAGCTGTGGACGACAAAATACGCGCCGCAAAATACCAAGGAGATATGCGGGAACAAAGCGCCAGTTGAGAGATTGGGACAATGGTTGCAAGATTGGTAAGTGCCCCTGCCATGTGGATTGGGACCGACCCTGAAGACGGTGCAGGGATAAGAACTATAAGAGCGGGTTCAAGAAGCCCGGCAAAGACGGGATGGGAATCTATCGTGCAATCTTGATATCTGGACCTCCCGGGATCGGCAAAACGACATCAGCGCACTTGATGGCCAAGCAGGCAGGCTACAACCCAATCGAGCTGAACGCCAGTGATGCGAGAAGCAAGAAGCTTGTCGAAGTTTGTGGCTCAACTTCTTACAACTACAATATCTGACGTCTCGATTGCAGAATTCCACCAACATCGACAATGCTTCTCTGGATGGCTTCTTTCAGGGTAATGGAGTACAAGTAGGCGACGTCATGTCGTCGAGAAGTCGGATTGACAGATGCAGAGCACGACAGTCATCGGCGATGTCCGTGTCGACAAACGCACATGTCTTGTCATGGACGAGGTTGACGGAATGTCTGCCGGTGACCGAGGCGGAGTCGGCGCATTGAACGTACTCATCAAGAAGACACGAGTGAGGATCATTCAAGGCGACATCTTGGATAGCTGATAACCGCAGATACCAATGATTCTGATCTGCAATGACCGGACTCTGCAAAAGATGAAGCCTTTGATGAGCACGACCTTCTCCATGACATTCCGGAGGTATGTATGTTTTCTGCTCCTATCGCGTCACTGACTTCCTCCTTAGACCGGGACCAAATGAGGTGCGGTCTAGGATCTTGTCTGTTCTATTCAAGTGCGGCTTCCCCTTGTCGGTCATACCCGGTTGACAACCAAACAGGGAGAAGATGAGAATTCCCGCCAATGTAATTGACGAACTCGTCAAAGGCGCAAACTCCGACATCAGGCAAGTGCTCAACATGCTGTCGACCTTCAAGCTCGGTAAGAGCGAGATGGACTTCGACGAGGGCAAGAATCTGTACGCAGAGCATCCCTTATACTCATCGCAGGGCTGACGGGTTCTGTCAGACTCAAAGTGAACGAGAAGAACACCATCATGACACCCTTCACCATCATCGACAAGCTCACCAGCCCCTACGCCTTCTCGCGAACAAGCAAGGACTCGCTGAATGACAAGATGGAGCTGTATTTCCATGACTTCAGCTTTGTTCCGTTGTTCATGCAGGTGATTTAGGTTGTGGCTCACCGTCACTAGCTTACGTATCGGTCCACAGGAGCATTACCTAAAAACACAGCCGACCCTGACCAACCAGGAGGAAGGGCCTGAGAAGAATCTCAAGCACTTGCAGCTGCTGAGTAAAGCATCAGATTCGATCTCAGATGGAGATTTGGTTGACCGAATGATACACGGGTGAGTCGTCTCAAAGGGTCCGCTGCGATATACAGCTCAAGGCGCTCGCAGATCCGAGCAACATTGGTCGCTGCTGCCCTTGCACGCTGTCGCTTCAACGGTCAGACCAGCATCCCTTATCTATGGTACCATGCGAAGTACAGGTGCTCCCGGCGGATGGGGACCATCTTTCCCACAGTAAGCATAGGGCTACTCATGACGAAGTTGGGCTGACGCGGAGCCTCGTTCAGATGGCTCGGTCAAAACTCGAAACAGGGCAAGCTACAACGGCAGCTCACGGACATCCAAATACGAATGCGGCTTCGCGTTTCCGGCAGTCGCCAGGAGATCCGGGAGCAATATATGCCCATGCTGGCGAATAGGATCGTGCTGCCGCTCGTTCAGCATGGACAGGTACGAAAGTCTGGCTCATAGGAGATTTGCGGCTGACCGAGCGATTCTAGGATGCGCTTGACGAGATGATTGGCTACATGGACGAGTACTACCTGAGCAAAGAAGATTGGGACGCCTTTGTCGAGCTCGGAGTGGACAGCATGAAGGACGAGCTAATCCTCAAGAAGATCCCAACGGCTGTGAAGTCTGCTTTCACGAGACAGTGAGTCCTGTTCGCTTCAGATGGACTTAATCAAGGAATGGCTGACATCGTTCACAGATATGGCAAATCAGACCACCCTATCGCGTTCCACAAAGGCGACATGTTCGCCATGTCGAAGAAGAAGATCGCAGATCAGGGTCCGGCTCCAGATAACGAGGATGTCTTTGAGGTGGGAAGACTCCCGCTATGGACGTGAGCCCCGCTGACTTGATGGCGACATCATAGGAGGAAGAGGCGCCACCTGAAGACACGTCGGAGAAGGCGGATGAGGAGGATGATGAGGTGAATGATCTTGCAAAGGATAGGTTGATCAAGGCTCTGAAGCCGAAGGGGGCGAAGAGGAAGGAGAAGCCGGCGAAGAGAAAATGAAAATGTGTTGCACCATTGTTTGCTTGGGGATGACACTATACTACAACGCTATGTCCTGCCATTGAGATCGTCGAGAACGCACATCTCCGATCTGAGTGAAGATGCGTCCGGTCTTGACGTTTCAGGATCAAGCATTCTTAAAGCAATGTCAGACCCCCCAAAACGCCCTCCGCCGCTTGTTTTTCGACATCGACAACTGATTGTCCTACAACAACTGTGCCATGCTCCTTAACCTACCCTTAACTTCCCATGGTCGGACTCTGACTGGTCATGCTACCGCCTCGCTTGATCTGAGACGCATTCCCATCACCGCCGCCAGCCTCTCAAGTAAAGCAATCTATAAAGTCCCCGCTCGCAGCAAGTCCTTCCTTGCATGCTTTCATACCTTTACCGACGATCATTCCCAAAAATGGCTGGAATTAATGGCCAGAATCTTCCTCGGTCCTTTGGATTCAGGGTCCACGCGCCTGTTTAATATTGTGTTTAGGTTATACCTCATCGGATGGGGACGTGCCATTTATTCTCCTGAAACTCGCATTTTCTGCGGTGCGCTACGGTCACGCACAGAGGGTTGAGATATGTTCCAAAATCTCGCGCGTCTCAGCTGCGGTGAGAGAGCGGTCGGGGCGCAAGCCACCTGGTTTGCTCGTGTGGTCATTCACTCACCGGCGAATTGGGTTCGGTGCTCACTGATTGCTCTACGGTTTTCTTGTTCGTTGCTCATTTATCTCTAATCTCCTCCTCGTCTCTGCTACGGACATTGATTGACCGCGAGATATTTCACTTGGTGAGTCGCTATTCCAGACTGATCTGCGGCCGAGCGGCTCGTTTGTCTCTGAAATGGGAATCTCGAGGAGGGAGGCTGGAATGCGATGGAAGTCATTGAGTGGGACGCGTGGATGATATTGTCGGATCTCTGGGGATACGAGCGACGATCGTGCCTGGACACATGCTCGGGGAAGGGGGAGGTGATCAACGTGTACGCGAGGAAGCGCTGGGCCAGGCCATACTGAAAATTGAGCTGACCATGGTTGTCTATCTCGCGTCTTCGCCTTCCTCCCTACTCCGAATCCCTCGATACCGATCACGTCGTCGTCCACCCGTTCACCGCCTTCCTCCATCCCTCGCGATTATCGTGACCAAACAGACGCTGAGCGTCCCCCACCATCTCTTGCCTCACTAGACCAACCTTCGCCGGTCGATAAACCAAAACCCAAATCCCCCTTACAGCCCAAGCGGCCTCAATACATCTCTAGACCCGCCCGACATGCATTTCTCCACTCTCCTCCTCCCCCTCCTCGCCGTCACCCCTGCCATCTCCGCCGCCCGATTGGCCACCCACAACTCGAAGCGACATTCCCACCCTGCGCCTGGCTTTGACAAGATCCCTCGTCAGGGGACTGCTGCGATGGAGACGCGAGAGGTGCTGGCATCATCGATGAAGGGGAAGCGACTGGTCAGGAAGAAGAGGTCTGGTAACTCAGGTTGCCAGCAGCCCTTCAACAACTCGACTCTTGCTTCCTCGTCCACGTCGAATAGCTACGTTTCACCGACGACTTCCGTGAACGCTGCCGCTAGCTCAACTACGTCTTTGGCGGGGTCTAGCGCGACTGAGTCACTGACTTCGTCGATCGGGCAGAACAGCTGGGCCGGAGCTTCTTCCACGACAACCACTACTTGGGGCTCTCCCTCCTCCTCGACGACCGTATGGTCCAACGCCGCGTCCAGCACAACTTCGACCACCTCGTCCGCCAGCCCGTCGCCCACAAAAAATTCGAATAGTGACTGGAACCTGGTCGAGACCTGGGTGAGTTCAGTCGCAGAGTGAGACGTCAGGGCTGACAGGAACAGGCCGGTGGCAATTTTTTCGACAACTTCAACTTCTGGAGCTACAATGACCCGACTGACGGGACTGTGGATTTCCAGTCCGCCTCGGACGCTTGGAACAGCGGTCTTGTGTCGATCGATGGGAACGGACATGCTATCATGAAGGTCGACACTACCGAGCATGTGTGGGGCGGCCGCAAGGCCATCCGTATCCACGGCAACCTTGTGTAAGTTGAGCAGAACCTGGTGTTTGAGCGAAGGCTGACTTGAAGCAGCTGGACCGGGGGAATGGTGCTCATGGACGCGCACCATATGCCAACCGGATGCGGTACCTGGCCAGCATGGTGGCAGAACGGTCCCAACTGGCCCCAAGGTGGCGAGATCGATATCCTTGAGGGCGTCAACGCTTTCACCCAGAACCAGGTCTCCCTTCATACCGGGCAGGGCTGCTACATGCCGGGAGACATGAACAACAACCAGCTGGCGACTCTTACTACCGGCGGCTACAACTCGTATGACTGCGCTTCGGTGGATACCTCCAACCAGGGTTGCGGTGCCCGGGACCAGACGAATGACGATTCCTATGGAACCGGTTTCAACAACGTCAACGGTGGTGTCTACGCCAGTACGTGTCATGTAAACTATGGCGGGACATCGCGCTGACCTGTCGTAGTGGTGTGGGACAAAGCCGGGATCCGAGTTTGGTACTTCCAGCGTTCCAACATCCCGTCTGACATCAAAAGCGACCAACCCGACCCGACCAGTTGGGGAACCCCCATGGCTAACTTCCCCTCCGACGATTGCTCCCCTTACACCTACTTCTACGACCACTACAATATCTTCGACACGACCCTATGCGGTGACTGGGCCGGAGCGGACGCTGTTTGGAACTACGCCGGTTACGCCGGTCAGGACCAGAGCTGCGCGTCCCTCACTGGATATAGCACATGCTCGGACTTTGTGCTCAACTCGGGGCACTCGTTCAACGACGCTTATTGGGAGGTCAGTACACACCCACTCTCATTGGGAGTAGGAACTGATGGGTGGTATAGATCGCCTCGGTCAAGTACTTCAACTCGACCAGCCAGGTTTGATTCCCACGTCGACATTACGAAAATGAGAACAACTGCCCTTTGAACCACCTCCTTGCTATGCCACATCCTTGTAACCCTTCGATCCCCTTGGTCATCCGCTCTTGAGCTACTCTTGTGACGCAGGTCGCACCGGAGGAAGTGAGACCCTCCCACCCTTCCCGGTCAATAGACCGTGTATCTGTCTTTGGTAGCTACGGATGCAAACATATTTGACGACGTATCCGCATGCATACACTTTCGAAGACACCACGTTCGTGTTAACGCCACAAACCCGTTCCGCGGCCTTTTCACGTTCTTTGATCCCGGCGCGGCCGCCAGCAAAGTTCTCTGAAACAAAGCGTTTCGAAGCTCAAACCCCTGCTTTCTCATCAGCTTCGAAGACAGCATTCATCCACGCAGAATGGCTACCGTCAAACCGTGAACTGCTCATCCCGTCATCCGGCGAAGTAGCTGACTGATCTTGGTGACTGCAGAGTCCACACCGATTGGGCCGCAGACGAGGATATCCGTAAGTCCCCCTCAAACCCTTACCCATACTGTGGGGCCTTAAATCGATGCCCGTCGTAGCGGAGGCGCAGCCCGAGCCTATCGAGACCACCAGTGCTGATGGGATCACCACCATAATCAGCTGGAAGCTCGACGAGCAGGACAGGAGAGTCAAGGTGAGTCTCCCTGTGTCAGATCCAATTCTGGCTGATTGGGATTCTAGGTGACGAGACGAGTGAGGAGGAAGTTACAGACTCAGATCGTGTCGCATACTATCGCGGAGAGGAAGCACTGGGCGAAGTAAGTCTCCGCCTACAGAAGCGCAAGGTTGGACGGAGATGCTGATGATGGACAGATTTGGGTTGGATAGGGGCAAGCCGTCTGGACCGGATCGCACGACGACCATCATTGGGGAGAACATCCATTTCAGAGTCGCCGCGATGAACAAGGTGGGTGCATACCTCCCCTGTTCGAGCTTCATTTGCTGATGCTTCGTAGGCTGAGCCAGCTGAGCCCACTGAGACCGGCCCGAAACCGGTCACCGGTAAAGCAGTCAACTGCCGACGTTGCAAAGGAAGCCATTTCACCGCCCAGTGCCCGTACAAGGACCAACTGGCAGCGATCGACAATGTTGATGGGGATGCTATGGATGATGGACCGGGCTTGGCGGAGGCGGCTGGCGGATTGACGCCGAGAGGAGGACTCGGGTCGGTTGGTATTGTTGGAGGGAAATATGTTCCTCCGTGAGCTCAATCCCGTTTTCCGCGGTGAATCGCGCTGATGGCCGGGTAGTGGTCAGCGAGCAGGCGGAGGAGCTGGTGAATCGATGTATCGCCAGCGAGACGACCTACCCACCCTTCGAATCACCTCACTCTCGGAGGACGCAGAGGACGATGATCTCCGAGCACTGTTCGAGCCGTTTGGAAGGGTGGCGAGGGCGAATGTGGTGCGGGATAGGGAGACGAGGGAGAGTAAGGGTTTCGGGTTCGTCAGCTTTGATAGTCGGAAGGACGCGGAGAAGGCGTTGTCGAAGATGAATGGGTTTGGTGGGTTTCTCTCTGATTGCGTAGCGCGGCGAGATGATGTTGGGGTGATAGGGTACGACTCGCTGATCCTGTCGGTATCTTGGTCGTGTGAGTACTCTTATCATCACCACTCGAGATTTTGCTGAAAGTCCTTGTAGTACCTCGGGAACCCCGGCCTTGATTCGTTGGCATCTGGCTGCCACTTTACATGCAAGTTCCTACACCGCGATGATATGTACTCGATGTATGGCGTCCCTGTCATTGTTATCCATCCATGGGCGAGTACACGCCGTCATAGAGAGTGCGCAATACTCTCAGGAACGGATCTGTCAAAGTTCTGGAGCTCTGGTACAATCGTCAGTCTGGGGAGTGGTCGGAAGAGAAAGAGTACGAGTCGATGCCACCGGGAGACAGTTTGATTCGCCTGAGCTTCTGAAAGAGCATCGTGCACTGTCCATTCGACCGTTCTTATCATCGACCCATTCCGGTACTCTGTGCTGGCCGTCGTCATTTTTTACGAAAAGATCAGAGGACGGGTTTAGCTCCCGAAATCCGAGGAGTAACACGCGCTCCGGGTTGACGCGTCGATAAACCTATTATGGTTTCCGGGAGCAGTTAGCTACAAAACCAAACCAAGTGTTTCAGCTCAAAGGAGAGGCTCGATCATCGTGTGCTATCTCACCCACGATACTCCGTCACCGCATAGGCCCATTGTGGTCACCGGATTCTGCCTACCTTTCAGCTGCGACCAATCGGTCATTAAGTGCGGTGAAGCGATCGAGGAACGATCTGGCTGCTGGGAACTCAACAATAGGCCGGAGTCAGGGGAAATCGATAGGCGGCCCCGAGCAATCCGTGTTTTAACCATTCAATAGGGACATCGCAATCCGCCTCGTTCGGTTCTGATCACGGTCTACTTGGATCGGCTTGACAATTCGACTCTCAGCACAAGGACCGGGGACAACACCGGAAGATACGGTAAACAAAGCTCCGGACATTGCGCAAACTGGATTTCCCCAATCTCCTACCACTTCTCCCTCAACTAGCGGTCCCCTTCACTTCTCAACTCCATCCACCCGTCCTCGACATGTCCTTATCTTCCGCCCGACCCTTCGCCGCCCCGTCCTACCCCACATCCCCATCAGCCACCACCGCCTCCTCCCTCAACTATTCGCAATACGGCTCGACCTCCTTCGCCTCGCCCTCCCGTAATCCCATCGCATCCGTCTCGTCCTCGAGCTATGGCGCGGTAGCACCGGCCCGGATGGGTGGACCAGCTCCCGTCAGGAGTGCTGGACTGAAACCGCCGGGTTCTGCGGGAGGAGAGAGGAAGATGGAGTCGAGGGAGGTTGCCAGGTCGCACTGGCGGGCGCTCAGAGAGTTCCTTCGGGCATGGCTGGAGAAGGGTGAGTCGAACTTTGAGGGATCGAAGGAGAGCTGATTAGTGTCGTAGAGTCCCCATCATCGCGAGCGTCCGCCCGAGAAAAGCTCACTCGCCTAACAAAACTGCAGTTCCAGGAACTCTCGACGGACGTCTACGACGAGCTGATGCGGAGAATCAACGCGGAGAACGGGTCTCAAGAGAGTGCTGGTAATACACCACAAGGCGCTATATCGTCCGATTGAGCTAAAGATCGCGCAGTCCCCTTCCTGCCTGTACGAGACGACTTCCACCCCAAGCGGAATCAGGCGAGACAGAAGCTTGCGACGTTGCCGAAGAACCGGTTCAAGGATCTCGCGAGTGATGTTTTCCACGAGCTCAGAAGGCGTTACCCTGAGTTTGACGAGCAAGATGTACGCTTCTCGAGCTGCCGCGTCGCGAAGCGCCTACTGACAGATTCGCTTTGCAGGCAATAGAGCGTAGCTACGACGAGGAACCGCCACCTGCTCCTGGGCCCGCGCCAATGCGTCCACCATATGCGCAAAATCCGTCCCAGACCTCTCTACGCGATCGGACGCGAGAAAACCCTACACCACCGCCGATATCCCGCCTCGCATCGTCTTCATCCCAACATCTATGGCAAGGCTCGCGCAACATCAGCGGTGGTAGCTCCGTCGGTGACCAATCGCAGCACCGCTCGCGACCAAGCCGGGATCGCGAGATGATAAACGAGAAGCCGAACGGCTATGGAGATGGACAGCAGCCGAATTTGACAGCAGCAACAAACGAGGTGGTGGTCCCCAATAAGTCTCGATTACGAGAAGAGGAAATTGAGGTCCCTTATGCGCGGGATAGCCAGGTCATGGAGGTCCGGCGGAGCTTGTCTCGAGCCGATAGCCGGAGTAGTCTGGGTCGCGAGAGTCAGACCAGCTCGATACACGATCGCGCTCGTACGCCTCGGGATAACCGACTTGATCCGATGGAGACGCTCTCACCCGTAACTCCGGATGATCGGGAGTATTACGATCGGATGAGCTTCTCGTCGAATGTCACCAATAAGAGCAAACAGGCTGGACAAGCGACCGGGAGGAATGACGAGCGGGAGCAGAAGATTCGGGCTGAGTACGAGTTTCGCATCGCTGGACTGGAGCGGAGGACAGCCATGGCGGAGGCGGAGAGGGATGAGGCGAGGCGAACAGAGGGCGGGGAGAGGGATAGAAGAAAAGAGTGGGAGGATGAGGTGCGAGGTCTCAAAGAGGTGAGCGGGTCCGACTCTGCCTGTCGCCGCGAGCTGATGGTTCCCAGCGGGCGGCAACACACGCCTCCTCATTACGGTCACTGCAACATGAGCTGGACGTCGCACGAGATGCGGCTGAGACTGCTCGAAAGCATAGCGAGCATACATCACGGTCTGCACAGCAGGAGAATGGCCGATGGCGAGACCGGTGCGATGGGCTCGAGGACGAGCTCCGGCGACTGGAGGATGAGAAACCATCATGGGGAGCAAGAAATGGCCCGGGAGACGTGAGTTCAGAGGAAAGATAAGTCCGAATTATACTGACAAATCGCAGGACGATCAAGCCGTCGCAGAGCTGAAGGGCGAGATTCACTCCCTTGTTGACGAACTGAATGCCCTATCTCTGCGCAATGACGAGATCATGGCTGAGCGGGAGCAAGACGCGGCTACCGTGAACGATATGGAAGCTAGAGTCGAGGAGTACCGCCGGAAGTATGACTCGGTGCGAATAGAGTTGCGCAATCTGAAGGGTAGGTCTTTAGTAAGAAGGAAGCCGGCAATCGCTGATACGTCCTAGCTACATCGACGCTGTTCGTCTCGAAGCCAGTCACAGACGATCATCTGCCGGCTTCAGCGGATGGCAATATCGCCGATGTCAACGTCTCATCCTTCCAAAGCGCCATTGACGGTCTGTTAGCCGCAGCGAGGTGAGCTATCCAGAAGCGTTCGCTGAGCCCTACTAAATCGCTGTAGATCGTCTACTCCTACTGGCGTTCTGCCAGCGATGAAGGCCATTGTCGAAGCCATCACCGAGATCGGGGAGGACGTCAAGGCTTTCGAAGCTCGACCGAACCTCGACGTTGATGTGTCTCGCCTCGAGTCGCTGAAGCATGAGTCAACAACACGCCTGAACAGTCTCATGCAGGCTGCGAGGAATCATGCCATGGCTTCGGGTCTCTCTCCGGTCTCCCTCCTCGATGCGGCGGCTGGACATCTCAGTGCCAACGTCGTGGAGCTCATTAGGCTTCTTAAGATTCGGCGGAGTGCACAGAGCCGTGACATGCGCAGACGGGGGAGCAATCTCAGCATCAAGGAAATGGTGAACCGCGGGGATCTCAAGTCCGCGAATGGGAATTTCGATCGGGAATATGGGGTGGAGGAAAGGCTGAAGGAATCCCCTGCGGTTGCAAGGCGGCCGGCAGATCTACCGGCACTCTCACGACCAATCGATCGTATTGCGACGCCTGTCGAAACCAGGCCGAATGGCTTCAACCCCGCTGCAGCTGCATCTGCTCCGCAATTCCGGATCAACTCCTTCCAATCCGCTTCTTCAGGGCACCGAAGTGACTCGTTTGACCTGGAGCGCGAAGTGTCGGTTACGAGCGACCGCCAAGCACCTGTTCGTCCGACAGTCGGGACGCGGAACATCAACAGCAGCGGCCATGGTTACAGCCGGACATCACTAACTTCCGCGACGTCCGGATCGAGCGCGGTCGCACCTGCCACGGCTTACGATGATACGCCTGCATACGGCAGAAAATCGGCCGAGGTAGTGGACGATTCCGATGTACTGGGTGAGGGCGGGGACGAGCAGGAGTGGGAGGATCTCAAGGTGAGGCGAGCGTCCCGGCCTCGGCACACATGTTGACGATTGAAATAGCCGTACCTCGATACCCAGTCCTCGGCCCTGGTCAACTCGATCCAGAACCTCCTCGCAGCGATCCGTACCGGTGGTCAAGGCCCCGCACTATACGAGCACCTATCCGAGGTCATCGCCATCGCCTCGTCCATAGTGGATGTATCGACTAACTCGCTGCCGGCCGCCCTCCGGCCCGAGGGGAACGTGCTATTGAAGGAATTGGTAAAGAATACGAACATGTTGAGCGAGGCGCAGGAGAGCGCAAAGATGGGTGGTGGAGCGCAGTTTGAGAAGAATGTGAGGCAGCAGATCGCGAGTGCTAGCTTTGGAGTGGCGAAGAGTCTCAAGGCGTTGATGAAGCTTGGGACGGAGTGAGGGGCGGGGGCTTGGCGCTGAGTCAAGCACTTTCATATTGTGGGAAGAAGGACAGGGTTTGCATTTTAGCAAAATCATCGTTATATATCACATCTGATGCCGGTAAATTATCAATGCACGAAATCATTCTTCAGGTGATCTCGCGAATCAGAAGTAGTGGGTTTCATTCCGTCATCTCGTCGATCATGTTTTCCCGTACAGTCGATGTCACCACCCCAGCCTCGTCTAGTCTATCTCCTCCCTCTCCCTCCTCATCCCCGCATCGAGCAACATCTGAAGCCCATTCGCGGAAGTCCCCGTCCCCGTCCCCGTCCCCGTCCCCATCCCCATCCCCATCCCCATTGCCATACCCGTCGCTTCACCCTCACCCTTCGGCGAATACAGGGGAGCGAGCTGCCGGTCCATCCCATCCGAGCGCGATCGAGATCGCCCATCACCATTCAACATGGATTTCGGCGGTGGGAGATGATAATACTCCCTCGTCTCGTCTTTTTGCGTTGGCGGGAGCGAAGGCGGGGGCGCGGGAGCCATGTACCCAGATTCAGGTTGAGCTGGTGTCTCCGGCCCGTTGTCGTTCGAGGAGAAAGATCCCCCGCTTGATGACGGCGAGCCTGCGACGGTGGTGCAGTGGGGTGAGAGTCGAGCTTGGAGGATCGTCAACCGAGTCTGGATCAATGCCGTCAAGCGCTACTATCCGGTCAGCTCAACAGTCAAATCTCGGTGGGGCAGGGAGGAACGGACCTCTTCCTCCGCTTTTTTAGCCCCGAGGATGGCGAGTAAGAGGTCCCGATCCCCTTCTCCTGACCGGCGGAAGGAGTCTAGTATACTCCCCAAACTGGCCGGTGGTGCCGGCTATCCAACACCTCATCAGTTCACTTCAAGGCTGACGAGAAAAGACGAACCAGCTCTTCATCCCACCATTTCCCGCCCCTGGAGCCGCCGAACGCGAGTCCGAGACCTAGGGACGGCGTTTCCGAGGGGTCGCGTCGGGATCGGGGTGGGCTTGGCGGGAGGGCGGTTCGATCGGTCGTGGGGAGGGAGGGGGAATGGTATTTCTGACGGGAGTTCGACTGGATTTGGGGTAGGCTGTATGTGGGGTGATAAGGGTGGGGTCGGGGTACAGTATGGGAGTGGGAGGGGCCGGCGGTGGTCATATCGAGGTGCACGTAGTGAGGAGAAGGGAACTGAATAGGGTCGGAGTGAGAGGTTGACGCCAAGACTGTTGTTGTTGTTGAGACGGCGCCGAAGAAGCGTAGCCGTTGACCTCAAGCTTGATGGACCTAGTTTAATCTGATCAATATTCCTGTAAACGGGGGACAGGTAGCTGGACCGTAAAGAGTGAAGTGTCAGAGGTAGGACCTGGAGATGAGAACGAGATGAATAGTGTCCAAATCCGAAACTTGGCGCTTTGGTCATTTTGAGCGTGCCAAGACTTTCCCACGGGAGCAAAATCATACTCTTCAAGGGTCACACGCCAGGTGCCTGGGCCATCCTGCGGTTCGGCACGGCTGACGGATTCCTTGGCATGCGTCTGCGCCAAGAATAAAAATGATACGTCGCGTTTTGCTTGATTTTTCAGGAGGTCGTCGTCCTGCTGTGAATGATTACTGGTGGCGTAGCCAAGGAATCGTATTGAGCTGCTCGTTCAAGCCGGTGACCATGCATCACATGCAGCACGTCCTCTCGGCATGATCGGCACCGTGCAGATTCAGACGGACAAGCTCCAGACACGCACGTTCTGTACCGACGTTCTGTACCGATTACTTCCCCCGTATTGGAAGCTGAGAGTACCATGGGACCGCCGCCAGTTGTGGAATTGCAGACGATCCGAAAAGGGAGAGGTCTGACTGCGTGAACGCGATTGTCATCCATACAACTCAGCATCATTCCTCAACCCCCCGCTCCCACCTTCCCGCGCCCCGAACAGCCCAGCCCACGACCTGGGCTCCGTGATCTCCGTCCCCTCTATACCCAGATCAGCTTCATTTTACAGCATTCAACGCCGACTGACCCAGATTCAAAATTGCCAAAACCACCAGAGCAAGGGCATGCGCGTCCCCCCGGTTATCTCCTTCAACGCACCAAGCCGAAACAGCTCCGTGCGATGGGGACTTGTCCGAGTCCTGCAGTGACACAAGGAGTCGCCGTGTCAAGCCTGCAGCCGGTAGGAATGGCGGGTATGGTACAGAAGTGGACCAAGTTCGAGGGGCATCGGAGAGTTGTAGGCTTAAAGGCGGGAGCAATCTTAGCCGTTCGAAGTGAGGTGAGGAAGAGGATGAAGAGGGAGGGACGATATGTTGGTGTGGTGTGCTGGACCGGGTTTGTTAGCTCGGAATGAGGGGTGGGTGGAGAGGACGGACAGGAGTTGCGCGTCATCCTGGCTTGCCGCATCAAGGCTGGCGAGGATGAGAATGAAGCTGAATTCGTGCGAGATGAGGAAGTCGTGTAAGAGGGCTATGTGAGCGTCTTTCCGAGACTGAGGGGCGGTATCAGATCAACATGAGCTCCACGTCCAAGAATGCGGAAGGATAGAAGCTGAGCCAATATGTAAAGCTTACTTTGAGGGTCGGAGAACGTTGCTGGATCACGAAGATCTCGCTATCGGGTTTACCGTACACTGGCAAGGTCTATGTCAACGCTGCTGTTGTACGACCTCCCTTGTAAGGGCACACATTTGGTCACAGCTACGAAATGCACCAACGGACCTTCCAACCCTCCAATGACGATACCCTCGCCATCCTCCCCAGCTCCAGCGAAAGGCACTACAGTATCACCTCGTCCTATCCATCCGACTCGCTTCAGACCGAGTGAGGTGATGAGCAGGTCCGCGGCGAGCTGAGGGAGGTTGGCTAGTGATACCGAAGGCTGATTCGGGATCAGCCAACATTTCAGTGCTCAGAGAGATATGGCGTACCACGACGACGAGGCCATTGTGAAAGGCGGATTCGGAGATCCCTGGAACGGGGAAGAACTCGCCCATCTTCCCGATTCAAGCAGTACTACAATCAGAGGTCATGTGAAAAGGGAGGAGAAGTGATGATCTGGAAATCCTGATCAGCTTTCCGGAAGTTTTCAACAGGCTTCCGCCACCCTCCCTTCTCCCCTCTCACCTCGACCCTCCCTTCTCCCCTCTCACCTCGACCCTCCCTTCTCCCCTCTCACCTCCACCCTCCCTTCTCCCCTCTCACCTCGATAGAGCTATGAGACCACATTTCAAGAGTATACGAGGATGCACCAGATACTGTCTAGCCCGCCGAAACCTAGCCACCGCCCCTTGTCAGCCACCTACACCTCGACTCCGATTCGCCCCTTCCCCAACTGGACAGCTGCACCTTGGTGGACTTCGGACGGCTTTGTTCAATCACCTGCTCGCGCGGAAGTGGAAGGGAAGATGGGTGTTGCGGGTCGAGGATACTGATAGGGTCGGTCCGCTCCGTCTTCAATCAGGGGAACAGGCTATTGACAAGGGTGCAGGAGCGCTTTGTGGAAGGTGCTGTTGACAGATTACGGGAAGCTCTGGACTGGGCGGGATTGGACTACGATGAAGGTGAGCTAATTGAGTTTACACTCAAGGGGAGAGCTGAAGTTCGCCTGGAGCATATAGGCATCGGTCGTGGCGGTCCTCACGGGCCATACATCCAGGTCAATGTTCACCAGATCTCAAGCCGATACATGCTGATGCCTGGCTCAGTCAGAGCGACTAGACCTGTACCATCAACACGTCCGGCATCTCCTCTCCGTGCTTCCTTCCGCCTGATTCGTTGGGCCCCGAGCTAAGGTTTCGAGCAGCAAGGCCACGCCTACGAATGCTTCTGCTCCCCCGACGACCTGCACGCGATCAGGACCTCCCTCCTCAAGCAGGGAGTTCGAGTGAGCTATGATAGCCGATGTCGACACCTCACCGATGAAGACCGGGTGAGGCGGAGACAAGCTGGACATAAATACGTCGTGCGATTCAAGGTGGGCCTTAGCCCTTGCCGTGGCAAGTGGAGGCTGATGAGGCAGGATCCTGGAGGGTTTCCAGTGATGCCAACCGATCTCGTCTTTGGCGTGGTAACACCTCACTCCGATGCCGGATCTGAATATTTCGACGATTTCGTCCTCCTCAAACCGGATGGCTACCCGACTTATCACCTCGCGAGTGTAGTGGATGATCATGCGATGGAGATCACTCATGTTCTGCGAGGCGAGGTGAGACTGCGTGACTTTTCTGATGTAATCAAGCTCACAAACCGTCAGGAATGGCTTCCATCACTACCGAAACACGTCCAGCTATACCGCGCCTTCGACTGGGAGCCACCAGCCTTCGCCCATCTTCCACTGCTCGTCAACGAGGACGGTACGAAGCTGAGCAAGCGGAAAGGAGATGTGACAGTTGATCATTTCCGAGTAAGCCTCAGCCTTCCACCCATATCCGCTTGCCTGGCTAAACTTTGGGGTATAGGAAGCGGGCTACGAAGTGGAAGCCATGCTAAACTACCTCTCGCTCCTCGGATGGGACTACTACTCCGCGCTCGAATCACTCAACACCGTCTCCGACCTCCCTACACCCTCCGTCGGACCAGGATCCGAGATCCTCCCCGCCCACGCACGGAAAGACACGCATAGTCTCTACGAGGTCTTCACCGTCCCTCAACTCATCTCTGCATTCGATCTTACACACATCACACGTAGAAAGGCCGCGGTCAGCCAGTCGAAATTGGACTTCCTGAATAAGATGACGCTGAGACGGAAAGCTGGGAGGATGGGCCGGGATAGTGAGACCGCGGAGCTGGGAAAGGAGAGGCTGGGGAGATCGGAGGAGTCACTCGGAGAGGCGAGGAATGAGCTGATCGAGAAGCTGCAAGGGATGTTGAGGGACGTGAGAACGCTGAAAGACTGGTGAGTCAATTCTATGGTGGGAAATGCGCACCGCTGACAAATGATCAGTGCACTTGTCGAGGATCGCAAGTACGTCGAGAGTGTGCTCGATGCCGAAGTCGTCAGTCGATATCCGTTTTCACGGAATATCATTGTTCATCCAAGTGTTTAGCCCCGCATAACCCTCCTATCCGACATCCGCAAGGAGTCCATCTACTTCTTCATTGATCCCAATTATGAAGGCCACGAATCGCGCACGTTCCTCGCAGAACTCAACGACACTCACCTCTACGGTTTGTGTTTTTCATGATTGTCTACCAGCGCTGACTCGCATCAGTGAGGATCCTCCAGTCTGCAATTGCTGCGTTGAACGAGCGGGAGGAGGGCGGTGCGGAGTTCACTGAGGATCTCGTCTGGAGCGTGGCGAGTCAGGTGTCCAATCTGCACGGACTGAGAGCGCGGAGCGAGGTGATGAAGCCGATGCGACATGCTCTGACGGGACGCCTCGTACGTGATGTCTCATCCTTGTGGTTTCAAGCGGTTCTGACAAGGAGGAACACAGGTCGGCCCAAAAGTCCCGGTCATCATGACTGTGCTCGGGTTTGATCGGAGTCTTGCTAGGTTACAAGCTGGACTGGAGCACGTCAAAGGCATGGAGTCATCAAGGAACGAAACCAATGCATCCTAATCTCCTTGAGCCGTCTCGCGTTGCTCAGTTTCCGATGGTCTTTCCGGTGTGGTGCCTCCGCCACATTCTACCGAGCTCGGACTCCGTAGGCCTGTCTTCATGGCGCTGTGGATTGCCGATCATATTGCTCTGTCGAGCGGACTTGAGAAGTCGTTGGCGCTTGGGTAGAATGGCCCATGTCGGGTTTCAAGGTCGTGCGTTGAGGCGTCACCCCTTCCGACCTTTTCTTCTTCCCTTGATCCCCTCATCCTCCTCCCTCTCCTTCTCCCGGCCAAAGCCCGCAAGCTCAAGCTCGACCAACTCCTCCCACTCCCTCACACCCTCCCACCTCTGCCCACCTCTCCCAAGATCCTGCCACCGTTCCAACGCGATCTTCGCCTCGTCAAATGGCGTTTCAGGGGACGTGATGATTCCCGCGAATGGGGTGAGGAGCTGGTGGTGGTGATTATGCAAACTCAAGAGGGGTAGAAGGGAGTTCACTGTATCTCATTCATTAGCTCTGGCCGGACCACCCCTCATCGAGCTATGAGAGGATATCGACAAAATCGGAGCTGACCGAAGTTCTCGAGGGTCCATGTTAGCCACAATGGTTCGGACAGCGCGAAGTCCGGTCCGACAAGGCGGTAGGCCTCGAAGAAGATCTTCTCAGCTTGGTCGATGAGGAGGGAGAGCTTGTGGAGGAGTTTGTCCTACGGTTCATCAGCTCGAATCTCACCAGAGCTATGTCCAGAATGGATCCTTGCTAGCGTGGCTCAGGGATGGAGAGACGAGTTGAGCGAGTTCACCAGCTTGGTCAGCACTGCCTCCATCCCCTCTCGTCCCCTGTAAAATTCCCTCAAATGCGGCCCCACCGCCAGTCTCTCCGGGCATTCCTCCATCCCTACTAGATTACTGTCCCCCATTGATCAGCTCGTTCTTCCCCTTCTACAAAGCTCTGAGATGGGAAGCAACAATGAGGTGAACCCACTCCATCTCCGTAGCTTCGTCCACGCATGTCTTTCCGTGCTTTAGGCCGTCGATGAGGACGAGCTCGTCCCATGTCCTGATGAGGGTGCGGATCTCGGTGAAGAGGAGTTTTAGGAGGCGGTGGTGGGTCGTCTCGCTATTAGGGTTGCGGGGTGGGGAGGATGGGGAGGTCGTGGGTGTCGGTGAAAGGGAGGAGCGGGAGGAACGGGAGGGAGTGAGGGAGGAAAGGCGTGACATGTCTGCTGTCACTTGAATCGGAACTTGTTGGTGAAATCAGATGCCCTAGCGAGAGCTGCGTCTGGTCTGAAAATGGTCATACGGGTGAACGACGGTGCGGGGCAGAAGTCCGTTGATGTTTTGAGGAGCCGTCATACGAGAGAAGGGCGGTAGCGAAGGTGATGAAGGGTTATCTGAAGCGACCCATGACCGACGAACGCAGGTTTCTGGTTACCGCTGCCAATGACCTAAAGGTGTCCAACAGAGGCCAAGAAGGAATCCGTTCAACCAAATTCATCCTCTATGGAAGACCACGTGATGGGCGATTTGGTAGCTGCGAGGCATGATCTTCTTCCATACTCAAGAACGCAACAGAAACGGCGGTAGTGTCTACCAGCATCGGGACTGTCGGACCGGAACACAGCGGCACTAGCGATGCAAACGCTTCAACTGAGCGAGATCCAGCATCACAGCCCAATCCTATCGACCTTCCACAAATCATCCCTAACTCCATCAGCCTTGATTTCCGTACGAGATAGAACGTCCACTCACCCAATCCAGCAGACCACCTCCACAGCAACCCCCTTCGCAGCTTTTCGCACCTCATCGCTCGACGCATTCATCTTGCCTATCCCACAGGCGTGTTCCTTGCCCTCCGCATGGATGGCTACGAGTGCGTCTTTGTCGAGTCCTGGAGGGAGGGAACCTCCGGGTGAGAGTAGGCCGGGGGCCATCATGTTTGCGCCCTGTCGGATGAGTCAGCTTAGACAGAGCAAGATGAGAAGTAGCTTACGGCGAGGAGGAACTTGATGGCTCCGCGATCTATCTGAACGTGCGGTAACAGTCCGGGATCTATTCGGACCATTATCAGTGTCACGCAGAAAGGTCGGGGATCACGCACATCGATGTAGCAGCTTGAGAGTAGGGATCAAGGGCCCGTCGAAATGCTGGAAGAACAGAGGTATCGCGTTGACCGTATATATTGATATCCGATCGTGACTGGATTCCACAAGAAGTCCATCAGCTCGAGCCCGGTTGGCCAGGCATTTGAATTCAGATGCGGCAAGGAGCGAGTCTGACACACCATTTCGTCAACCCCAGCGCCTCCTTCTTGGGCCAAATCTCATCCAAGACCGTCATCTCCCCTGTCCCTGTCCCTATCCCCTCGCCTTCCTCACCATCCTCCTTCCCCTTGCCCTTCCCACTCTTCCCCTTCCCGCCCTTCTTCTTGCCCTTCCCACCGTCCTCCTTCGGCTCGTCGTCCTCCTCGACGAATTGCACTGCAGTGGCGAAAGAGGCGGAGGGATCTCGCCAAGCGGGTTGAGAGAGGTAAAGGTATTCGGTGAGGAGGGAGGTGCGGATGTGTCGCTGGACTGAGGATTTTAGGGATGTCGAGGAGGAGACGTCTTCTTTCGGATTGAACCTGATGGCGACAGACGATCAGCGCGTAGTACAAGGGGTGGAACAAAGTATGGGTACTTTTTGAACATCTTGACTTTATGAGCGTTTACTAGTCGACGTGATAAGTCCGAAACGGTTCGAACTGAAACTTCATAGAATATATCTCGAGCGGACATCGGCTGTACTCCGCCATGAGTCCAGGTACAACCGCTAACACCGCTTTCCAGCATCGACCTCTCGTCTTTCTGGTCCTTTCAACGATGAGTACGGGGATTGTCCAGCAGTGCAGAAATGCTCTTGAAGAGGACATACTTCTCTACGCTAGTTCACGTGGGATGGCTGTACTCCCTCATTGTGCTCGAAGCCGACATCAAACCTTACCCAACAGGGAACACTAATCCCCTTCATCGTCTCATCAGACTCGGGCATATATCGCTTCTAGGCTTACTTTCAGCTAGTCCGACTCACGTCTGATCAGTCGTCCCAATCTTAGGTGTCTGTCAAGCCAGAAAGACCCATACCTGCCATGAGCTCGAGCAACAAGCGGCCGAGGAGCCCTACCCCATGTCGATACCGAATGGCATCCATATCGCGCCGACCCGAATGGCGATATCACCATCCGATCCGACGACAACGTCTTCTTCAAGGCCCAAGCTGGCGTCTTTCCCAAGCTAGTCGAGTGGTCTCTAAAATGTTGAAATCGCATGACTGAGGTGAAAAAGAGAGTCAGCGCGGCCTTCGACGACATGCTTCGTCTCGCCATGGAATCCCCCGATGACTGTATCCACCTCGCCTGAGGAATGTGGTCAGCTCGGCACGATGCTACGGTACGGCCAGCTGACCGACTGGAAAGGAAAGGTCCTTGTGCCCCGCTTCATCGGTAAATGTCCGGTCCCTCGTCCCACCCTGTATGTTGTTACGCCACGATGTGGACCTCGCGAAGGTGGCGCTGGGCAAGATGACAGCGGTCCCGATCTGGACGGTTACCAGAGCTGTGGAAACACATGGCGACTTTGAGCCCGAATTGGCAGCTCGAGCTGCTTCGGCGCTTGACGACCAGTTTGCGCGAGATATCGTACGAGTCCCTTCCTGGTCACGGGAAAAGGACTCGCACTGGGATCAGCATTGTGGTTACGCAACATTGGAAAGAAGTGGCCAGGAACTTCAATCCCACTGTCGCCGATGCTTAGTCGAGGGTCTTGAAAAGTAGGGGTATTGCAAGCGGAGGGAGTCGAGGATACGTCGCCGGACGGAAATCGCAGGGAGGTCGGGGAGGAGACGTTTTGCGTTGGGTCGAAACTGATTGCGGGATACGATCAGGACTGAGACATGCGAATGATGTGGAGAAGATGCAGGTGTTTTTTGAACATCTTGCCGATGATGGGTAGAAAAGAGCGATATCGTGGATCCTGGACCAGATCATCGACGTAAGCTTGGCCAGTCGTTGGCAGTCGTATCGACACGCATGTATCTGAGTATATGCAGACATGAAGTCTCACTCGGCTTCGGAATGAGTGGAAGCGCACGATATACAATCCTCCCGGCCCTTCCCAAGTCTGGTCTTCTCGGCTTCTACCCAATGAGACCTCGGTCATTTGTCCTGAGCTTCTCCACTCAATACGCTGTTGACGGACATTGCAAAGAGGACCTCACATTGGGAACGGCCATCGGGCTGGGATTGGAGGTAGCGGCGAACTCATTCGGGTTCTCGAGGAGTGTAATTGCTGTCGAGTTCGTGTCTTGCGTCTTCTTGCCGCCCCCACCCCCTTGCGAGTAAGACACGAGGCGGACGTCTTTCATGCAGCGGTGCAGTAGCTGGACCTGCCAGTGATGCTGCAAGTTCCCAAAGCGTTCCCACAGATACTGTGAAATTACGCAACGGGTCCCAGGGCATCTTGTTCATTGCCGCTCTCCCCATCTCCAGATCGTCCCTGTCCGATGCGATTGTAAGCAGACGCCACGGATCAACATTGCCAAGAGGCATGAGACGTTCGCGTATCTTCGGCCTCATACTTTCGCAGTCGAACGATTCGGAATGGTCGAGAAGCTTCGCCGTGATGTCGAAGTCCGTCTCGGAAATGTACGGGAGAGAAACGCTGGCGAGATTGAGGAAGACGTTGAGGACTTCCGCAGTTGCGTCGACGGGAATGGGTGCATTGGCAGTCTTGATGGCGCCGTGGAACATGCCTTCGAATGCGTTGCTGCGTCCCTGACGTCAGTGGTTTCAAGACGAGGGTGAGAAGAGGTCTGAAGCTACCTAGCTTTGCCCAATGTCCAGCTGTGAGCCTCGAAGAGAACGTTATCGCTCGATTGGAGGATCACGTCACCGGTCGGATCTGAGAGATAGGACTGCCATTCGACGGCGTTCGAGGTATCGATGGGGTCGACCTCGGAGGTGATGGACATGATATGGCAGGAGCTGCTCAACTAGTCTGAAGTGGAGTTCAGATCTTTGTCTGATGGTATCAAGAAGGAGAGGGAAGGAGACAAGCGCAAACGCCCGGAGGTCATAGCGGTAAGACGGTCCGAGGGCAAATATAGGGTCGGTGCCCTCCAACGCCCTCCAGCCACACAGTCCTATAGAGTCGATCAGGCTCGTGCACCATCATTTTTGTCTGGGTAATCGGAATGCATCCGATATATCGATCGACCGGACAGATGAGGCCAGGACGATGAAAGGTATCTTGGGATGATTAGTGGATCTTTCTGCAAGCGACGATCGGACGTTGATTACAGTCCGGTCATATCCCCATTTGCCCCTTTCGATTGCGCTGTGATGTCTTAGACTTCAGTCGCCATCCCGGTCCTAATGGGTTAGGTCGTCACCTGTACTCATTGAAGCATTGCAGCAGACTCACTGATGACTCATCTGCTTTAGGGCAGAACTCCCTCGCGATCGTGCCCCAATCCTCCAACATCAAATAGCATGCCCTTCTCCTCCAACATCGAGAAGGTTTTCGTCTTCGAGATCCATTCTAGATCCTCGTATGACATCGTCTGACTTGTGCACATTATGCGCCGAAGGAGTTCGAGCTGCTAAGAAGGGCGCAATGTGATCAATCGCTCCCATAGGACACATGTGCTACCGAGTTCGCCGAGTGGATCGGATGGCATGCTCTTCAAGGCAATTCTCGCCAAGTCCGCAATGTCATTCTCGGAAGCGAATGTCAGAAGCCGCCGTGGGTCTTGCGCGCCGAGGCTGTGCAGGTGTGCGCGAATCCTGGGTGTCAGGCTACCGCAATCGAACTTGTCGGCGAGATCGAGCAGCTTCGCGGGACGTCGAAGTCGGTCTCCAACAGGAATGGCCTAGACACGCTGCAGAGGTTCAGGAAGGCTTCGAGCACCTGAAAGGGTCTGTCGATGTGGATGGGGTCATTTGTCGATGTGAGCGACCAGCATGTCACCGAAGACAGGACTACTCTCAAAGTCAGCTGCGTGTGTCTTAGGCCAGAGACCATATCGAAACCTACCTCGCCTTTGCCAGTTGCCATCCATTCGTCCTGAAAAGAATGCTGTCGTTTGATCGGAGGACCACGTCGCCGCCGGGATCAGCATGGAAGAAGTGAAGTTCGGCTGGCTCGAGTATCGCAGCTTGGTCCAGCTTCTGCATTGGATTCATGCTGTTGAAGAGATTTGCCGAGCTGGATGCATTGGAATTCAGACCTTAATCAATCTCTGTTTGAAGACCTTACATTGGGAAGGAGGAGGACAAGGAAGAAGAAAGGCGATGAGACCATGAAGGCTGATCTGATGGTACCTGAGGGAAGATGTGTGATGCACAGAAAGCCTCGTCCTCATGAGGACACGCCGGTCGAGGACGATGGCAAGCTTTCCTGAGGCTGATAGATCCCCACAAAGTTCGGCGTAAGAGCCAAGCCCGAACGAAGAACGAAGGTCGCTTCGCTTGACGCCTGCTGCGTCGGCGTCAATCCGAAGCACTGTTGTGCTTCTCGCATGACCGAAGCCCAAAGTGATTCGCCTGGAAGCCATTTCTTGGGTAGCATGTCTGCATGATATGGAGAGCTATCGAGAAGATGAGACATATCAGAAGGGACTCTGGAGTCATCAGCGAGATGGAAGATGCCTAGTCCGGTAACCGGAATCTCACTATTGCATGATTCGACTGCAGTTGTTCCGTATGGAAATCCTGCTGGCCCTGGGCAGGATACCGAGCGATGAGACCATCAATGGGAGTGGTAAGATCACCTTTTCAACGTTACTGTTGTGGTACTTACCTACGTGTCCGTATTGCGCGCCCCAACCCTTCAGGACCACGATAGCCGTCTGCTTGACTCCTGGCGTCGAACTGAACGAGGAAGCAGGATGCCCCTTCCTCGGGGCAAATGAGAAGCCAGGAGGGTCCGTCTCCGTCTCCATTGGTTTCACCATGATCCGTCCAAGGAGCTCGAGCTGCCAATGTGCTCGCAGCGTCGCCGGGCGACTCCACAGGTCGGTCATGGTCCCGAGGGTGACGATCGGGTCTGACGGCATCTTGCGCAACGCCACTCTCGCCATTACAATCTCGTCTTGTTCCGATGCGAAGGCGAGTTGGCGCCACGGATCCAAAGCACCAAGAACGTTGAGCCGTTCGCGTACTCTCCGCTTGATCGCTGCGCATTCGATTGTATCGCAGAGTTCGAAGAGCTTGGCAGTGTCTTCGAAATCCGTTTCCAGTGGAAATGGCTCGGACACACTGGCGAGATTGAGGAACACATTGACGACATGAGCGGGTGCATCGATGTGGATGGGATCACTCTTGGAGTTGTTGGCGACCTGGAACATGTCATGGAAGTGAGGCTGCCCATCGGTTCAGCCATATTCAATATAGACGAAGCTCAGACTGACCTGGCTTTGGCCAATCGCCAGCCATGAGCTTTGAAGGGCACGGTTTCGATTGATAGGAGGGTGATGTTCCGGGTCAGGGTGATAAGGATGCCATTCGAGCCTGTTTCGAGGGATCACTGAAACCCGACTTGTCGACTGTCATGGCGAAGATGAAGGACGAGTTCGTGCAGGTCCGAAATAGCCAGTACGTATTGAGCTCCCGTCGCGGCCATTGGAGAGAAAGAAGAAGGGGAGGATCAAGTAGCGGAAGCATAAGCTGAGTCAACCGGAGGCTCAAGCTCAGGTTGATGGTATCTGATTCATCGAACTTGAAGCGCTGGGCACTTTTCTTGCATGACAGTACACATCAGCCTAACCTCGGACTCGACGCACTGTCTCGTTTCGGCGCATGTAATGGATGTCAGCCTCCCGTCTCGCGCTGAGCACGGCCCACACTGATGGAGCGCAGTATCGTGTCTTCAAATTGTACCTCTGCCTCCGCATTCCCGTGGCCCAGAAACCTTGCGATGATGTAAGCTGCGATGACGTAAGAGCTGTCGTCAGCGGACAAAATTTATTCAGCTCGGCCGACGACCGAGCGATGCCTTTGGTAACGGAGATAGAGATTATGTTCAGCCTGGACGAAATCCGACCATCTCCTTCGCGTCTCTTGGCGATATCGAACCTTCGGCAGCTCGACAAATCTGCGAAACCCAGTGGTCCGGAATCGAAGTACGCAAGCAGCTGAAGACGGCTCGAGTATCTTCAGGCACGCAATTAGACTTGTCACAGTGGAGACTTGGAACGCGGGATGCCGTAACTGATGCGAAATGTGGAGCGGACCTCGTTTCGAGCAGCGGCACTTTGCATAGCTTGAGGCTGGCAGTCTGGGGGAGGGATCGTGGGGCGGAGTATGCTTGCCCGCTTGACTTGGACGGGGGAGTCGGAGCTTCTGCTTCATCCGCGTTTCCAAGGTTCGGGCATACGCTAGAGCGGGGATAACGCGATGCGGCAACAGTGATGATCGAAGGAGATGGAGGACTTCATGCACAGCGGTCACAGCTGCAGGGCGATATGAGATCCCGCTTCCTGAGGCTCAGGCGGCGATGATTCTGCATGGAGCGAATTCTCAGGGCCGGGTAAATTTACCGACAACCGGACCTTGGCTCAGGGGAAACGCGGGAAGCTAGTTTTAGTGAACGGCATAGATTGACTCGACCCCATGAAACGCGGATGTTGACACGTCGCCACCAATCGCGGAATTGTTTTAACCAACCCTGTCCACGTCGACACCTCGGGAAGGAGATCGGCTTGGGCCGCTTTGATTGTAACCTGATCCGAATTTATGCCCGTTGAGAAGATGATCAACTCAGGGTCAGGTGAAGCGATGTCGGCTTGTCGTCGGTCATCATGGACCCTCGAAACGCGCCATCACCCTCGCCACCGAGTCCCACCCCATCAGCCGAGCGCGGGTGACTATTGCTTCGACCCCCAAACTATCCCTTCCTTTGTCTTGCACAGCTTGACATCGCCTGGGGTGTCCGAACGGATCGTCCGCCGTGCAAAGGACCCTCGTGTGACCGTTCTCTTCGCCATCTCGAACAACCGATCATCCCTTAACCCCTCCCGGCCTCCTTTGTCGGACTCCACTCCACAACGTCCTTTGTCCTCGCTATTCGTCTCCCTGATCGGCGTGCCGGGAGCTCGACGCATCGTCGCGACGTGTGAGAAACAGCATTTAGTGCCTTCCCTTCAATCAGGAAGGAGGGGAGGCGGGGAGGCGGGATAGATAAGAACAAGGTCGGAAGGCGAGAGGGTCGTGCACAGAGACAGCAAGCTGGGACTCCCAGAAGGCGGATCACACAAAGACGGTCGGATCAGGATCAGCGGACACTGAAGGAGTGTGTGCAACGACGATCAAGACCCGCCCTGATCTCGAGCAGAGTGAGACGAGGGTTCGAAGTTCCAAGTTGAGGCGACGAGGCTGAAGGACCTGCTCAAGCCGCCATCAATCAACGCTAGTCAATCCCGTCCCGGTCCTGGAAGGCGTTCCCGGACTTCTTGCCACCCGTTCCGCATCACTTGACCTGATCCCCACGAGACTCGAGAACCGCCCCCCATTGTACTTTATTCCGACCTCATCATCGACTATCCACTTCCCGCTTCCCCGTCGACTCAGTAGAGAGGGAGGTTGAAGGACAAGGGGGACCGTCTCAGGCGGATTGAGAAACCGACGACGAGCTCCTTCATTCCGCGGTACCTCCACCGGTTCAAGGTGAGACCGCCCTTTCGAGTGAGTCAAGCTTTCATTTCCACACCTGTCCCAAGCAATTCAATATGTCGGCTAATGTCCCTCAGGCGAGCTCGCCTTCGGTCATCGTTTCACCCTCCGTCAACGGCAAAGTCACGATCACTTTCGTGTGAAGGGTTGGTTGATAAGGCGAAAGGAGGTCTCGGACGATCCGAAACGGATTCAGGTCAAGAGGGGTCCGGCAAGCGGATCAAGACCATTGAGATTGGGGTTAGACTTGGTTCGAATTCTCAATCCATACCCGCTCGAGCCGCCTCTACTCACCCCAATCCTTCGTCGCCACCTGATCGATTTCGGTCAAGACGTCGACGGGGATCCCATCGCGCTCCGCTCCATCGCACCCCTTGATCCGCTCGTCCCTTACTACTCGACCTCCTCTCTCACCCATGTTCGCGACATACGCATACTCTCCTCACCTCGTCCCAACGACTCCACCTCCGACCTTCTACTACGACGGTGCCGCGATTGTTGACGACAGCATCTACGACGAGTCGGATACCAGGTCGGCTTGCCAAGCGTCTCCCCCGTGCTTCGTCCCTCAATTCATGGTCCCCGGCGCCATTCTCCCTTTACCGTTGGCCCTCGCTAGGACCTCGTCCAAGCCGTTGCGCCTCCGCCCAGAAACCGAAGCTAGCCCGATGCCATCGCTCGTGATGGACCAAGGCTCGGTGAGGAGGAAGATGGACATGAATATGGCGGCGACGGGTTCGGTGGCTGCTCAGCCCGGGATCCATACGCCTTTGGCCAGTTATGCGGGTGAGTGGATCCTATGTCGTCGACAATCTCGCTGACTTGACGCAGCGCAAATGGTCGTCTGGCTATGGTTTGGCAGACAACACCCGCCACTCCCAAAGTCCAGCTCTCCACTCTCCACGACCACCCCAATATCGCAGGACCCGTTCGACCTCTCACGCTATCCCTCTTCCCCGCTCAACCCGCTCCAAGTCCAGCCATCTGAAGGATTCAGCGCCTTCGTCGCACGGCTACTCCAGATCACGATGGTCTCACACAGCGTCACCCTCGTCGCCTTACTATACATATACCGGCTAAAGGCTCGGAACGCCATCAATGCAGAGGCGGGTAGCGAGACGAGGCCATTGATTGCGAGCCTGATCCTCTCCAACAAGTATCTGGATGAGTCAGTCGCGCAACTTCTTTCGGAGTGAAGCTGATGGCCCCAGCAACACCTACACGAATGCGACTTGGGCAGAGCTCGCTGGCCTCACGACGGTCGAAATAAACGTAAGCCTTTTCGCACCTTCCAGGATATCGCTAATTGTAAGCAGAACATGGAGGCGGAGTTTCTTCGAGGGATGGACTATGATCTCGGTGTTCAGCTCGCCGAATACCAGCATTGGCGCAAGTTGCTCGACGGCTTCATCGTGTCCCGCCAACGCGAGGCCGTCTCCTATCGTAGTCGTCCTTCGTGGACTCCCGCATACTCCCCTCAGTCAGTGATCTATACACCTGCATCGACAATCGCTCCTCCTCCCTCCTTCGATGGCGCTCGTTCCGCGTCCCCACACGCATGGTCCCCGAAATCCGCCTATCTTCCACCCATCGCAGTTCCGAACTCGCCAGGCCCTGTGCAGCGCAAGCGTTCGGCACTCGATGCATTCGATCACGACATCCCCCTGGGCACCTCGATATACGAGCAAGTGCGGCTTCCCGCTCGCAAAGCTGCTTTCGGCCAGTCGATGACGCCCGCATATACGGTCCAGCCTTCGATGCCAGTTTCAGGACGACCGAGGCCGCAGACTATCCACCAGGACAGCGGTCTCAGCAGGTCATCCTCCTTGAATAGGCAGATCGCGAGGATACCGAGCGGTAGAAGGGGATCCGCGGGTCAGGCTTATTACGACGCACCCGAGGCAGACCTGCGACATGCCGCCACGAATCACGCGCAGATGCAGGAGTGGGATCATCGGGATGTTTTCGGTGGGAGCAGCGACTGGAATGGGTACAGCGCTTTGATGGCGCCATACGAGCGGCCGATGGAGGTCCAGGCAGTTCCGCCTCAGGTGAATTGCTCCCCCTATCTGCACAAGCATTCGCTAACATGGCATCAGCACCTCATGTTCTACTCCCTTGCTGCCGAATCTCATCCAGGCCAAGACGGCGCGCCACGCAAGGCGATCCTATGCTACCAAGACCCTAACGCCCACTCATACCCGCCTCAGCCACAGCACACCTACCAATCCCAGCCACATGACCTAGCAATTACTTACAACGACCCATCCGACCTCAGCAACGTCCACCCCTACAGCTTTCCTCCGATGACCACCGCCTCACGCTCTCACTACGAACCCGAGCCCGCGCAATTCGCCAACGCTGGACCACCAGGATACGCCTACAACCCAGTCTCCTCCAGCTGGGAACAAGCTGGGAATCGCTGGAGTACCGGCTCCGAGGAACATCGCTACCCTAGTGGGAGTGCGGCCCCCTTGGTCTGGAAGATGAGGAGCGAGTGGTCCTCGCCCATGCCAGGGTACGAAGGCTGGCATCCCCAAGTTTGATACATACTTTCTGTACCCATAGTTTTACGCCACATGATTCGGGTTTATACGATCCATAGATACAATCAGCATAGCTCTAAAACTCCTCATAGTTCGCAACTCACGATTCGCTCCGTACGACGACTGGCATAGAGGGGCATGTTCCTCGTGCATTGAGAGGTTATGATATTATGTCATGCCTATACGAGCATACTACCGTCTCACTCACTCCAAGTTGATAGAAACCCTGGAGCCGGTGGCATCACCCCTTCCGGCCAGTGCCACCCCTTGAAGACATCCTTTCCCATCCCGCCTTCTCTGGCTCCCCCGTGTCCAGTCCCGGGTCGATCCTTTCGCTCCACATCTAGACGTCCAGCGCGGATGACGAGTACCAGTGGCGATGTCATTCCTTTCTCCTCGTAGAATTCCATCCGAAGCGGGCCTTCCAAGCGAAATGCTCTTCGTATGCATGACCTACCATTCTCGTTATCGATGGAGGTCGAGTAGTTGTCCATACGTATAGAAAATACCTAGATTGCGAGATCAGCTCGTCAGCAGGACCTCATCGCGCCGAGAAATTCGCTGAGACACCTCCTTCAGCTCCTCCGCGGCTACAGCGACGTGTTTTACATGCCAGGATGGATCCAATGATGATGGCGAGTCCCATCTGCTCTCAGTCTCCGGCTCGTTCCAGGGGTTGATCTGATCTCGTCGTTGGTTCTCGGTCGGAGGTCGGAACTCATAATTGTCTTAGGGTATGGGTGGGATGGGCATGGGCGGGATGGGGATGGGTGGGATGGGGATGGGTGGGATGGGAATGATGAACCCCATGATGGTGAGTTGCCCTTTGTTGACCTCAGCTCCGAAGATTGGGTATACAAGTGGAGAAGGCTGAGATGAGCAGGGTGGGATGGGTGGGATGATGAATCCGATGATGATGGTGGGTTGCCCGTTCTTCCTTCCTGGGAGTCTCGCCGGGAGTCGAGAGGGTGGAGCGCTGAGATTAGTAGGGGATGGGAGGAATGGGTGGGATGGGGATGGGAATGAATCCCATGATGATGGTCAGTGCGGTTGTCAATATCAGCGATCCCAACTTATGAGGTCCAGGGCGGCATGATGAACCCGATGATGATGGTCAGTCTGATTCCCCCTGTTCGTTGTGGACCACACCGACGGGACAGGGTGGGATGGGAATGATGAACCCCATGATGGGGATGGGCGGAATGGGTATGGGTGGCCTAGGAATGGGTGGAATGGGCTACGTCCGCGTCCCTTCCATCTGGGTTGAACTCGAGCTGACGAGGACAGGGGATGATGGGCGGCGGTCTAGGAAGCGGCGCCTACGGCGTTAGTTGGTTACCGCCTTCGATTCAGCAGCTGATCGGGAGGACGCCTTGGTATTGGTAGATGCCAAGGTATCCAGCAGGAGGGTCAGTCATCTATTTCAGTCACCGAATCCATCTGTGTCCTTCCCCTGGATCGCCGATGGGCTTCTCCTCGTCTTCTCTCCCTCTGTCCCCCCAACCCGCCTTCCCCTTTCCTCTCCTCTTCCCTCCCGAGAAGAAGGTAGAAGGATCAAGCTGATCGAAGGATAGAATGTTTGGCGACTACTCAATGGGGATGGGAGCGATGCCTGGAGGAATGATGGGAGGGGGGGGCGCGGGGATGGGAGGATATGGGATGGGGATGGGCGGAGGGATGCCGATCGGATACTAAAGGGAAACGCCGGGGGATCAGTAGAGAAATGGGGTGTCGCATCGCATCTGCACGTCAGGATATTACCGGTGACGAGACCCGTCGTCTGGTCAGCGACAGCTTTCGTCGGGGATCGAGTCATCGCGGTGTGATAGCCGTCCGGTCGTTCCCTTGGCCGATTCATCCGAGACAGCTCAGACAGCTCAGTCGTAGACGTACGTCTACTTCAGCCCAAAGCAACGGCTCTCAGCTAGGCAGTCGATCGACAGCTGACGTCGTAGGAGCCTGTGGGTGGGTACATATCGTCAGACCGCGTCGTGAGTAGGCCACATGGCTTGGACCACCTTCTTGGGGTGGTAAGCGATGAGGGGAGCTCTTCCGCGTGACAAGCGTCGCGCGAATGTAGAGGAGTCGACTTTGTATCAATGTAGGGGGTAAAGTGGGATGCAGGTAGGACCACTGAGCGACAAGCAGATCCGCTTGCATAAGTTTAGAGTACAGACAGGCATTTGGATGAAA
>JAABUH010000472.1_pt1 | contig 59021 bp, 39 predicted proteins | sample 5559121 | NCBI WGS metagenome assembly JAABUH01 (sample SAMN10711871, study PRJNA513364) | rock metagenome | isolation source: Antarctica rocks | place: Antarctica: Victoria Land, Battleship Promontory nord | collected 2015-12-28 | reverse complement strand
GCCGCCCTCAGTCTCTTGCGCGCCGCTGGCACGACCCAGATTGCTGCTCGACTACGCCGGCACAGTCAACTGCCGCAGGAGGCCGTCGACCTCCTCTTCCACCCTGTCACTCACGCATAAGCCCTACAGGGTCGGGTTCGCCCTCTACACGACAGCGCCCAATCCGTTACTATGTCGCGTACCTCTCCACTAAAACGTCCCAGTGAGGCTCAGCATGTCCATCGCTCCACAGCTTCCGTTTCAGCTCCAACGACTTGGTCTCGTCATGGAGCCAGACCTCAACGATCCCAATGAGGTGTGGGGAGTGCTCAATCCTGCCTCCGCCCGCCGCGGAGACGACCTGTACCTCTATCCTCGCATCGTGGCGGAAGGAAACTACTCCCGCATCGGCATCGCGCGCGTGATCTTCAATAATCAGGGCGAGCCAACCGGGGTGGAACGTCGGGGATTCGCGCTGGAGCCGGAAACCGACTACGAACGCGCCGAACGAACCGGGGGAGGCGTGGAGGACCCGCGCGTTACTTACGTTGAGCCGCTGAAGCGCTGGGTCATGGCCTACACCGCCCTGTCCCAATTTGGCCCCCGAATCGCCCTGGCAGTATCAACCGACCTAATCCACTGGGAACGGCTCGGCCTACTGCACTGGGACACCATCGAGGGCGAAGACTTCAGTCAGTACGGAAACAAGGACGGCATGTTCTTTCCCGACGTCGTGCTCGATCCGCAGGGCAATCCCGCGCTCGCACTCTTGCATCGTCCCACCTATCTGGTGCACCGCCCGGATGGTACCATCCTGCTCGAGGTGCCCGGAAACGCGCACGACGAACGAGAGAGCATCTGGATCGCCTATATCTCGCTCGAAGACGCGCAGGCTGACATCAGGAAGCTGGTGCATGTCTATGGCAGCGAACTGCTGGCAACGCCCGAGGCGCCGTGGGAAAGCCTGAAGATTGGCGGGGGCACACCGCCCATCCGAACCCCCTATGGCTGGCTCACCTTCTATCACGGGGTCAGCGGCACCGTGTCGCTCGACCCCGCCGTGCCCAAGAACGTGTGCTACGTAGCCGCCGCCATGGTCCTCGATCTGGAGCACCCGACAAAAATTCTGTACCGGTCACCACGTCCGGCGCTCGAGCCGGAACTCCACACCGAGATGCACGGCATCGTCCCCAATGTGGTCTTCCCCACGGCCATCGATGTGCGCGGCGACGGGCTCCTTGACGTATACTATGGAATGGCAGATTCGTCAATTGGGGTCGCCACTACCACCATCCCCGATCACTTAGCTATCGAGTCTCAGCAATAGTGCATTCGTCGAGGCAGAAGGAAACGAACTGATGAAGCTTGGCATTCTAACCGGCGGAGGTGATGTCCCCGGTCTCAACCCTTGCATCAAGGAAATGGTCACCCGGTCGATCGACGCCGGTCACGAGGTGGTGGGAATCCGGCGCGGCTGGTTGGGTCTGCTGTCCTATAATCCAGACAACCATGACGATCAGTCCGAATGGGTGCTGCCCCTCACCAAGAGCACGGTGCGCACCGTCGATCGCTTCGGCGGCACGTTTCTCCACACCTCTCGCACCAACCCGGGGCGAGTGAATCCTGCCGATTTACCGGATTTTCTGCGAGACCAGTACGGCGCTGAAGGCGAGCAGCCAGTCGACTGCACGCCGCACGTCCTGAACGTCCTTCGACACCTGGGCATCGATATGCTGGCGCCGATTGGCGGCGACGATACCTTGAGCTATGCCGTACGGATGCACCAGGAAGGGATGCCCGTGGTGGGGATTCCGAAGACCATGGACAATGATGTCTACGGCACCGATTACTGCATCGGGTTCTCCACGGCGGTGACGCGCAGTGTCGATCTGATCCATTCGCTGCGCACCCCGACCGGTTCGCACGAGCGAATCGCGGTGGTCGAACTCTTCGGCCGCAACTCGGGTGAGACGGTCCTGATCTCCGCCTACCTGGCGGACGCGGACCGGGCACTCATCTCGGAGGTTCCGTTCGACGTACAGCGCCTGGCGGATTTGGTGGTGGAGGATCGGCGCCGAAACCCCAGTCACTACGCCATAGTCGTGATCTCCGAGGGCGCCACTATGGTTGGAGGCGCTATCGTGGAGGGCGGCGAGGCGGATGCCTTTGGCCACCGCAAGCTCGGGGGCATCGGGCAACTCACCGGGGAGGAGCTTCGCCAGCGTACCGGTATCGGGATTGTCTACCAACCGCTCGGCTACCTGATGCGTGCCGGCCCTCCCGATTCGCTCGACCGCATGGTGGCTATGTCGTACGCCAATCTGGCCATCGATCTAATCCTCTCCGGCCAATTCGGGCAGATGGTGGCGCTGCAAAGCGGCGTCTACACCACCGTACCGCTGGCTAGCATCACCAACCGGGTCAAGCGAGTCGACGTGGAAGAATTTTACGATTCGCAGGCCTACCGACCAACCGTGGCCCACCAGATGGGTAAGCCGATGTTCCTGTATTAGACGGCTGCCAGCGGTGCCTTCTTTTTCCCGCCCATTCCCTTGACACGACCTCAAATTTGGCCTAGATTGAAGGCGTCCGGTGCACTGCCTGAGAATGCGCCGCGAAGGAGGCCACAATGGCTAAGGGTAATGACAAACGCGGAAAAGAAAAGCGAAAGCCCAAAAAAGAGAAGAGCATCGTAGGGAAGGCCACGGTGGCCACCGAGGTGCTGCAGCACGTCGCACAGCAGACCCCCAAAACCGAAGACCAGGACCAGTAGTAGTCGGAGGCTTGCACCATGGATACCGTTCGAACCGTCCGTATACTGGCGGCGGCAATTTTCCTGGCGTTTATCGCCTGGCAGATCTTTCACTTCGTTCTCTGGCTGCTGACCATGCTGATCACCGTGACGATCGTCGTCGCGGTCCTCTACCTGGCAGTTCGGATTCTACCGTTCGGCCATCGCCACCGTACCACCTGGTAGCGTCGCATGCGGACTATCGCAGGCGCTCCCGATACTCGGCGTGACGTAGTCCTCGACGAACTGCACGGTCGTCGCATTGAAGATCCGTATCGCTAGCTGGAAGACGCCGCGAGCGAAGAGACCTCCGCGTGGGTGGACCAGCAGAACGCCTACACGCGATCGCTGCTCGACGCGGTTCCTGGTCGCGCCGCCATCCACCAGCGGCTCTCCCAACTGCTCTCAATCGGCCTGGTAAGCACCCCGGAGGTGCGCCACGGCCGGTACTTCTATGTCCGTCGCGAGGGCCGGCAGAACCAGCCGGTACTCTATCTGCGTGAGGGGTTGCACGGGGAGGAACAGATACTGCTCGACCCCAATACGGCCAGCGCCGAGGGGGTGACGGTGCTCGACTGGTGGTACCCCTCTCGCGATGGCCGGCTGCTGGCCTTCGGCTACTCTCAGAACGGCGATGAGCACAGCACGCTGCAGGTCCTCGACGTGGACCATGGCGAACTGCTCTCGGAGCGCATTCCGCACACGCGCCACTCGTCGGTCGCCTGGCTGCCGGATAGCGGCGGCTTTTTCTACACGCGCTATCCCGCGCCCGGCACGGTGCCGGCCGGTGAAGAGAACTACAACGTCAGGTTCTTTTTTCACACGCTGGGCGACGAGGCGGACAATGACCCGGAAGTGCATGTGACCGACCTGGAGCGCGAGGACATGCCGTGGCTCTCGATCTCGCCGGATGGGCGCTATCTCACGGCGGGCGTACACAAAGGCTGGGAGCGGTCCGATCTCTTCGTGCGGGATCTCCGGCAGCCGGACTCGGGCTTCGTGCCGGTTGCGGTTGGTTTCGACGCGCATTTCTCTGGCACGGTCGTCGACGATCTGCTGTATATCCACACCGACCTGGAGGCGCCCCGCTACCGCCTCTTCCGCGTCGCCGCCGGGAATCCGGAGCGAGATGGGTGGGAGGAGATCATTGCCGAATCGCCCGATGCGGTGCTGGAATCCTTCGCGCTGGTGGGCGGGTGTATCGTCGCTCGCTATCTGCACCGCGCCACGTCCTCCATCCGTATCTTCGAGCCAGATGGGGCACACCGCTACGACGTGGCGCTGCCGGCGCTGGGAACCGTCACCGCCGTGACCGGAGAGTGGGAGCAGCCGAATGGCTTCTTCACCTTTGAGTCGTTCACCCTGCCCCCCACGGTCTATCGCTTGACTGTCGACGCCGGCGCAACCACGGCGTGGGCGTCGATCGACACCCAGCTGGACAGTGACGACTTTACGGTGACGCAGGAGTGGTACACGTCGCGAGACGGTACGCCGGTCTCCATATTCCTGGTGCATGGCGCCAACCTGGATCGCTCTCAGCCGCTGCCCACCTTACTCACCGGATACGGCGGCTTCAATATCAGCCGCACGCCGCTCTTCTCCCGCTCGATGTACCTCTGGCTCGAACAGGGTGGGATGTATGCTTTGCCCAATCTGCGCGGCGGCGGCGAGTATGGCGAAGTGTGGCATCGTGCCGGCATGCTGGATCAGAAGCAGAATGTGTTCGACGATTTCATCGGCGCCGCCGAATATCTGATCGAGCAGGGCTATACCGATTCGGCCCATCTGGCCATCCAGGGCGGCAGCAACGGCGGACTGCTAGTCGGCGCCGCGCTCACCCAACGCCCCGATCTCTTTCGCGCCGTGGTGTGCGCCGTCCCCTTGCTGGACATGCTGCGCTATCACCACTTTCTGATAGCCCGGCTCTGGATCCCGGAGTACGGCTCAGCGGACGATCCGGCTCAGTTTCCATTTCTCCATGCCTACTCGCCGTATCACCACGTCCAGTCGGAAAGCGAGTATCCCGCAGTGTTGCTGACCACCGCCGAATCGGACAGTCGAGTGGACCCACTGCACGCCCGCAAGATGACGGCGTTGCTGCAGGCATCCAGCGCCTCGCACCACCCCATTCTGCTACGCGTTGAAACGCGGGCCGGTCACGGCATCGGCAAACCGCTCGCCAAGGTGATCGAGGAGCAGACCGATATGTGGAGTTTCCTGTTCTGGCAACTGGGTGTCACGATACCTGAAATCAAGCCCCGCCCTGAATCGTGAACGCGCTCAGATGGCCGCTCTGGTCGGTCATGAGCAGCTTTCCTCCGGCCAGCAACGGGTACTCCCAGTGAATCCCGCCGATGCCGGCTCCGCTCCACAGCACTTTGCCACTGGCAGGATCGAGGACGCGCAGTAGGCCGTCGCGAGCCACGTATACCACGTTCCGGCTGATGACCGGGGTGGTGCCGCCTGTGTTCAGGGACCATGCCTGATTGAGGCGAAACTTGCCGGGTGAGGGGCTGGACAGGCGATAGCCGGCAATGCCGCAGTCGTTAGCGTAGATCACCCAGATGGCGCCGGAGGATGACTTCCACACTGCCGGCGCGGTGAGCACCTCGCAATTGCCGGGCGCCGCGATATCCTGCAACTCTCCGCCCAGATGGCCGGGGCCTTTCTGTCCACTCAGATTGTCACGATTCAGCAGACGCAGGGCCACGCCACTGCACGAGTCACAGGCCGGCCCCTTGCCACCCTGGACCAGCAGATGATAGCTGTGGCGGCCCTGCTGGATGGTTGGCAGCATGGCCGGTCCGGTGCTGCCCAAGTCGGCATCGCTGCTGTTGAGCGAGGCCTGGTTGGGAGGTGTGTAGGCGTCCAGCAGGCGCGAACCGGAAGGGTCCAGCTTGAGGACGCTGTCGCCCCAGTTGGTGCGACCGTTCCAGGGGCCGTTCCCGCTCACCACATACACGTCGTGGGTCACCGGGTCGACGGTTCCCTGTCCTCGCCCGAAGAGACCGGATTGCGCTGAGCTGCAGTAGTTCGACCGGCCGGCGGTCGGTCCCAGCAGCGTCGCAACATTGCTGCAGAGCGAATTGAACACCGGGGACCGGCCGGTCCTCAGGTCGATGCTCAGCAGATGCCCCTGGTAGTGACCGGCATCACCGATAAAGCCGCTGGTGGCCACGTAGAGGTGGTGGGTGCCGATGGTGAGATTCGACGGCACCTTTTCCACATCCGGCATCAGCGTCACGGTGTGTGGCCACACTTTGCCGGTGGACTCCTGTCCGGTCAGGGCGTTGTAGCGATGAACCTTACCATCCAGTCCGGGCGCATAGACCCACTGCCCCGACGGATCCGCGACCGGTCCGGCCGTAGTGCAACGAGAAGGCCCGCTGGTGGATCGAGACCACACGGGCCGTCCAGTGTTGGCCTGGAAGGCGTAGAGAGTAGCGGTTCGGACCGGGTCGCCCGGGCTGCAGTTCGAGCCGTTGTTACCGGCCAGGACGTACACCAGCGGAGTGGAGGTGTGGCGCGGATGGGCCAGGTAGGCGCCGGCGGAATCCGCATTGGGGGCGATGCTGCGAGTCCACAGTCGGTGCAGGCTGAGCTGGGCGAACCGAACAGGTGGATCGTGTGGTCTCGTGACCGGCGCCACCACGGCCAGATACACGGCGAAAAGAAGGAACACAACTTTACTCATCAGATCAATCTTTCACACCACACGTTGGCGCATCAGGTAGTAGTCACTGTTCCATTCGATCATGCCGTCTGGGCCGCTCGATCAACCAATTCCTGTAGCCGCTCCAGTATGTCGGCCCCCTGGCCATCGCCCAGGTAGGCCGCCGCTTGCAGGGCAAAGAGACGCGCATAGCGTCCATCCAGCGCCATCAGTTGGTCATGGGTCCCCTGTTCAACCAGCCGGCCGTGCTCCAGCACCAGGATGCGATCGGCCAGGCGTACGCTGGAAAAGCGGTGGGAAATAAAGATCGCGGTGCGGCCGGTGGTGAGGGCACGCAGTCGCTGGAACAGTTCAAACTCGGCCTGCGCATCCAGCGCCGCGGTGGGTTCGTCCAGGATCAAGATGCGCGCATCACGCATGAAGGCGCGAGACAGCGCGACCTTCTGCCACTCCCCGCCGGACAGGTTGTACCCTTCGTCGAACCACTTACCCAGCATCGTTTCGTAGCCGCCCGGCAGGCCGGCGATCAGGTCGGAGGCGCCGCCGCGCGAGGCCGCGCCCGCGATCGCCGTCAGATCGTCCATCTCCTCCACCCGGCCAAAGCCAATGTTCTCGTGGGCCGTGGTCTGGTAGGTGGCGTAGTCCTGATAGAGGACGCCAATCTGACGCCGCAGCTGGTCTGGATCGTACTGCCGGATATCCACCCCGTCGATCCTCACCACACCGGCGGTTGGATCGTACAGACGGCTGAGCAGCTTGATCAAGGTCGTCTTGCCGGCGCCGTTACGGCCCACGATGGCCACTGTTTCTCCCGGCTCAATGCTGAAGCTCACGTCCTGGCTGGCCTCGCGTTCCGAGCCTTCGTAATGAAAGGACACTCCCTCAAACTCGATGCGCCCAGCCAGCGGGCGCGGCACGGGTACCGGGTGCTCCGGCGCGGTGATAGATGGCTCCTGGTCCAGCAACTCGAACAGGGAGGTGAGATAGAGATTGTGCTCGTACAGGCTGCTGAGACCGCTCAAGATGCTCTGCAACGAGGTTTGGACCGAGTTGGCTGCTTGCGTGTAGAGGGTTAGATCCCCGAGCGTCAGTCTCCCGTTTACCGCCTGGACCGCCACGTACAGATACGTCCCCGAGCTGGCCAGGATGCTCAAGGCGCCCCAGCCATAGCCCGCTAGATAGCGGCGGGTCACCTGCCCCTTCTGGTCGTCGTAGTAGCGCTGGGCCAGCACGCGAAAGCTCTGCACAAAGTGAGGACCCAGCGTGAAGATCTTCACCTCTTTGGCGTAGGTATCGGTGGTGAGCAGTTGCAACAGGTAGAGCATACGGCGGCGGATGGGCGAGTTGCGACGGGCGATGGCATAGCCGATCCAGCCGTAGCGCGCGTCCGAGATAAACAGCGGGATCGGGGCCACCAGCGCCACCAGCGCCAGCCAGGGACTGAGAGCAACCAGCAGCGCGATCATGGTCAGGAAGGTAATCAGCGTCCGGACCAGGCCAAAGGCGCCCGAGACCATCTGCACCGGGCGAGTCGTGGCCTCGCGCTGGGCCTGCTGCAGGATGTCGTACGAGTGAGCGTCCTCGAAGAAGGTCAGGTCCAGGCTGGAAGCGTGCTCCATGATGAGCAGCTGGACGTGCATCCCCACCCGCTCTTGCAACAGTTGCTGACTGATGTTGGAAAGCGTGGTGAGCAAGGTATTGAGTGCCGTGATCACCAGCTGGATCGCGGCCAGGATAATCACCGCCGTCAGCACCGTGACCACCGGCGTGGAGATCGATCCCCACAGCAGGCCAATGGCCAGCACGGTGCGGTCGGGCCGGTGGTTGGCGTGGATCAGGATGGCTCGCACCACGGCGTTGATCAGCAGTTTGGCGGTGTACGCCTGAGCCGCCGGAATCAGGCCGGCCAGCACCGTCACGAGTGCCAGCAGCACGGTCAAGGGACGGCTGGCGCCCCAGACCAGCGCAAACACCTTCCGCGCTCCGGCGACCGTCCCTCCGGTCGGAATCAGAAACCGCCGCAGGCGTGAGCGAGATTCATCGTCCGCGGTGGGCGTGGAAGGTTTTCTCGAGGTTCCGGAAGGTCCGCTCGGTCCGTGGCCATCAGGGTATACAGTGGCCATACGTACCTCTCACCTCCAGATTCCCTCGTTTCAGGCTAGCCATTACGCGCACGTTCCGGCAACTGGTCAAGAGTCTAGGTCTGATAGAAGATCCAACCGGTCTCGCGCTGAACCGTTGACGCCCAGGCGTGCCGAGCCGGCGTCATGTCGCGCCTGGCACGGTGAGCTGCACCGCTATCGTGTCGCCCACGTCGAGACCCTCAGATCGGCGAACGGCGACCTTCAGCGGCACCACATACCGCCCGTTCTTGGGGAACAGCGACGTCTCCCACCGGGTATCGCCCACACGCACCTGGACGGGGATCATGCCCCACCCGTACGTCACCGCCCCGGCCAGCTCGTGCAGGTCGTCGCTCTGCTCTTCGGGGACGGTGACGAAGTAGTACGGCGACGGGCCGCGCCAGTGCCAGATCTCGCCGGTGAACGCGACGTCCATCAAATCCTACAGATGCAGCAGCGTTCGCAGATCCACAAACACGAACAGTAGCAGCGACGCAGCCACAACTCCGGCGACCAGCAGATAGCTCCAGCGTCGGGCGTGGCGCACCTTCCACAGGCGCCGCACATTGCGGACCAGAAACACAATCGCGAGCGCTCCGAGTGCCAGCGTCAGCCACGGGGGGATGCTTGCCGCGACCCCGATCCAGGGCAGCACAAACGGCAGCACGATGTACTGTATGGTGCAGCGCAGCGCCGACAGCAGCAGGCCAAATGTGAGGGCGCGCCGTGCGGGAGCGGGCAATGCCGGAGGCACACCCGATTTGCCGGCAGGAAGCGCCCGCGAGACATCAATTTCTTCAGTCGCCATTTTGATTCTCTCTCTTGACCCGGCGTCCGGAATTGGATGCCGTCTCCGCCATTATCCCCCGGCGCTCCTGCCGAATCCCAATTAGGTTGATGACTAGGATGCTGTTCAGAATGGGTACCTGCCGGATGCGGAGCAGAGGGCCAGAGGGTTAGGCGGAGCCAACTTGTGCTCCGAATGGGGCACGGCCCCTACCAGAATGGTGACCAGCACAGGGACATGGTCGCGCCGCGTCTACCGCCGCGCGGGGGCACGCGTGCGGACGAATCCTGCCTCAGCCAAACGCATGAAGTCGGTTGAACTGCCCGCTTATGAGGTCAGGGCGCCAGCGCCGATCGAAACGCCACCGTCATCCAGCGACTACCGAGACGGTGACGACAGAAGTCTTGTGACAATTCGGGATCTTTCTCGTTGTATCAGCGAGCAGACGAGAAAGGGATCCAACCTGTGGCGATCATGAGGGTGCACGTGGCAGAGGGACACGCCGATATTGAGCACGATTGGAGTCCAGAGCGCGAGCTCTCGGATTTGATGCAGCAACATGGCGAGTCGTTGTTCAGTTTTCTGCTGGTGCTGGTGAGAGAGCGAGAGTTGGCGCTCGATTGTCTGCAGGAAACATTCACGCGGGCGTTCGAGCACCTGCGGCGTGGAAAGCCGGTCAACCGACCGTGGCTGTACACAGTGGCGCGGAACCGAACGATCGACGAATTCCGCCACCGGCAGCGAGTGACCGCCGATTCCGAGAGGCTCAAGGAGATGCCCGAGAAAGAGCCGAGCCGCCATGGACGGGTACGCCACGTCCTTGCGACCCTCACCGAGGAGGAACGCGAGGTCCTCTACCTCTTCATCTTTGATCGTTTCAAGACCGCCGAGATCGCTGCGATGCTCGGTATCAGCGCAGGCGCGGCCCGCATGCGTCTCTTCCGCGCACGAGAGCGCTTCCGTACGCTCTATGGAGAGTTCCAATGACGACACACGACGCCTATCAACCCCTTCTGGCCATTCGTGAGGACCTCTCAGCAACCGAGTCGGCAGAGTTGGAGGCCCACCTGCGCGACTGCGCCCCCTGTAGGGACGCCGCGGCGGCGTACCTCGAGCAAGACCAGGTGGTCCGCAAGCTGCCGCGAGCGTCGCTGTCGCCCGCGATCCAGCAGGCTATCGTGCGTCGAGCAGTGGAGAGTGGCGCGAATGTGGGGCGAGCGGACGCACGGGGCGAACAGGTGCAGGCGCCTCGCTCCCACGGCGGATGGTGGCGTGATGCTATCGCGCGGCGATTCGGCCGGCGGATGTCGGGGGTGTCCGGAGCGATTGCTGCCGTGGCGATTGTTGTCGCCGTGGTGCTGCATCCGGGGCAATCGAGCGTGAGCCCGGCGAATGCCTACGATCTGCTGCGCGCGGCTGCCCAGGCCTCGGCGAGACAGTTTCCATACACCGGGTCCTCCGAGGTGAGCTACCTCGCTCTGCCGGAATACACTCTGCCGGACTCGGTGGCAACGGTGACGGGCCGGCACCGCGCCCTCATCCGTTGGGAGGTTCGGGATGCCACGCACTTCCGCGTAGACATCCAGACCGTCTTGCCGGCGCTGGATGCGGGGCATGAGACGGTGGTGAGGCAGGGTCAGAAGATCTTCCGGTACGACTCTCGTACTAATACCGCCGCGGTGGGGACCGCGTCCCCCTCCGAACGCAAGTTCTTTGACTCGGCGCTTCTGCCGGGACTGCGTGCCGGCGGAGAGCGCAGTGAGGTGCTTACACCAGATCCTGCGCAGTCGATTCAGAAGTTTCTGGCGCAGCAGGAGAGCGCCCAAGCGAAGGTGCACGGCTACGCGCGGATCATCGGTCATACTGTCTTGCTGGGCCGGAGGGTGGATATCGTCCAGTTTGCACCGCTCGTGCGCGTCTACCAGGAGACCGCCGGCCATAAAGGCCCTGGCGTACTGGTGCACGTAGCCGGGGTAGGGAAGGCCTGGATTGACCATGACCACCCCTTCCTCCTGCAATACCGGGAGTATGGGATTGGAGGGCTGCATGACGTGGGCACGGAGGGGCTCAACTTCGTCTACCGCGTCACGTCCATCCACTATGGCGCCGCGCCAAGGTCCTCACAACTGGTCTTTCATCCGCCGGTTCCCATCCGCAATGCCGGCCACTGGACGATAGGATCGTCCGTATACACAGGCCTCTACTACAATCGGCAATTCATTTATGCCCCGGTGCCAGATCGGTACGCGCATCTGGACTGGGTGCAACCTCCCGGCGTGGGAGGAAGCGAGGCGATTGGCCCTCTCCCGGTGGTAACAAAAGCATCCATGCTGTATTCCGTAAGCGGTGGGCACCGTACTACGTATCTGTACAAGGGCGACCCCTTTGGCACCACGTACATCACCGGTCCGTACCTGTACGTCGAGGAACGGATCCAGGTGCATGGACTGCCGATCGGGCTGAAGACCGGGATGCCGCTCACCACGGGCGCCTGCCGGATGTGGATCGACAAGACAAACGGCGGCGTCCATTGGGTGGCGTTCCAGCATAGGCACACGTCGGTCCTGGTCGTGAGCAATGCGCTCTCAACACACGATCTCCTCCAGTACGCCTACCGAGAGCTGTGCTCGCCGCGCTGGTGAGCGGAAGTCTGTCACACCCGACTCCCCGTAACTCTTCCCATTTAGCACGCACCCTTGCTTCCGCGCGGTAGCTGCAAGGTCGCCGTTGTTGTCGCGGTTTTCGGTCGTTTTATGAGACGAGCATCTTGTACCCAGCATCCGCTGCGCGACATCAAACGCAAGGGATAGTATTGGGCACTAGATTGAGAGGCTCTTAATGAAGATGATTTTCGCTGCTTGTCTGACAATTGTCACTGCGCTAGCTGAGGGCACTCCTACGATGTCCGCTCCTGCGCGGAGGCTTCAGTCGTCGCATTTTCTCTTCCCGGTAGCTGGAGGCGGCGCGGTAGTCTCGAGCACATGCTGGACGGGCGGCGCCATGGTGACGACAGTTCAAATCAAAAAGACGACGAGCGCGGTGCCCGGGTTTAGCCTTGTAAACGATGCGCCATTCACTCGTACGAGTTCCAGACAGCCCGCTGTGCAGCGTCTCTATCAAATCGTATGTTCCTTACCCGCCATTCATGCAACGCAGCGGACATCATACGGCGCCGATTGGGGCGTTGCATATCATCTGACGTTTTGGCGTGGCCAGGTACGGGTATTGCATGCCAGCGCGGAGGCGGGTGGGTGCGCTGTCCTCTATCGAGGGTCGGTTGTTGGACGGAGCCGTGCGTTCTCAACGCTCGGCCCGGTGTACTTTCGCTTCTGGTGTGCTGTAGCAAAGACCCTGAACGTGCCGGAAGCGGATCTGTTTGCATATCCCGCACCCAGGCAGGGCCCGAGCGAAGAAGAGCGACTCTGCACCGGTCGCTGACTCGTGGCCTTCTGCATAATGCGGCACTCCACGGTTTGGCGCAGAGTGGCATCGCCTAAACTGGCGAGGTCGTGTGACTAAGACGACTGAAACCTTCCGGTGAATGATCATCGGGAATAGCTCGTCCTCTGAAATAGCCTCAGTGCTGCACTGCCGCGTTACCTCTAGCCGATCTTGGTCGGAGGTAACAGCGCTCATTTCATGGAGTCAGCGGTCACGGCCTGATCTCAATCGAAGTCCATATACACCGCGATTCGCTTTGCCTTAGCGGCTACCTGCGTACAGGGGCGTACCGTACGGACACCCATCGCCGACAAGGAAGGTAAGAACATCTACTCTAAGTGCTGGAGCGAGGCCACGCATAGTTCAGGCGATGGTAGCAACCCATGCTCGTCGAGACAGTCCAACTCCCCGCCTACATCCCGTAACTCTTTCCGTCTCAAATCGTTTTACTCTTGATACCAACTGTGCCCTGAGATCCACTGGACACCGTGGCGCGGGAGGTGCATCATAGCGGTACAGGGAGGCGATGATGACCAGGGTGGAAGGTGGGGGACGGCGCAGACCGCTTTGGATTCTGCTGGCGGTGGTGGTGATCGCGGCGTTGGTGGCAGGCGGCTTGCTGCTGCGACCCGCCTCGACGGTCGATGCTGCGCCGGCTTCGGTGCTCGGGTGGACTCCTGGGGTGACCAGCGGGGTGCCGGTGCCGGCTCCGCTCACGGTGTACTTCAGCCGCCCCATGGACCAGGCCTCCGTGGAGCGCGCCTGGCGCCTCACGCCGCGCCTGCCCGGCAGGTTTGTCTGGACCGATAACGCGGTTGCCTTCCACCCCCAGCCGGCGTTCACCGCCTGGTCGTCCTATCGGCTCAGTCTGGCCTCGGGCGCCCGGGACGATCAGGGCCAGCCATTGCAGAACCCGCTTCGGGTGGCCTTTGTCACCGGCAACACCCTCAAGGTCTCCAGCGTCACGCCGCCTGGCGGGACGGCGGCGGTGCCGCTCAACGGCCTGGTTGCCGTGACCTTCAATCACCCCATGGTGGCGCTGGCCGGCCTCAGTGCCGCGACCGCCGATCCCGCCGAGTGGCAGATCTCCATCTCACCACCAACGCCCGGTCACAGCAGCTGGCTGGGGACCTCGACCTGGCTGTTTCACCCGGATCACGGCCTGGTCCCGTCCAGCCACTACTCCATACTCGTGCGCGGCAGTGTACGGGACGCCTGGGGACAGCCGCTGGGCCACGACCTCACCTGGTCTTTTCGTACCGTGTCCCCTCGGGTCATCGCCGAAGATCCAGCCCCCAGCGCTCACTTCGCCGACCCGGCGGGCGCAATTCGCGTCACCTTTAATCAGCCCATGGACCACGGCTCGGCCGGCCTGTTCTCGCTGCGGGCCGCTGCCCCGGTTCCAGGCGCCACCTCCTGGGACGGCGACACGCTGGTCTTCCAACCGGCTCACCCGCTCGATCCGGCCAGCACGTATTCCGCCGTGGTAGACGGGGGGATGCGCGCCGCGAACGGCCAGGCGACGCTGGGTAGAACGGCCTCCTGGAGCTTCCACGTGGCTCATCCACCCGTCGTGGTATCCAGCACGCCGACCAACGCGGGGACCACTGCCAATAACTATGCGAACATCATCTTTTCCGCGCCCATGAGCCAGCCCTCCCTCGATCGCCATCTCACGGTGAGCCCGCCGATTCAGTACATGGCGACCAGCCTGTCCGGGACATCGAACGCCAACACCGCGCTGTTGTACTCGATCAACGGCCAGTTCGAGCCATCCACCAAGTACTCAATTACCATTGGCGCGGGAGCACTCGATATCTATGGCCGCGCACTCCTCGCTCCTTATGCCTTGACCTTTACGACCGCGCCCATGGCGCCCTCAGTGGTGCTCTACGGGCCACCCGGCAGCGGACCCGGCGTTTCTTTCACCGCTGGTCGGGTGGTCAAGGCTCCGGTCCAGGCGGTCAACGTGACCCGCGTTCACTACACCCTCAAGCGCATTGCCCTGGCTGCCCTTGGCTCCGCCACCGGGTATGGACAGACCGTCGAGCCGCCCGGCGTTCCGGTCGGTTCCTGGACCACACCGGTCTCTACGCAACTCAATCAAGTGCGGAATCTGAGCGTGCCGCTGGCAAGCTCCGCCGGCACGCCGCTGCCTCCCGGTCTCTACTGGTTGGGAGCACGAGGCCCGTCGAGCGCGACGGCCTCGGCGGGGAGCTTCCTCCAGGCCGGCTCGGAAGCGGTGGTGGCCGCGAACGCCAGCGTCACCACGACCCAGGGCGCCGGACAGGCCCTGGTCTGGGTCAACTCCACAGCGAGTGGCAAGCCCCTAGCCGGCGTGCACGTCGCCTTGCTCGATACGAACTCACACGTCGTTCGCTCCGGCCGCACCGACTCCTCCGGGCTGATTCTGTTTCATGTCCCGACCAACACCTTTCCCTCCGCGGCGGTGGTGGACGATGGCGGCCACTTTGGATTGACCACCACCAGTTGGTCACCGCGGGTGCGCGTACCGGGCAACGGCCCGGACCTCACCGGGCAATACCTACCCCCACCCACCGGCGCCTACGCTTACACCGATCGGCCACTCTACCGGCCGGGGCAGATGGTCCACTTCCGTGCCGTCATCTGGCGCGACCGCGACGGTCTCTATTCCCACTTTGGGCCGCGTACGGTGACTGCCAACGCCAGCGATGGGCAGGGGCACGCGGTGTATCACGCCACACTCAGGCTGGACCGCTGGGGTACGGCGCATGGCGCCTTCCGACTTCCGCCCAGGGCCGCGACCGGCTATACCGGCGTCAGCCTGAGCCAGCCCGATCTACCCAACGGAGAGGGCAGCGCCACCGCACCCTTCACCATTGCCGAGTTTCGCAAGCCGGAGTTTCTGACCACGGTTTCCACCGATCGGTCCAGCTATGTGCAGGGGCAGACGATCCACGCCACGATTCACGTCCGCTACGTGTTCGACGCGCCGGTGGCGGAACAGCACGTGTCCTGGACAGCCTACACGGAGTCGCGCTTGGTGCAGCCGCCCGGCTGGGAGGGATACCAGTTTGGCGACCAGGATGCCATCCAGCAGCAAGAGCAAACTCCCGTCGGGCCAGGTGGCGAGCCGCGCAGTCAGTTCGGCGAGGTACTGACCAGGGGCCAGGGTATGACCGATGCACGCGGCGAGCTGGCGATCCAGGCGCCGTTCGATCTGAGCCACAAGCTACTTGACCAGACCGTGACCATCGAGGCCACCACCACCGATCTCAACCACCAATCGGTCAGCGGGCGCGCCCAGGTCCCGACCAACCATGCCGCGCTTGCCCTGGGCCTTGCCGCCCAGAAGCAGGTAGTCCCGGTCGGGGGACACGAGACAATTGACGTGGTCGCGGTAGGGATCAACGGGGCGCCGGCGCCCAATCAGCCGCTGACTGCCCGCATCTATCGCCGTACCTACACCAGTACCCTGGCCGATAACGGATTCTCGCAGCCGATCTTTCAGCAGGCGCCGCACGATTCCCTGATGCAGTCTCAAACCGGCGCAACCGATAGCCGGGGACATGCCGCCTTCTCGTTTGTTCCAGGCGCCGGTGGCGATTACTACGTCGCCGTCACCGGTCGAGATGCAGCGAAGAATCCGGCTCTGAGCGCGCTGACGGTGTATGCCAGCGCCGCGGGTTTCAGCGATTACGGCGCCTCGTCCAACAGCGTGATCTCGCTGCAGCCGGACCAGCCGGCGTACCGGGTGAGCCAGACGGCGCATATCCTGGTCGCCGCGCCGTTTAACAACGCCTCGGCACTGGTCACCGTGGAGCGCGGCACGCTGCAATCCTATTACGTGCGTCGGCTGACCTCGAACTCCGCGGTCATCGACGTGCCGGTTACCAGCAGCGACCTGCCCAATGTGTACGTCGGCGTCACGCTCTATCGTGGCTTTCGCCACGGCTCCCCACCGGACTGGCGCTATGGTTTGACCGAGTTACACGTCAAGCTCGATTCCAGGAAGGTGATTGTACGTTTGACCCAGGATCACTCGCACTATCATCCCGGCGAGGTCGTGACCTACCACATCACCACCACCGACTCAGCCGGCCGCCCGGCGCCGAGCCAACTCTCCCTGGCCCTGGTCGATAGCGCTCTGCTGGCCCTGCAGGACGATTCCAACGCCAATATCCTCAGCGCGCTGTACGGCGACCGGCAGCTCGAGATGTTCGTCTCGTCCGACGGCGCCGCCTCAATCGATCACCTGCCGCCCCAGCCAAACTTCGTCGTTCGTCCGGCCGGTGGATTGGGCGGTGGGGGAGGCGGACCCGGTGGGCCGACCAGCTTCTTCGACACGCATTACGCGGCCAAGGGGTCGAGAGTGCGCCACCACTTCGAGGATACCGCCTACTGGACCGCCAACCTGGTGACCGATCGCAGCGGCGACGCCACCGTACAGGTGCGTCTACCGGACAACCTGACCACCTGGCGGCTCGACGCGCGAGCCATCACCGCCGGCTATGCCGTGGGCCAGGCCAGCTTGGACACCCTGAGCACCCAGGACATTGTGCTGCGGCCGGTTGTGCCCCGCTTTTTCCTGCAGGGCGATTCGGTACGGCTCGGCGCCATCGTGAACAATAACCTGAGTCAACCGGTCACGACCCAGGTCTCGCTGGCGGCTTCCGGCCTCACCGTCACCTCGGGCGGAGCACAGAGCGTGACCGTGCCCGCGCATGGTGAGCGACTGGTGACCTGGCAGGCGCGGGTGCCGGAGGGGAGTTCGGCGCGCGTCACCCTGACCGCCACTCCCTCGACCGGCGGCGTGCAGGGCGACGCGGTGCGGCTGACCTTGCCCGTCCATCCTCCGCTCACCGCCGAGACAGTTTCGGCCACCGGTCAGGTGTTCAGCTCGATCAAGCAGGACGTGCTGGCGCCGGCCGGCGCCGCTTCCTCGCCCGGCGCACTAACCGTCCAGGTCTCCTCCGCGCTCACCGCCGGGATCGGACGCGCCCTGGCCGATCTGCAGCCGGCGCCATACGAGTCGAACGAGGACCTCGCCGAGCGCGTGCTGGCCGCCGGCTCGCTTCGCACCCTACCGGCAGCCATCACCGGCCTGACGCCAGCCAGGCAGCGTGGCCTGATCGCGGCGCGCGACGCCGGCGACGCCAAACTGCTGAGCCGGCAACTCGCGGACGGTGGCTGGCCCTGGTTCAATGGACCGGCCGCGCAAAGCGATCCGCTCATCACGGCCGATGTGGTGCAGGCGCTCTCGGAATCGGGCGCGCCTGGTTCCGGTCGGGCTATCGAGCGGGCGCAGGGCTACTTACGTGGCGTAGCTGCCATTCCCTACGGCCAATCGCCCACCACACGATCGACCCTCACACCGGACCAGCGGGCGCACATCATGTGGATCGTGGTCGAGCCGGGCAATTACGGGAATGGAGGGATTCAGGGATCACTCTCCGCCGCCGAGGCGCTCTATACCAGCGCCGCCCAGCAAGCGCGCCTCGGTCCGGCTGGGTTAGCCGATCTTGCTCGGACCCTCCATGCCCTGGGCGACACAGCACGCACCCGTAGTCTGGTGGCTCAACTCGATGCTGATGCCATGGTCAGCGCCACCGGAGCGCACTGGGAGGGCTCATCCGCCGGCCCGTTCCAGGACTCGGCGGTCTCCGCCACCAACCGCGTGTTGGGAGCATTCCTGGCGGTAGCCCCGCACGACGCCTTCGTACCGGCGGCAGCTCGCTGGCTGATGCTGGCTCGTCAAGGGAACGGGTGGGAGTCTGCACGCGACACCGCGCAGGCCGTCGCCGTACTCTCCGCCTACGCCCATAGCGCCGGCGAGGGACGAGCCAACTACCGCTATCGGGTGACGGTCGACGATCACCAGACACTCTCCGGCGGCTACGGCGCCAGGAGCAGCATTCGCTCCGCATCAGTCGCGCTACCTGTGAGCGATCTCAAACGCGGCGGCCGAAGCACCCTGCTGATCGAGCGTCTCCCCGTCAACGGCACCACCGGGACAGGCCCCATGTATTACCTCGCTCAACTCCGCTACTTCCTGCCCGCCGCCCGCATCCGGGCGCGCAACGGGGGGATCGCCGTGTCGCGCCGCTACCTGGACCTGACCGGGCAGCCGATCACCTCAGCGCCAGCCGGCTCGCTGCTGCGCGTGGAGTTGACCATCCAGGCCCCACAGACGTTGACCTACCTGGACCTGGAGGACCCGCTTCCCTCCGGCTTCGAGCCGGTCGATCAATCGCTCACCACCGCGCAACAAGGCGTCGCCACGGCCCCGGCGCCGCCCCTCGGCGTCGCGGAGCTGCAACCATATCTCGATCACACCGACCTGCGCGACGACCGCGTCTCGCTCTACGCCGGCTCACTCCCGGCCGGAACCTACAGCTACACCTATCTGGCTCAGGCGACCCTGGCCGGCAGCTACGCGGTAACGCCCACCCACGCCGCCGAGGCGTTCTTCCCCGAGGTCTTCGGTCGCGGCGCCGGCCAGCAGTTTACGGTGAGGTGATGCCCCGATGAGTCGGACAGCTACTGTTCGGCTCATCGTGTTTTTCCGTGACTTCGCCAGAACGAGCGGAGAGCCGCGTTTCGTGTGCCTTAAAGCCAGATGTCCACGCACGAGACCGCGAACTCGACACGTTCGTCGAAGCGGAGCCGCAGATCAAGACGCGCGAGCTAGAGCTTCCCGTATTGTCCCGGTCTGACTATCGAGCCATTCGTTGATTTTCGCCATGGCACCGCGGACCTGGTCAGCCGCCTCGGGTAAGACACGGTGCGGAGAACTCATCACCGTGAACTCATCCGGGGTGGGGACCTCGAACCGCGGGCTCTCCGCGAGGATCAGACCATCCTCGTCAAGGATGTCGGCGCCAATAATCAGCCGATCACCTTTGCCATCTCTAGGATTGCGCCACGTCACCGCGATGACCAGAATCTCGTCTGCAGCTATCCCCAATCCGCGGATGGCCGAGGCGTAGGCGCGGAGCGGGAAGCGTTCATTGCTATAGGCGCTGTACCGCCATCGCACCGCAGGTAGGGGGCCGGCGATGTCCTCCACAATACTTTGAATCTGTAGCTTCTCTGCGCTCACTTGAGCGCGATCAAGAACCATGCTCATCTACGACGCCAGAACTGGTTTCGGGGATAGCTCACACGCCCTCATCCGGCGCATCAGCGGTACGAGTAGCATAAACGCCGTCAATCCGGCGACCGCGAATACCGTACCTCCGATGCCCAGCATCAGCCGAATCCCGATCCGGTCGGCCCAGACGCTGGCAATCAGGGAACCAACCAGAGACATCAACGCACTTGCCGTGAGGAAGGCGCCCGAAACCCTGCCGCGCAGAGCGTCCGGCACTTTCGCCTGAACCAGGGTATTCATGCTGGCAATTCCGAACAGCACAGCGACGCCGGCGACGCAGGCCGCGCCAAGCGTGACCTGAACGCGTTGCGCCACGGCGATCTCCGTGTCGAGTACGCCAAGTGAAAAGATGCTCCAGGCTAGCAGACGTTCGGGCGGAATCCGCTTGGTGACTGAACCGATGAAGAGGCTGGCAAACACACCGCCAATTCCCTGGGCCGTCAGAACCCAGGCATATATCTGCGCCGATCCATGCAGGACGTGCCGAACGAACGGAGCCAGGCAGACCGAAACCATGCTATTGCCGAGAAACACCAGCATCATCACCAGAAAGACCAGCGAGACCCACCGTTGTTCCAGGACAAACCGGACGCCGATCAGCCAATCCCTCCAGGCTCTCCCCAGACGCGTGCCAGACGGTATCAGCGATGATGCCTCAAGCGTTCTCCCCTCGAACGCGATACCGATCAAGGAGATGAGCAGCGCGGAGAATGCAAACGTGGCAGCATCAGCCAGAACCACGCCACCGAGTCCGACGTGTTGCAACAGCAAGGCGCCCAGCGACGATCCAATCAAGACCGCGAGAAATCCGCCAGCCGAGAAGGCGGCGTTGGCGCTGGGAAGCTCGTCTTCTCGCACCACGTGTGGAAGAGCGGCGTTGCCGAAGGGGCCGGCAAAGTGTGCGACCGAGGAACCAAGGAAGGCGACCACGTACACAATCCACAGAGACGCGGTGGAGTGAACCGTGAGCAAGGGCAGCAGAAGGAGGCCGCGCAGCCAGTCGCTCGAAATGATGACTCGCTTGCGTTTCCACCGATCGGCGAAAATGCCGCCGACCGAGCTAAAGAGCACCATCGGCACTGTTTCGCTCATCAAGGTGGCCCCCGACGCCAGCGTGGAGCCGGAGATTGAGTACACGTAGTACGGCAGGGCGGCAATCAGGATGAAGTTCCCGATCCCCGAAATAAGCGCCGACCACCATAACAGCGCATAGTCACGCTGCCGTAAAAGGGAGAGCATGGACCGAGCGTAGCAGCCTGTGCTTACTAAAAGTCAAGGACGCGGCACTGACGATGATCTTGCCTCAGGGATCATAGGCGTATGCGAGCGGGGGTATGGGACGAGGTCGTGCCACAGCGACACCTGGACGTGGGCAAACTCGTGACAGACTCGAACGACTGATGTTCTGCGCTCACGAGCGCCGTGGATGTGCCCCGGTTGGTCCGTATGTAATGAAGGACACGGTAACCAGGCGATACATCAGTTAGCCGTATCTCGTTCCACATCTTGTCGCCAGATCACCAGAGGCGCTCCATACGGGAACTCGGGCAGGTACTGGATGAGGTGAACGCGATGACGCGTGGGGATGTCTAGGCGCTCGCGTACCCTGTCGACCACATCGTCCGTGGGGGCATGGAACATGATGCGTGATTGCTGCTCGCCGGGCGATCCGCCCATAAAGGTCCCTCCCGCGTACTGTACGGCCTCCAGCACCTCCCCAAACCGCACATCGGTGCCGTGATAGATCTGCTCGTCTGGGGTCGGCGTCCATAGATGATCGACGATGACACGATACATTGGACGTGGAGGATCTGGCTCGCCGGCCGGCGTCTCCCCTCCGTCCGGAATCGGTGCTTGCTTACCTATGGGGGGAACCTGAGGGATGATCGGCTTGCCCTGCATCTCTTGTATTTGATTGTGGAGTGCGATCAACTGCTGCTGCATCCGCAAGAGAATCGTGCCAGTGTTCGACCGATCGATGGGTGTGACTGGATGGTCCAGATCGATGAGCTGCCGGATCAGTCCTTCTTCGGCGCGCAGCGCCGCGGCACCGGCCTCCAGTTCCTGCCGCTCGCGGTCTGCCAGCTGCTCTGCCGTCGGTGGATTCGGATTGTGCTCGGCACAGAAGTATGTGACCCGCTCATTCTCCTGGGCGTTCGGTGAAACGTGCATGGCGCCGTTCGGATCGTTGCCCACATCCGCACCGCACACCACGCAGGGTTTCAGCTCGCTCATCGTCACGCCCTCCGGCAGCATGATACCGTATCGGTGCGGGGTATGCGCCGCCGAGAGCATAGTCAGGAGGAGCGAGACGTGGACGCAACCGGTGATCGGCAGGGGGCCGCTCTCCCGCGACTCCTCCAGGAGACAGTCAGCGCCTACCTTTCGCCGGTCGCGCACGTCGCCGCCGTCGAGCCGCGCCCAATCGGGGCCGGCTTGTCGGGGGCGACGGTCCGCCGCTACCGCGTGGAGATCGACCCGCCGTCGTTCGCACCCGGGGAGCTATCGCTCGTGACGAAAGAGGCCGGGCTGGTCGAGCGGCGCGTGCTGGCGCTCCTTGCCGCGCAGGGCCAGCCCAACGTCCCGTTCAGCCATAGCGCTGATTTGACGACGGACGGGCCCGCCCTCGTCTGCCTGCAGGACCTGGGCGACGCGCATCGGCCGACCGTCCTGGACCCGATCACGCTGGAGGCGATCCGGCAGGAGGCGAACGGCCTGGCCCTCATCCATCACGCCAACCGCGGACGCGCCGACGACCTCGTCTGGGTGCCCCGCGCCGACCACGCCTACATCGCCGACGCTATCATGGAGACCTACTGGAAACCCGCCTGGTCCCAGGCACTGGCCGACCCCGCCTTCGCGCGGCAATTCGCCCCATACGTCGCCGCCGTGGAGGACGCCGCCGCGCGCATCCCAGACGAGATGGACGCCCTCGATCACGACCACGCGGGGCGCACGCTCATTCACGGCGACATCAACCCGAGCAACGTCCTGTTGCACGCCGGCATGACCTACTTCATCGACTGGCAAGCGGCCCGTTATGGCTCCTTCTATCTGGACCTGCCGCGCCACCTGCACACCCGCGACCTCGCCGAATCCTATCGGGCCGCGCGGGCCACCCTCGGCGACGAGATCCCCGCCGCCGAGTTCGGGGCGTGCTTGCGTGTCGCGGCGCGGTACATCGGCCTGCGCTACATGTGGTGGACGCTTGCGGAGTGGCAGGACGATCACACCGCCACAGCGTGGGTGTACCACTACCTCAACATGGTCGTCGGCTAGGCCCGTTGCGACAAATGCTTCCACGCCGCTGATCGTCGACCCGCCACTGAAGAGGCCGGTCGAGTAGCATCGGACCCTCCCCACCATGGACAGCGAGCAGCCAGTGCAAACTAATCGCATGGCTCGCGACTAGTACCTTTGAGCAGAGGGGCACACGCGAGTGCCCCTGGCGCTGGAGAGGTATGTGCAGACCAAGGAAGTGCAGGCGATTGAGGCGCTCAGGTCGGGTGACGCTGGTGGACTCGAGACTCTCGTCCGCTTGCATCAGCATCGCGCCATGGGTGTCGCGGTGAACCTTTGCGGCGATCACACCCTGGCCGAAGATGTGGTCGCTGACTCGTTTCTGCTGGCGTTTCGAAACATCCATCGCTACGACCCATCTCGACCATTCGCCCCCTGGTTCTACCGCATCGTGCTAAACGAGACACGCGCCGCGCTACGTCGCCGGCGCAGTGCGGAACGGGTGCGCGCCAGAGGCGGTATCGACGAGGCGGCAGGGGATAGGCAGCGCACGCCCGAAGCGGCGGCAGTAGCCAGCGAGTTGGCAGCGGAGCTACTGCGCGAGGTGGACCGCCTCCCGCGTAAGCAACGCGAAGCAATCGTGCTGCGCTATTACATGGACATGGATGAGCAATCGGTGGCCACGACCCTGGGCATTCCGTTGGGAACCGCCAAGTGGCGGCTCTATGCCGCGCGCAAAAGGCTCCTCCGCCAGCTCGGTACCAGGGAGGAGGAAACGATCCATCCTTTACAGGAAGGTAGGACATTGTGACACCTGAAGACACCAGATTCGCGACCGAACTGCGACGCGCTCTGGAGGGCCGTGTCCAGACCAATGCAGACAGCAGCGTCGTCTGGAACCGCGTCCAACGGGCCGTGGCCGATTCCAGTTCAACTGCCGGCGTTCGTACCCGCCGGCGAAGCCCAGTGTGGAAAGCCGCCGCCATCCTGGCAACCTGCCTGCTGATGACGGCGGGCGCCGTTGGTGTGGCGGCTGCCGCCTCGTCACAGGTTCGGCACCTCCTCCGAGATGCCATTCCGCTCGTCCCCCCCGGCCACGACGGCGAGGCCATGAGCGCCTCCGGGTACCCTCTGCAGATTCAGCCCACACCGGCCTTTCAGGTTTTCTACCCGACGTATCGCCCACACCACATGCCAATTCGGGGAGTCGGACAGCTCGGAGGGTCAGGATCCGGCGATGGTGGTGGCGTAGGCTACGGAGCCGGCTGTGTGAGCGGTCGCTGCCCCGACCTCACTCACGTCAATCTTCCACGTGCGTTTGCTCCAGCCAATGGCTCGTCGGGCCTGCCAATACCGCTCAACGCGTTCGAGTTAAACAGTACCGACGTCGTCTGGTTCGGCTTTCATGGCGTGCCACCGGATCGCCGCGTCATCCAGATCGTCGAGTGGGATCCCCGAAAATACCCCGCCACGCTGGAATCGGACATCCGCCCGGAGGGCGCGCCGCTCTATTTTCGGGAAGTCCACGGACGGATTCATGTAGCGCTCACCAGGGACGGTACCGCCATCAGACTTCAGACGAACCTCGCACCTGCCGTCGCCAGGCGCTTGATTGCATCCCTGCGACTGATCAATGTAAGTGGAAAGTAACGCGCGCCCAATGAACTGATACAGCACCCTCGGTCCTTGCGCCACGTCCGCCCATACTCGCGATCAATCCTTACCTTGTGCCTCTTGCTGCGCTATTTGTTGGATACGCGGCCAAACCTCTGCCGCCAGCCATCGCATAGCCATCATTCCAGACTCTGCCCCGGGTCGGTTACCTCGCATGGTGTTCTTGATCTTTTTCAATTGTTCCCCGACCACCGCCTGCACTGTATCGTTGTGACCAACGAGCTTCCCTCCACGTTGAGCAAAGTCGAGCAATGAAATCGATGGTTCGGACTCGGGCGAACTCCAGGGACCCAAAACAACCACACGCGACCGACGAGCGAATCCAGAAGTCGCGTCGAAGACGCGATATCCATCGCCGTCGAGTTTGATCATTAGCAGCCAGTTATCTCCAGCATGCGCCGACGTGACGATGGAAAGGTACTCGTCAATGGCTCCATCCGGGGGCCGCTTACCGTACTGCGCTTGGTCCTTGCTGGCAACGAACGTCCCAGCGCGCTGGGTAAGTTCAAGCAATGGAATCGGTTGATCGGACGACTGGAACGAGAAACCATTTGGAACAGCCAAACGTAATCCACGAGCGAGTGCAGTGGGTATGTCGAGAAAGCGATATCCGTCCCCGTCGGGTTTGATGATGAGCAGCCAGTCATCTCCAACGCGCGCCGGTGAGCAGAGGGAAATGGCCTCGTCAACGACTTCATCCGGGACCTGCTCAGCGTATTTCTCAGGCCATCCCGGTCGTTGAGTTAACTTTTCGAGAAGAAGCGCAATGAAGTCTTCCAGCGCGTCATCGGAGGGGAATACCGAAGAATGGCGCTTACCCTTCTTGTCCGCATGAGAGCGCCTGTCCTTCTTGCCCACGCGCCCCCCCACATGCCGGCGAATTGCGCTTGCGCCTCCAGTGCCAACCGCTGGCCATCTCGCGACTGATCACCAGCGTCCCCATTGTATCGGCTCTTTTCGCTAGCCCCCTTGAACGCTTTGCGATAGCAGTTGCGGCAGCGAAATGTGCCGCGTACCGATGGCACCTCAAGAAGGACGAACCCCACTCGCTCAGGACGGACGCTGGCGCCGGCTCGCCCAACCTGTTACGATCCTCACGTTCTTCCGTTATATGAGCAAGAATACATACCGTGCAGGGAGAGAGCGATGGAGTGGCCCCGATGGTCTGTGACTTGTCTCGTTATCCTATCCGCGGCGTTGAGTTCGGCAGTCGGGTTGGCGCCCCGCGTGGCTCCCGCCGCCGGATTGACGGCACGCGCGGCTCCCGCCGCTGGATTGGTGGCGCCTGACGTTCTGGGGTGGAGCCCGGGAATGACGCGGGCGGCGCCGACCGCCGGACCACTGGTAATCTACTTCAACCGTGCCATGGACCAGGCATCGGTGGAGCGGGCCTGGCGGCTGACGCCGGCCGTGACCGGCCACTTCGCCTGGCGCGGCATGTCGGTCTTTTTCCAACCGAGCCGTCCGCTCCGCGCTGGGACGTACTATCATCTGGCGATCGGCTCTCAGGCGCACGACGCCCAGGGGAACCCGATGCCACGACCGTTCTCCCTGGCCTTCACCACCGGCGATCCCCTGCGGGTGCAAGACGTGACGCCGGGGAACGGCGTCGTCGGAGTACCGCTCAATGGGCTGATCGCCATTACCTTTAGCCACCCCATGGTGGCTCTGGCCGGATTGACTCAGCCCATTCGCGATCCGGTCGGCTGGAGCGTCGGCATCCGGCCGCGGACCGCCGGCTACGGCGGCTGGTTGGGCACCTCGACCTGGGTGTTTCATCCGCAGCAGCAGCTGGCGCAGTCCAGTCGCTACGTCATCGCGCTGCGCGGGACGGCACGGGATGCTTGGGGAGAGCCGCTGGGCCACGACCTACGCTGGTCGTTTCGGACCGTGGCGTCGGAGGTAGTGGGTGAGACGCCGGCCAGGTATGACCGCTTCGTCGATCCGCGTGCCCCCATCACGGTCAGCTTCAATCAGTCCATGAACTGGCGCTCGACATCGCATGGCTTCTCGGTCACGACAGCGGGAAAGGCGGTACTGGGCACGATCCGCTGGCACGGAAACACACTGCTCTTTCAGCCTTCCGCCCCACTGCAGGCCGGCACGTGGTACCTCGCGTCGGTGACGGGAAACGCCCGGTCCGCTAACGGCCAGGCCACACTGGGCAAGCGCGTGCACTGGAACTTCCAGGTGGCTCCGCTGGCGCGTCTGTTGTATACCGACCCCTCTCAGGATGATCCGGCGGCCGGTCGCAACGTCGTCTTCCACTTCAACACACCGATGGACCAGACCTCGCTCAACCGCCACCTCTCCATCAATCCGCCCGTCTCGCATCTGTCCACCTTCCTGTGGGGACCGGATCAGAACCAGGACTTTAATTACAACGTGAACGGAGACTTTCAGCCCTCCACGGCGTATCGGGTGGCGCTCAGCGCCGGCGTCCACGACCGCTTCGGCCGCCCACTGATCGGGGCTCATCCCCTGCGCTTTACCGTGGCTCCGCTCACGGCTTCGGTGGCCCTCTACGGTTCGCCCGGCGCCGGCAGCGCCATCACCACCAGCGCCGGGAAGATGATTACCGCGCCGATCCAGTTCGTCAACGTTCCACGGGTCGAGTACACGCTGGTCCGCACCACGCTGCGTGCGCTGGCGCAGATGGGGTACAGCCAGACCCTCACTCCGCCCGCCGGGACCACCATCCGTCACTGGTCCGCCAGTGTCCCTCACCCTCTGAACCGGGTCAGCAACCGAACCGTGCATCTGACACAGTCCGGTGGCTCCCCACTGGCGCCAGGGTTGTATTGGCTGGGGGCCGAGGGCAGGAACATCGCCGAAACGGCTGCCCAGGGAGGCCAACCTCCCCAGTCCTCCGAGATCGTCGCCGTGACCAACGCCTCGATCACCCTGAAGAGCGATGGCAACGGCACCCTGGTCTGGGTCACCTCGGCCCAGACCGGCACACCGCTGGCCGGCGCCCCAGTTCGGCTGGTCGACTATCAGGGAGATATCGTGGCCCGGGGCAATACCGATGCGCATGGGCTGCACCTCTTCAAGCCGGTGCCAAACCCGGGATATAACAGCGCGGTACTCTCCAATCGTCAGTACTACAGCCTGGCTCAGACCTTCTGGCAGCCGAACCTTCCGAATCAGTCTCCTCCACCAGGTCTCTTTCAACCGGGTCCCTCGCCCAATGGCGCCTACCTCTATACCGACCGGCCGATCTACCGTCCCGGCCAGCGGGTCTACTTCCGCGCTGTACTGTGGCGGGACCAGGACGCCGTCTACTCCTCGTTTGGCGCACAAATCGCTCAGGTCTCGGTACGCGACAGCCGCTACCGCTCGCTGCTCAACACGAAGGTTTCGCTCGACCGGTTTGGGTCGATCCACGGCAGCCTGCTGCTGTCCCCGCACGCCCCCACCGGGCCGTACTCTATGCAGGTGTCCATTCCCAACCTGGCTGGTGTGTCCGGCAGTTTTCTGGTGGCGGAGTACCGCAAGCCGGAGTTCCTGAGCACCGTCACCACCAACCGACCGCGCTACGTGCAGGGAGAGCGAATCGCCACCACGGTGAACGTCCGGTACGTATTTGGCGCTCCCGTGGTGCGCCAGAACGTCTCGTGGACGGCGTACGCCCAGCCTCGCATTCCGCAATTTACCGGATGGGATGCCTATTCTTTCTTCGATTGGGATAGCTACTTTCAGCAAAATATGAACCCCGCGAACAACAATCAGGCGCAGAGCCAGTACGGTGTGCCGGTGGCGCATGGCGCCGGCCGGACGGATAGCCGTGGCAATCTGAAGCTGCAGATACCGGTCGACCTGGCCAGGTTTGCGCTCGATCAGACCATCACCGTTGAGGCTACCACCACCGACCTCAACCACCAATCGGTCAGCGGGCGGGTCACCGTGCCGGCCTCCAAATCCGGCGTCGCCATCGGGCTCACCGCCGACCAGCATGTGGTCCCGGTGGGCCAGAAGGCGACCATTGAGGTGGCGGCGGTGGCGCCGGACGCGAGGCCCCTGGCCGGGCAGACGCTCACCGCTTCCATCGACCAGCGGACCTACACCAGCGTGTTGAAGCAGCAGGGTGGCAGCGCCGTGTGGCAGTCGGTGCCCCACGACACGCTGGTCTCCACGCGGACCCTCATCACCGATGCTCAGGGCAAGACGTCGCTGGTGTTCGCCCCAACCAAGGGCGGTGAGTTCCGGATCACCATCACAGGCAAGGACGCGGCGGGGAATCCGACCGCCAATTCCATCACCATCGATGCTAGCGCGGTGGGATTCAGCGACTGGGGGCCGGCCAGCAACACGGTGATCCCACTCACGGCCGATAGGCCCACCTACCGGGTAGGGGACACGGCACACATCCTGGTTCAAGCGCCCTTCGACCACGCCACCGCACTGGTCACGCTGGAGCGCGGCACCATTCGCTGGCATCGTGTGCTGCACCTAGCTTCGAACTCGGCCACCGTCGATGTACCCATCACACTCGACGATCTGCCCAACATCTTCGTCACGGTGACGGTCTATCGGGGCTGGCGAAACGGCTCACCGCCCGATTGGCGATACGGCGTCGCCAACCTGCCGGTCCGGGTGGACCCGCGCACCGTGACCGTCCATCTGATCCAGACCGGCCAGACACACCATCCGGGCGATCCCATTACCTATCGAGTATCGACCACCAACGCGCAAGGCAAGCCGGTGTCCGTGCAGCTCTCGCTCGCGCTGGTCGACACCGCCGTGCTGGCCTTGCAGGACGAGTCGAACGCCGATATCCTGCAGGCCCTCTATGGCGCCCGGTCGCTGCAGGTCTCCACCGCCTCCGACGGCGTGCTGTCGGTCGACCATCTGACGGCCAGCCCGAACTTCCAGGTTCAGCCGTTCCGCGTTGGCGACGGCCCCCGCGCTGTCACGGCAGGCGGCGGCGGCTGCGGCAATTGTGCTCAGGGCGCTGCACGCCGGCCTGTTCCGACGTCGGTTTTCGGAGCGAAGCCAGGCGGGGGCGGGCCACCGGCCGTAACCGTTCGCTCGCATTTTGCCGACACCGCGCACTGGGTCGCTGCACTGGTCACCGACGCGGCCGGCCATGGCACGCTGCGGCTACGGCTGCCCGACAACGCCACCACCTGGCGGCTGGACGCGCGCGCCATATCGCTCGATCAGTCGGTGGGGCAGGACCAGCTCCGCACCCTGGCCAGCAAGGATCTGCTGCTGCGCCCGGTGACGCCTCGTTTTTTGCTGCAGGGCGACCGCTTGCAGGTCGGCGCCATCCTGAACAACAATCTGGGTCGGCCCGTCACTGCCTCCGTGTCGGTCCACGCCACGGGCATGACGGTCGGCCAGGCGTCCGCGCGACAGGTGACGGTGCCGGCCCATGGCGAGCGCCTGGTGCTGTGGCCGGCCAGCGTACCCGGCGGCAGCGGGGCACGGCTGACCTTTCGCGCCGTTCCCGGTTCCAGTACAGTGCAGGGCGACGCCGTGCAGGTGTCGCTACCGATCCACCAGCCGCTGACCGACGAGACGGTGGCCACAGCGGGCCAGGTGTACGGCGCAACGCGCCAGATGGTGGTGGTGCCGCGGGACGCGGTTCGCCGGCCGGGTGCGCTCACGGTGCAGATTTCAGCCTCGCTCACGGCCGGTATGGGCCAGGCCTACGGGCAGTTCAAGCCGACCCGTTGGGACTCGAACGACGACATTGCCAATCGCGTGCTGGCCGGCGCCTCCTTGATTACCGTTCCCGCCGCCATTGCCGGCCTGGCGTCGCGGACCCGTGCCCACCTGCCGCTGCAGATCGTGGCCGATATCGGCAAGCTGGAAGACCATCAGTTGGGAGATGGCGGCTGGCCCTGGTTCAACGGTCCCTATGATGAGAGCGACCCGCTGATCAGCGCGGACGTGATTCAGGCGCTGAGCGCCGCCGGGCCGCGAGGGCGTGCGGCGAGAGACGGCGGCGCGCTCCAGCGTGGTCGCGCCTATCTGCGTCTACAGCTGGCTCAGGCGCCGGCCGCCGAACGCGCCCATCTCCTGCTGGTACTGGCGCACACCGGCCATCCAGCGAACGAGGAGGGCGCCTCGCTCTACCACGATTCCATCCATCGCACGCACCTGGCGCCGGCCGATCTGGCCGATCTTGGCTGGGCGCTGGCGGTGGGGGGCGATCGGCGCGACGCCCAAACAGTGCTCTCGGTGCTCGACAGCCAGGCCATAGTCAACGCCACCGGCGCCCATTGGGAGGGTGGCGGCGATTTCTCGTTTTTCCATCCGGCCCAGGAAAGCACCGCCGAGGTGCTGGCCGCCATGCTGGCACTGAACCCGCGCGACGCCTTCGTGGCGCCCGCCGCCCGCTGGCTGATGCTGGCTCGAGACGGCGCGGGATGGGACTGCCCGCGCGACTCGGCTCAGGCCATCGCAGCCCTGACCGCATATGCCCGTGCCACGGGCGAGGGGCATGCCGATTACTCCTATCGCGTCGCGGTCGATGGACACCAGAAGCTAACCGGCCGGTACCTGCCCGGCTCACAGACCACGGTCTCCCGAACACGGATACCGGTTAACCTCCTGCATCATCCTGGCGCTTCCGCCCTGGACATCGTGCGTCAAACAAAACAGGGCACGCTGGGACCCGGTCCCCTGTATTACCTGGCACGGCTGCACTACTTTCTGTGGGCGCCCGCGATCGCCTCCCGCAGTGAAGGGATCTCTGTATCCCGCCAGTACGAGGATCTCCAGGGACACGCGCTGTATGCCATGCCGGTTGGCACGCCGGTGCAGGTGCGGCTCACGGTGAGCACCAGCCAGACGCTGGAGTACGTCAATCTGCAAGACCCGCTTCCCGCTGGGCTGGAGCCAATCGACGACTCACTCAACACCTCGCAACACGGCCTGGTGAAACGGGCGCCATGGTGGGCCTACCAGACCATGCACGATCTGACCTGGTTCCTGGATCACGCTGATCTGCGCGACGATCGGGTGTCGTTGTACGCCAGTTACCTGCCTCCGGGGACGTACACCTACACCTACCTGGCCGCCTCCACCACCCCCGGCCGCTTCCAGGCCGCGCCCACTCACGTCTCGGAGACCTTCTTCCCGGAGGTGTTTGGCCGAAGTGCGGGCCAACTGCTTACGGTGCGATAAGAGGCGAATCCAATCCATAAAAAAAGCGGAAGCGCCGGGCATTTGCCCGGCGCTTCCGTGCTACTTGAGCGGGTAGGAGGTTCTAGCGCGCTCGCGTGAGGATCGTGCTGAGTACCTCACCGTTGCGGCCAACGACCTGCAATCGGTACTGGTCACCGCTGCGTCCCTGCGGATCGACGTAGTGGTTGACGGTCAGCAGCCGGCTGATGGTGGCATAGTGGTTGGTCGCGGTGTGGCGCTGCAGGCGGTAGCCGGCGATCTGCTGGCCCGTAACGGCTTTCCAGCGGAGGGTCACACCGCGGTGCGAAGCGGCAGCCTGGAAGCGGCTGACGTGGGCGACGGTGGGCTTGCTGTTCGGCAGCGTCAGGGCGGGATCACCCAGGATCGTATACGAGTTCACGACATCCAGGTTGTCTTGACCGGAGCCGTAGTCGGCGAGCAAAGCGCCCTTGGCGCGCATCAGCGAGACACCGATGCTCGTGCCCGTTGCCAGGTAGCCAAAGAAATACGGCTTTTGCCCAGTCGTGGCGGGGTACGGCAAGCCCCCTGACAGGTAAGCCTGAGGATCGGGGAGATCCTGGCCGGTCGATCCGATGGTAAGTGCCGCACCCGTGGACTGACCATTACTCGTGGCATTCAGGAGTGCTAGATCGATGTCGTTCGCGTAGGGATCGACAAAGTTGGAGACCTCGCAACCCCACTGGAAGACATAGGAAGGTTTCCCCGTGTTCGTCAGATTCGGGACATCGTTTACGTTGAACAGCCCGATCGGTCCATTGTGTCCCCACTGGGAGAAACTACCGTGACCGCTGTAGTTGATGATCGACTGTCCGGTATTGAATGCCTGAAGGAAGTTCGTCCTAACTTGACCGTCGTTCGAGTCCCCGTTTCGGTAGTACGTCGCACACCCGCCAGGGCAGAACGGAACCTTGGCCGCCATCCCGTCGCTCCCAGTGTGAAAGTCGGTCAACTCGTTCGCATTGTTGCTCTCCGGATAGTCAGCGCCAAACGCCGCGTGGCCGGCGGACCCGTTGGTCGTCATCTGGCCCATGACCTGTATCGACTTATTGACCATGGTTAGCAACTGACCGCGGGTAAAGGCGGGCAGCCGGCCAATCGCTACATTTGGCGTCGGATTGGCGGCGCCGGTAGGAACAGCGTACAGATTGTCGGTGGGCGACGCGCCGGTGAAGCGCGAATCGTCGTAGAGAAACGGTATAGCACTCAGTCCGGTTTTATTGAATGGATAGTTCGTGCAAGTAGCGACGGCGACGGAGGTGGCAGCGTGGCAATTCGCGTAATTGTGGTAGTCCTGCGTGTCGCCACCGGCTAAGACCACGTACTGTGTGCCCAGATGACTCTGCGCGTAGGTGACGTAGGACCGGATCGCCTCGGGATTGACCTGTCCATTGCTGAATTGGTCGTAGATCGTATTGATGCTCACGATCTTGGATGCCAGACCGCTGTGAAAAGCGGTGAGCTGACAGAGCGTTTGCGAGGATGCTGAAGCGCAATAGTTGGGGCCCGAGCCGTCAAGAAAGCCTGGATATGCGATCACCAGATACTGAGCCGCGGTGGAGGTCCCGGTACCGGTCCCAAAAGTCAGGTCGGTGGTATCGAGCGCTTGGAGCGAGATCGCGCTCGGCGTGGACCCAACCGTGAAGGGCGCGGTGGTCGCGGCATAAACGGCGCCAGGAGTGAGGCTGTCCTTGAACGACACACTGCCTGTGGAGGAACTCGCGGCGTAGCGGGTAGCGGCCGAACCGTTCGTGGCCCAGATGCTAACCGGCTGGTTCGCCGCTACACCCGAGACCGTATAGCCATCCGTGCCGGCGGGCGAGGCGGTGGGCGTGTTCCACAGGAGCTGGCCGCTCTGCAGCGTCAGGGCTTCCGGATATGCGATCTGATATCCCATGTAGTAAATAATGTCGTTATCCGAGCCGGACTGCAGGGTCTGGGTCATAGCCAGCGTCCTGGCCCCGCCACCAGCCACATAGCTACAGGGGAAACTGGCCGAGATAGTATTCGGCGTCGGGAAAACCCCGATAGATGCGGTTCCCGTCGCTTGGGGACTCGTCCATGTGCCGTTTGTTAGCGCCAGGGAGTGCGCCGTACCGCTACCATCGGTCAGGGTGGCGTCGACATGGTGAGTGTAGGGGCCGGAGCCGGTAGAACTCGCGCCATACACAAGCTCCGTCAGTGTGCAGTCATTGGTCGTCGTGGAGGCCGCGTTTGGGATAGAAAAAGTCATGCTCTTGGTTTGCGTTGGTCGATTGCAGGTGTATGGCGTCGTGAAGTTGCAGGTCGAGGTGAGAATTTCGTCCCAATGGCCATCGCCGTCGCTTGGCCATGCCGTGCTGACTGTGTACGGTCCTCCCGCTGTCAGCAACGAGTTGTAGCTGTAGGGGTCGCGGGTCAAGTCGTGATAGACCTGGCTGCCGGTGGTAGTCGGCTGGTTTGGGCTGGTGACGGCGGAGTTGCTCGCACGCATGGGCGTCGTCGCGTTATCCGACAGGACGTAGAAATTCGTTCTGGTATACGTATTGTTCACAGGATGAGCATAGAACTCGATGTAGTCCGCCGGGGATGTGGAGGTTCCATTATTTACTGTTCCACCCATGTTCGATCCAGCCGACGAAACGTAGATCGGAACCGGCTGGCCGTTATTGGTGAGCTGGAGTTGGTTTACCGGGGCATTGGTTAAATCAAAGTGCGCCGCGGCCAGGTCGGCGGCGCTGATCTGAAAGATGCCCTCCTGGGTGATCCCAATCTTCACCGGATTTAGCGTCGTGGTCGCTGCCTGCGCGGCGGGCGGCCTTACATAGCTCAGCATGCCGGCGAAAATGAGACTGAAGAGAAAAACTAACCGAGAAGCTCGCATACCGTATCTTCCTTATTGATTGGTCTCTGAAAATTGATGATGTTCGCGCCCCGCGTTGGCGCCCCCGGAGCAAGTACCCGTCTGTGCTTCCCCCTATGACCTTCGCACACGTCGTCAGTGACAAGCCCAATGCGGCTATCTAAGGTTATAAAGCATGAGGAACCTTCTGCACAATGGCCCGAAGGGATGAATTAAAAGGAGTACTCCCCGGCCCACAGCGAGCGGCAAGGGCTGTCGGGCATTGCCCCCGACAGCTATTTCTGTCAAACTGATGGAGCACGTTCCTGATAGTAGACAGGGTATTTAGTAGACAGGGTATCGGTTGCCCGAGGTATTACCACTCATGCGCACACGTTTGATTCTATTCATCCTGCTTGCCGTCCTGCCCGCCGCGGTACCGATGGCTGTGGCAGGGCAGTCGATACCGCCCGCAGCTGACTCGGGCGGCCACACCGCTCCGCCCGCATCACGTCGCCTCCTCGTCCAGTGGAACATCGCCGGCCAGCCGGCGACCAAGATTTTGGTACGGCATCGTGGCTGGTATCGCATCGAACAGGGGGAGTTGACCCAAGCTGGTCTCAATCCGTCAGCCGACCCGCACAAGCTGCAACTCTGGGTGGGCGGTAAGCAACAGCCAATGACCGTCATTGCGCAGGGCAACCGATTTGACCGGCCCTGGTACTCCATCGGCTTTTATGGGGTGGGCCTGAATACGGACGAAACGGATACCAATGTCTATTACCTTATAGCTGGCCGGCAGGCAGGTCGGCGGATCCAGACCATGCGCCGTCCTTCAGTAACTGCGGCGAGACCGCTTCCCAGCTTTCCCTACACGGTTGAGACTGCGGAGCGAAAGAACTTCTTTGGGTATCCGGTGAGTGCCACTCAGGACTTTGTGGGACAGGGGCTTTTCAAGGAACCCCTCACAGAGACGCTCAATGTTCAGAATCTGGACACGGCCGAGCATACCGCCCTCCGGCTCGCCGTCGGCATCCAGGGCGCCAGCTTGGGTCCTCATGCAATTCAGGTCTTCCTGAATGGAACGTTGGTCGGCACCGTTAGTTTTAGCGATCGCGATCACGCCGATCAGGCTCTCCAGGTTCCCGCGAACCTCGTACATGAAGGTCAAAACCTGATGACACTGGCCCCAGCAGCAACAACGAGCGACTATAGTTATAGTTTTTTCGATTATGTCCGGCTGACGTATCCCCATCTGGGGCGGGCGGACGCCAATCACCTCCGATTTCAGAGCCCCGCGGGCCGGGCGGTCATCATTGGCGGATTCACCACGTCCAGAGTGCGGGTTCTGGACATCACGAAACCGCACGCGACGCCGTTTTTGGTCCCCACCGTCAGGCGCGATGGCTCAGGGTATACGGTTTCGGTGATGCCGGGGGGACCACATCAGACCGGTACCCGCACCTTGCTGGCGTTCGGACAGGGCGAGCAGGGAGACACGGTCGAGCGCAGCGTCCCTTCACGACTCAACAGCAGCACGAATAGCGCTGACTACGTCATTATCGCGTATCACGATTTCATACCCGCTGTGCAGCCGCTAGTCAAACTGCGGCAGAGCCAGGGCATGGCCGTATCGGTCGTCGATGTGGACAGCGTGTTCAACGAGTTCAGTTATGGCATCCACGACCCACAGGCGATCAAAGACTTCCTGAGGTACGCGCAGACCCACTGGAAAAAAGCGCCGCATTACGTACTGCTCATGGGAGCGGGCAGCTTCGATCCCCGAAACTATACAGGTCTGGGACCAACGGATCTGGTTCCAGCCAGGTTGATAGACACCGCGTACACGGAGACTGCGTCCGATGAGTGGTACGTCGACTTCACCGGCAACCACCTGCCGGCCATGGACATCGGCCGGCTGCCAGTGCGAACGGTCGACGAGGCCAGGACCGTAATCGCCAAGATTGTGTCGTACACACCGTCCGCCGAGACGCGCAGCGCCTTATTGGTGGCGGGAGCAGCGCATCAAAGCGATAGCTTCAGCTTCGCAGACGCAACGCACAATCTGGCTGGTTTGCTCTCCTCTTCGCTCACGGTGCAAAACATCAATCGTAACGATGGATCGAGGGAGGCTGTAAAGAGCCAGATTATCGCGGGTATCAACCGTGGGCCCCTGTTGGTAAACTACGTCGGGCACGGCTCCGTTGAGGTGTGGGACTCGAACGTGCTGACAAGCCAGGATGCGGCCACGCTGAACAATGGTAGCCACCTGCCCATGTTCATTATGATGACCTGTCTCAATGGCTACTTCATCGATCCGCACTCCTATGCAAAGAGCCTGGCCGAGGCTCTGCTTGAGGCGCCACATGGCGGAGCAGTGGCTGTGTGGAGTTCTACCGGCGAGACCGTACCGGAGCCGCAAGCGGCGATGAACAAGGAGTTCTATCGGCTGCTTTTCACTGGACCGCCGATGACGCTGGGAGACATGGCAGTCAAAGCAAGTGAAGCGACTACCGATCCGGATGTGCGCCAGACCTGGGTTATGCTCGGTGATCCAACGATGAAGATCCGGTAAACTTGTCGGAGAATAGGTCTTTGTCTACCTCTTTTACAGCGTCGAGTCAGTCCAGCGATTCCATCGCCGCTCTTGCCTTTATGGCCTATGGTGTCCGTGTTCGGATGGAGAGTGAGGATCCCACGGTGTTAGAAGATCTGAGAGAGCGTTTGCCCCCTGGATCAACGCCGTGGCCCAGTCGCCAGGTGGACCGGAGTTACACCGTGACACTGAACGAGGGTGGCGTGGCGACAGATGCGGGGCGTCGATACAGCCTCTGGAGCGACGGTGAACGACTGCACGGCGATTGCAATGGAGGTCAAGTACGGGAGATGCTGGAGGTACACAGCCGGCTGTTCATGGCCGAACACGCGCCTCATCATGTGTTCGTTCACGCCGGAGTTGTCGAGTGGGGGAGCACGGCAATCATGGTGCTTGGACGTAGCCTGGCCGGCAAGACCACGTTGGTTGCGGAATTAATCAAGCGGGGCGCCCGGTATTACTCCGATGAGTATGCGGTACTCGATAGGAACGGCTATGTGCATCCGTATATGAAGCCTCTTTCAATTCGTCAGGAGGGATGCTATGAACAGCAGGATTTTTCGGTCGAGGAGTTGGGCGGCCGGCCAGGCAAAAAGCCACTACTGGTGGAGTTTATTCTCGCCTGTTCCTACCAAGCTGGAGCGCGGTGGCAGCCGCACCGGCTCACCTCTGGCGAGGCGGTGTTGGAGTTGCTGGCCAACGCGGTATCAGCCCGACGACAGCCGGAACAGGTGCTTGGCGTTTTAGAGAAAGTGGCCGTACGGGCGACGACGCTCAAGGGTGTCAGGGGGGAGAGCAACGAATTACTTGACGAATTTCTGGACATCAAGCAGAATAGAACGTGACAACGATTCCGAATCGTGGTAGACTCAACCCAGCGTAGAATTAGAGTGAGTTGTGTGAAGACTCTGATATTTGAGCGGAGGCAGGCATGAATCGACGGATAGGTGCGCGAGGTCCCCAGGCGCGTGAGAGCCAATTGGTAGTTCGTGAAATCGACAACGAAGTTCTGGTGTACGACCTGGAGCGCGATACTGCTCTCTGTCTAAACCAAACGGCAGCTACAGTCTGGAAGTCGTGCAACGGCGAAAGGACCGTGGGTGAAGTTACCGCATTGGTTACCGTGTCTCTCGGGTTCGAGGTCGATGAGCAGGTCGTGTGGTACGCGCTTGATCAGCTCAGCAAAGATCATCTACTCGAAGAGAGCGCCGTACCGGCAGAGAGTGGCTCCGGACTGACGCGCCGTCAACTGCTAAAGCGAGTTGGTGTGGTGGCAGCGGCGGTACCCGTCATAACGGCGGTTACAGCTCCTACCGCCTGGGCCGTGAACAGCTGTGTTCCTTCTGGCCAGCCGTGCACGGCTGGCCAGATTTGCTGCAGCAACCAGCAGAGTTGTCCGCCAAGCGGTACGTGCCCCTAAATCTGTCTGCTCCGCAGTCGAATAGCCGCTGAGAGGGACACGCGATGGCGTGTCCCTCCTCCACGTATCCGACAGATGCTCGCAGGCTCCAGTGCACTGTGTCGCGCTCAGTTAAACTGTTAGGCGAAGGTCGGTTCCGCCATGAAGGGGGCGGAGGTGGACGCGGAAACGCTATACAACGCGCAGCACCATCCCCGCGGACGACGCAGTGCCTGCAGTGGTGTAGGGTAGCCATGGCTCGCCATGAGTCTGGACATTTACCCTCTCAGGAGAGTACCCTAGAAGACTAGCTCCGCATGTGGGCCGTATTCAGCGCGGGATGCCGTTTACTGGTCTCATGGAAATCGTTCTAGTCTGAGGGAATACTCTGATGACAGCATTGGTGGTGCGGTAATGCACCGTTGGGCGCTTCTCTGCGCTGTCCTGCTCGGCCTGGCAGCCGTACTCATGCCGGCACACCATGCGCTGGCGGCGACCAACTCGGCTCCTCTGGCGGTCAACGTCGAGGCACACGACTTTGGCGTGGAGTGGACCACCGATCAGTCCTTGACCGGCAGTATCATCTACGGCGCCACGTGCGCTTCCACTATCGCCACCGGCGCCGAGATCGACAGCAACGGGTATGTGCATCTCACCGATGCCAGCAACGGCACCACACCCATCACCGCCTCCACCACGTACTACTACAAACTGGTCGATCAGGTGGGCAACCACCAGACCATCGATGACAACGGTGGTCAGTGCTATCGCGTCACGACCTTGCCCGAGTCGAACGGCGTTCTCTCGGCCGACACGGTGTTCGGCGCCGTACACTATTTGCCCGACTGCACGCGGCCGGCTCTGGGCGCGCTGGTGACGGTCACCGTGACTCGCGGCAGGTCCCAATCGCTGCCACTGGCCGTGACCTCCTCCCCCACCGGCGGGTGGTTTATCGTGGTTGGCCAGGCGACCGACGCCTCGGGCAACCTCCTCCATCCCGTCGCGGGCGATACCTTGAATATTTCCGTTGCGACTGACCTGGGCGACACCAAAACTGAAACTGCCCCCTACAACCCGACCGCCGCATCCGACGGTTTGCAACAGGTACCGGATGTCTGCCTGGCCCAACCGTCCGCGGCGCCGGCCGGCACTGCAAGCCCCGGTAGCACCGCGACCCTCACTCCGACCGCTACCGTCACCGGCACTCCTGCGGCAACCAGCACCGCGTCACCAACCATCACTGCTACCGTCACCAGAACCCCTCCGGCAACCAGCACCGCGTCGCCGGTGCCCACGGCTACTACGACCGTAGTGCCCACGTTAACTCCAACCGTAACACCCACCATCACACCGACGCCGCTCGCAACCGCGACGCTCACGCCCAGTCCGACCGCGACAGATACTGCCACGCCGACGGCGACGAGCACACCGACCGCCACTCCCGGCGCGACACCGCACGTATGTACCCCGTCCGCTGGATCAACGTCCCGACTGGTGGTTCGAACACGTTTAACCCCCAAAACCCTGTCCGGCGGCAGTACCGAGCATCTGCTGATCGTGACGCATCCAGGCGCGTGCCTGCAGGTTCAGGTGGCCTACGCCAGCCACGGCGGCAGCTATCGGGCCCGTGGCAAGACCGGCCCCAAAGGCATGTGGCGCCACAACTGGGTCGTGATGGGCCCGCGCGGCTATACGTCGGTCCACATCACCGCCCTCTTCGGGGGCAAGCGCACCATCGCCTACCGTCACCTTACGGTGCGCTAAGCAGCGTTTTTGGCCCTCTAACGGCGTGTTCCATCTGGGCTGCCCAAATAATAGCGCGCCCCGGTACGAACGGCGTACTATGACAGGCACGGAGGGACATATTCGCCGTTTTGTTCTAGCGCTCGGCGCGGCATCGCTGGTGCTCATCGCGGCGCCTCTGCCCTCGTCCGCGGCGCTCTCCCTTGCGCTGGCCCGCTCCAATTATCCGCGGAGCGCTCGCATCACGGCGCTGCCCGCCACGGATCAGCAAAGCGATCTGTACTTTGGCCCAGTTCATCGCTCCAGCTTCGAGCAGCTTCATCGGGTCGACGGAGCCGGCTGGATCCAGGCGGCGGTGTGGAGGTTTAAAACGGGACGCGGCGGCACCGGCGCGACTCACCGGGTGGTATTCGCCTACGCCATCAATCTGTTTCGCACCGGCCGGCAGGCACGGCAAGCGATGCACGATGTGAAGATCAAGACGGTCCACTCCCGCGTCGCACACCTGGGTGCACGCCGCTTCGAGAGCAGCGACGCACATCAGACCTTGATCTTTCTGTTCTTTGTGTATCACGAGGTCGAGGTCGAGGTCTACCTCGAGTATCGTGGTACGGCGCCGGCGGTGATCGAAGGACCGCTGCGCCACGATTTGAGCAAGCAGGCATCCCATCTGGTTTCATTGGCCCGCAAGGAGAGCCGCGCGGTGCATGCCACCCCGACGCCTACCGCTACCGCCGTTCCCTCACCGACGGCAACCGCTACGGCAACGGTAACTGCGACCCCGACGCCCACCGCAACAGCCTTGCCTACCAGCCCCAGCACTCCAACGGTCACAGCACTGCCCGCCACGTCAACGGCCACGCCAACGGCTACGCCGATACCCACCGTCCCTCCGACAGTCACCGCAACGCCCGCGCCTACCATGATCCCAACCTCGACCGGCCTGGTGGTAACGGCCATGCCGAGCGCAGCCTCGTATGCACCGGGAGCACTCGCCACCATACAGGTGCGCGCCACAGTAGATCAACAACCTGTAGCCGGCGCCAGTGTCGATGTCACGTTTTTCTTTTCAGGTGGAGCAGTATCGTGCATGACCAAAACGGATGCGACCGGCAATGCTGCATGTGCCGTGATGGTGGCACGGGAACCAGGCGCCTCGCAGGTGGAGGTGCAGGTGCTGGTGACCGACCGCAACCAGAGCTCGGCGCTGGTTGCGCTCACCATTACCATTAACCGACCATTGCGGTCATCACAGTAGCAGCGGGGTCTCCAGGACCAGGCTATAGTGGTCCATGTGGCGACGAACGACGAAAAGGAGAGCGTGTGCAGAGGAGAAGGGGGTATCAGATGCCCGCCACGAGGGCGCGCCGCTCACCTGCCACACTACTCTGGCTAGGAGCTATTGCCCTTGGAAGCGTGGCGCTGTCGGGCTGCCTTGGTCAGGGTGGCGCCAGGCAGAGCAGCGCGCAGCCCAAAACGTATAGCGTGTCCATGACCGGGAGCATGCCACCGCTGGAAACAGTGAGTTCTCCTGTCGCCATACAGCTTCATGTGGTCAACGCGGCCGATGCGCTGCCACGCCTGGTGCTCGTCATCGACGGTCTGGGAGATAGCTGGACTGTCCGGCAAGTCACTGGGTGCGGACACACCGCGGTCGCCGTACCGTGGTTGAACGGTGCAAGCCCCGCCTGGGATTTTGGCCCTCTGGGGGTCCATGCGACCTGCGATATCTCGTACCATTTGCTACCCGCTCAGGTAACTGCCGGTCAAAGTTCGATCAGCGTGCGGATCTTCGCCAACCTGGATCAGGACGGCAATGTCGATGCCAGCACGGCAGTCAACGGCGGCGCCGAACTAGCAGCCACCATCCAGTAATCGACGGCAAGGCCAACTCACTCGCTCACGCCTGATTCAGACGCCGCAGCACCATCTGCAGCACGCCGCCATGGCGGTAATACTCAACCTCCACCGCGCTGTCGATTCGCACCATCGCCTCGAACGTGCGTTCCTCGCCGTTCGCGCGTTGCACCCGTACCGTTACGCACTGACCCGGTCGCAGGGCGCCGTGTACACCGGCGATGTGATACAGCTCGCTGCCGTCGAGCGCCAGTGTCTCGCGTGTTTCGCCGGAGATGAATTGCAGGGGCAGGACGCCCATGGCCACCAGATTGCTCCGGTGTATACGCTCGTAACTTTCAGCGATGACCGCTTTAACGCCCAGCAGCATCGGCCCTTTGGCCGCCCAGTCGCGCGAGCTGCCCGAGCCGTACTCCTTTCCGGCCAGTATCAACAGAGGCACAGCATCGGCGCGGTATCGCTCCGAAGCGTCGAAAATACGCATCTCTTCGCCGTCCGGAAAGTGCGCCGTCCAATCGCCCTCCCGGCTCGGCGTTAACTCGTTACGGAGCCGAATATTGCCAAACGTACCGCGCATCATCACTTCGTGGTTGCCCCGGCGAGCGCCGTAGCTGTTGAAGTCGCGCCGCTCCACGCCGTGCTCGTTCAGATAGCGCGCTGTCGGGCTGTTCCAGGGAATCGATCCGGCCGGTGAGATGTGGTCTGTAGTAACCGAGTCGCCTACTTTGACCAGCACGCGGGCGCCGCTAATGTCCGTCGGGGGGATCGGTTCGGGGGCTAGGTCCTGGAAGAATGGAGGCTCGCGAACGTACGTTGAGTTTGGGTCCCACTGATACAGATTGCCCTCCGGCACCGGCAACAATCGCCAGGCGTCGTCTCCGCTGAAGACCTGAGCATATTGATGCGCAAACAATTCGGGTTTGACCGCGTTGGTCACCGCTTCCTTGATCTCCTCCGGCGTCGGCCAGACCTCATAGAGGTAGACCGGCTGTCCATCGGGGTCCATGCCGAGCGGATCGGTGTTGAGGTTGATATCGACGGTGCCGGCCAGCGCATAGGCCACCACCAGCGGAGGTGAGGCCAGATAGCTGGCGCGTACCTCGGGATGGATGCGCCCCTCGAAATTGCGATTACCACTCAGCACGGAAACCACCACCAGGTCGTTCTTCTGCACCGCTTCCGAAACCGGTTCGGCCAGCGGTCCACTATTGCCGATACAGGTCGTGCAACCGTAGCCCACCACATGGAAGCGAAGCGCTTCGAGATAGGGCAGCAGCCCTGCCTTCTCCAGATAATCGGTGACGACGCGGGAACCGGGCGCCATGCTGGTTTTTACCGAAGGAGCGATGCTCAATCCCCGCTCCACGGCTTTTTTGGCCAGCAGGCCGGCCCCCACCATCACCGATGGATTGGAGGTATTGGTGCAGCTGGTGATGGCGGCAATGACCACCGATCCGTGATCGACCTCGGTGCGCTGATTGCCCAGCTCGATCTCCACCGCCGTGCGCGGCGGGGCGACCGCGACGGCAGCGCCGCCGGAACTGTCGCCACTGCCGTTCGATGCGCCGGCGCTAAATGCTTGCGGGTATGCCGACCGGAAGTTTTCGCGCACTCCGGGCAACGAGACGCGATCCTGCGGGCGTCGCGGTCCAGCCACGCTGGGCTCGATGGTGTCGAGGTCGAGTTCCAGCAACTCCGAGAAATCAGGAACCGGCGTGTCATCGGTTCGGAAGAGGCTCTGCTCTTTGGTGTAGCGCTCCACCAGATCGAGGTGCGCGACGTCCCGGTTGGTCATACGCAGGTAGGTAAGCGTTTCAGCGTCCACCGGGAAGAGGCCGGCCGTTGCTCCATACTCGGGCGACATGTTGGCCAGGGTGGCCCGATCCGCCACGCTCAACTGGCTAAGACCGGCGCCGCAGTATTCGACAAACTTGCCCACGACCCCGTGCTTGCGCAGCATCTGGGTCACCGTCAAAACTAGGTCGGTGGCAGTGGTTCCCTCCCGCAGACGTCCACCAAAGTGGACGCCGATCACGGTCGGCATCAACAGGAACATGTGCTGCCCCAGCAGCGCCGCTTCGGCCTCGATGCCGCCCACACCCCAGCCCAACACGCCCAGGCCATTCACCATGGTCGTGTGCGAATCGGTACCCACCAGGGTGTCCGGCATCGCCACCACGGAGCCGTGTATCTGTCGCGTGAATACGACCTTGGCCAGGTATTCGAGGTTCACCTGGTGGCAAATGCCGGTGCCCGGCGGCACCACACTGAACTGGTCAAACGCTTGCTGGGCCCAGCGCAGCAGCATGTATCGTTCGCGGTTTCGTTCGTATTCCAGCTCCACGTTACGCCCAAAGGCCAGCGTGGTGCCAAACATGTCGACCTGGACCGAGTGGTCGATAACCAGGTCGGCCGGAGAGAGGGGATTAATCTTCTGTGGATCACCGCCCAACCGGTCGATGGCGGCTCGCATGGCGGCCAGATCCACCACCGCCGGCACGCCCGTAAAGTCCTGCAGGAGCACGCGGGCGGGTAAAAAGGGGAATTCACCACGAACCTGCGAGCCGGGCGTCCACCGAGCCAGTTTGAGGACATCCTCCGGTTTGGCTGCCCCTTGCGCGCTGAGTCGCAGCACGTTTTCCAGCAGAATCTTGACCGTCATTGGCATGCGGTCCAGATTGATACCCGCGTCCCGCGCCAACGCGGCAAGAGGGTAATAGGTGACTGTCCCCTGCCGGCTGGTCAAGGTTGCTGTTTCTACCGGGATGTGTGGTGCATCGGCCATGTTCTCTCTCCTAACGCTCAACGGCGCCGTGGCACCGTGGTTACTCGCGTGGCGGCTGTGGGGTGGTTAAATTCGCGGTGCACCGCCGTAAGAGGCACACCAATTGAGTCCGTTCTTCAGCGGAAAGGCCGGCCGTCATGACCGAGCCTCCCAGGCTGGATGAGCCGGGAGTTTGCAGCAGCAATTGCTCCCCCCGTGAACTAATGACAGCGATGCGCACCCGACGGTCGAACTCAGCGGGGCACAGCTCGACCAAGTGGCGGCGCGACAGGCCATCCACCAGGCGCGACACCGAACTCTGTTCTAGCCCCATGCGGTCACAGAGCGCCCCCTGATCCAGGGGGCCGTCCTCGTAAAGCGTGAGCAACACATCTCGCTGTGAGAGTGTCAAGCCATATTGACGCAATTCCTGCTCAACCGTCCGGCGCAACGATTGGTAGCAGCGCTTAAGCCAGTACGTCGGCTGCTGCTCAAGAAACTCTCGCCGCTCGGCGCCGGGGGGAAGTGGGCCGGAATAGTCCGCCATGGAGCACCTCTACGCCATTATATGCACCTACATGTAAATGTGCAAGGGGGGTCCCCCTTGGTTGTTTTAGACACGGAAGTCGCGCATGCGAAACCGGTCTGCACCTCGGACGCACCCTCACTTCCAGGCGCTCATAGGTGGACACGATGACGTCCACGGGACCGTGTGGGGAGGCCTCCGCTCCGGCGATGTCGTCAGCACGGCGCCGGCGTCGATGGCCCCATCGTGGCGCAGATTGTTTGTTGCGTGGGCACCACCGGTCTGGGCGTAGCCCGATGATTCGCGCTGCTGGAGCGATGGCCGAGAGCGATGGCCAGGGCGATGGTCAGCACCGTGATGCCCACGATGAAGGCACGGGTCAGCTTGCGCTGGTTTCGCCAGTTCATGCCGCGCCTCCGCCTCGGTCTAGAACCTAGCCAATGACCCGATCCACCGCCATGATGGCAAACAGCAGGGCCAAGTATGAGTTCGAGAACCAGAACAGGCGATTGGCCCAGTGCTTGGAGTCTCCGCGCAACAGTCGATAGGCCAGATACGCCATATACCCGCCCAGGCCGAGCGCCGCCGCCAGGTACAGATATCCCATCGTGCCACTGACAAACAGCAAGACAGTCACCACGATCAGCAGGAGCGTGTACAGAAAAATCTGTCGTCGCGTCTCATCTTCCCCTACCACCACGGGCAGCATCGGGATGCCCGCCCGCTCGTAGTCGCGCTGAATCAGCAGTGCCAGCGCCCAAAAGTGCGGCGGGGTCCAGAAGAAGATCACCAGGAAGAGGAGGAACGCCGGGAGCCCGATTGTGTTGGTCACCGCGGCCCAGCCCACCAGAGCCGGCACGGCGCCCGCCGCGCCGCCGATCACGATGTTTTGGGGCGTGGTGCGCTTCAAAAGGACCGTGTAGATGAACACGTAAAACAGGATTCCGCTCAAGGCCAGCGACGCAGCCAGCAGGTTCACAAACAGAACCATTTCGGTAAAGGATAGGACCGCCAGGACCACCCCAAAGACCAGAGCATGCTGCGCCGATACTTTGCCGGCCGGGACTGCGCGTCGCATGGTGCGGCCCATCAACTGGTCGATGTCGCGGTCGAGGTAGCAGTTGATGGCATTTGCGCTGCCGGCGGATAGCAGACCGCCCAGGAGGGTGGCGACCATCAGGAGTGGTGAGGGCATGCCGCGCGCCGCCATCACCATGGTAAGCGCCGTCACTGCCACCAACAAGGTGGTGACGTGCGGCTTCATGAGATTCAAGTATGCCCGGAAAACACCCGAGAGGTTTCCGGGAGCACGCGCCTCGAGCACTTGCATGCTCTCGGCGGAGGGCTCCGCGATTCTGCTAATGGCTGAACTCACCTTCGTGATCGAGGAATAGTCGAGGGATTAGGGAGCGCCGGAGCCCTGTGCTGCCTGGACCGGCCCAGTCCCCTTCTCGGTGCGCGTCTCCAGGTAGCTCACCAGCTCGTTCATCTCTTTGGGCGTGATGACGTTGCCGAACTGCGGCATACCGCCCCCGCCGCGCGCAATGCGCCAGATCAATTGGCCCCGGTCGTACCGGTTTGCCACATAGGTCAGGTCTGGCCCGCGCAGCCCGCCGACGTTGCCGATCTGATGGCAGGCCAGGCACGCTTCCGCATGCATGAGCCGGGCGCCCTGTTGCGCCGTAGCCGGCAAATGCTGGTAGGAGAGGGCGGACAGGGACGGCACGGTCTTGCCGTCCACGCCCAGATTCGGCTTCCACGGCTCCTGGTACCCCAGGAAGATGAGGACCAGGGTCGAGAAGGCCGCGATCAAGACGGTGGCCACCGCCCAGGGCCGCCGCGAGTAGTGCCTCTCTCCTTTATTGGCCAGGGGAAAGAGAAACAGGATGCCGAACCCAATGGCTGGGGCCAGAATGATGACGTACGGCGTGCTGGCCGGAGGAACTAGCGCCAGGACCGCGAAGTACCAAATGAGATACCAGTCCGGCTTGGGATTGGCCGGTGTTGTTGGATCGGCCTTGGGCCCCAACGCCCCGCCGCCCAGAAAGACGGCAAGCACTACCACGATGATACCGACCAGCAGCACGAACGCCGCATCCTTCCACATCCCACCTGGGAAAAACGGCTCGCTGTCCGTGTGCAGAATCTCCTGGTACTCCGCCCAGTACGTCTTTGGATCGACCGGCTTGCCCGGAATCGGCCACTCCGAAATGCCCTTGTAAATCACCAGGTAGAGATGGACCCCGATGAAGGTGAAGATGCCGGCCGGAACCAGCCAGATATGGATGGCGTAGATACGCGTCAGCGTTTGTCCACTGATCGCCGGCCCGGCCAGCAAGAGCTGCCCGACCCAGATGCCGATAATCGGCGTGCGCGAGGCCTGCTCGGCGCCGACCGAGATAGCCCAGTAGGCGTCCTGGTTCCAGCGCAGCAGCTGTCCGGTAAAGGCCATGGTAAAGGTGAGGATCAGCAGCACCGCGCCGGTCAGCCAGTGCAGCTCGCGCGGAAACTTATACGATCCGGTCAGAAAGTGGGCGGTCATGTGGATGAAGATCAGCAGCACCATGGCCGATGCGCCCCACCAGTGGAGCCCGCGCAGAATGTTGCCCAGGAACTGATGATTCGAGATGTAGTCGAGACTGGCATAGGCGTGATCCGGCGACGGCACATAGCTGAAGGCCAGAAAAATGCCGGTGACCACCTGGAACATGAAGGCGGTGAGCACGGCGCTGCCAAAGACGTACCACCAGTTGACACTACGAGGGATAGCGTGCCCCGCGGTGGCCTTGAAGACCATAGCCAGGCCGAGACGCTCGTCGAGCCAGCGGTAGGTCCCCTCGCCAAACCTGATAAGTGCGTTCACGCCGTTCTCCTACGTTACCAGCGGTTGAGCTTGAGTTTTGATCTCGAGGCGCCCATTTCGAATGCGCCACTCATAGTGGGCCAGCGGCAATGGCGCCGGCCCACCGGCTACCGTCCCATCGCCGTTGAACACGCTGCCATGACAGGGGCACAGGAAGATGCGGGGAGTCGGCAACCAATACACCGGGCAGCCAAGGTGGGTGCAAAAGACCGAAAACACCGTGAACTGTTGGGCGGAATTGCGCCGCAGCCAGGCTGCGGTGTTCTGCGTCGACCCCGCCCACTGCTGCGGCTCGCCCTGGTTGTACTCGAACGTAACGTGCGTGGTCGTACCTATCTTGAAGGACTCGACGGCTCCCACATCACGCCAGAGGTTAGGTTCCTTCTGGATCAAGGGCGCGAGCGCGTAGCCGATGATCGGAATACCGACCGCCAAGCTGGCCAAACCGCCGACCGCCCCCATAAAGAGAACCATAAAGGCCTCTCGGTTCATTAATTTTCTAGTGATGCTGAGGCTCATGCCGTAATTCCTGAATCCAGTTGACGATTCCCGTAACCATGATGAACAGGCCGAGAAACGAAACCGGCCCAACTGTGACCAAACCCATGCCGCCCAGTGCTATGCCGGCCGCCGTAACCAGTGGCCAGATCGACGCCGCGGGTAAGTGTTCGCTTCCGGGGCTGTGCTCCGCGCCGGGAGCCGGCTCCGTCTGCCGCTCGGCCCCAGCCGTTACCGGGTGGCTTCCGCCTTCTGTCTGCATCCTCTTACTCCTTGGCGTACTGCCCCATTCGGTCTAGAACAGGGTCCGAAGGTAAACGATGGAAAAGATAAAGACCCACACGCCATCCACGAAGTGCCAGTAATAGCCGACGCTTTTCACCGGCGTCTCATGGCCCGGTTTCCAGTCGCGCGAGAGCAACAGAATACTGGTGAGCCCAATCAGGCCGACCAGGACGTGGAACCCATGGAATCCGGTCAGCGTAAAGAAGGACGTCCCGAACTCGCCAGGGCTGTGAATCGTGACGTTTTCCGCGTACAGTTTGGCGTATTCCGTCACCTGCCCGATCAGGAACGTCGCGCCTAACACGATCGTGGCAACCAGGAGCGCGGTAAAGGCCCGCTTGTTTCCCTTGCTCAAGAACTTCTCCCCGTACACCATCGTTCCCGAGCTGGCAAAGAGCGCGATGCTGAACAGGAAGGTTCGCGGGATATCCAGCTGACTGGACGAGAACTTGAACGAGTACACCGAGTACATCACGATCAGCGAGACGAAGAAGATGGATTCCGAACTGATGAAGAACAGCATCAGCATCCGCGCCGGGGTGAAGGCGAGCTTGGGTTTGGCCGTGACATCGCGCCTCCCGGCCGGGGTCGGCGGGCTAATGGCGCTGGCGGGGGCTGTCATGGTTGCCGCGGCCGACCTGCCGCCCCGAACACCGCCGGTGCTGATGGTGGGGCGATCTACCGGGTTGTACTCGGCCCCCTGCGCCGATTCATGCCGCTCGTATCGCCAATCCGGCGCCTCGGGGTGCGCCAGATCCCACAATGGCCGGCGGCTTCGCACCGTGGGGATTTCCTCGAAGTTGTAAGCGGGCGGCGGAGAAGGCGTGGCCCACTCCAGCGTCCAGGCATTCCAGGGGTTCGGCCCCGCGATCTGCCCCTTTTTCATGCTGGTCACGATGTTGTAAAGCAGCACCATCACCGAGATCGCGATAATGACCGCGCCAATCGACGAGAGGCCGTTGAGGAAGGCCCAGTCGGTATTAGTGTAGGTGTAGACCCGCCGGGGCATGGCGACCAGGAAGTGCTGGGGGAAGAAGGTGAGGTTGAAGCCCAACACCGTGAGCCAGAAGTTCCACTTGCCGAGTTTCTCGGACAGCAGCCTCCCCACCATCTTGGGGAACCAGTAGTAGGTGGCACCGAGCACCAGGAAGACCGTGCCGCCGAACAGCACATAGTGGAAGTGCGCGACCACAAAGTAGGTGTCCGAACTCGCATAGTCCAGCGGAACCACGGAGAACATGATGCCGCTGATGCCGCCGATGGTGAACTGTAGAATAAACGCGGCCATGAACAGCATCGGCGTCTTCCACTGGATGTGCCCACCCCACATGGTGGCCAGCCAGTTCAGGATCTTCACGCCGGTCGGCACACCGATAATCATGCTGGTGGCCGCAAAGAAGGCCTGTTCGCTGGTGGTGAGACCGACTGTGAACATGTGGTGGGCCCATACGATAAAGCTGATGAACCCGATGGCGACACCGGAAAAGGCGACAAAGGTATAGCCAAAGATGGGCTTCCGTGAGAAGACCGGGATGATTTCCGACGCCATGCCAAAGGCCGGCAAGATCATGATGTACACCTCCGGATGGCCAAAGCCCCAGAAGATGTGCTCCCACAGCACCACGTTTCCGCCCTGCAGCGGCTGGAAAAAGTGGGTGCCCACAAAGCGGTCAAACAGGAGGAGGATCGAATCCGCCGTGAGGAACGGCATGGCCCAGATCAGCAGGAAGGCATTGACCAGCACCATCCAGACAAAGAGCGGCATCTTGTTGAGCGACATGCCGGGGCAGCGCAGTGAGACCACGGTCACAATCAGGTTCAGGGCAGTGGCAATCGATCCGGCGCCCAGAATGGCCACGCTCACCGCCCAGAAGACTGGACCCGCGTCGAGCGTGTAGGGGCGCTCCCAGTAGTTGGCGTACGAGAACCAGCCAACGGCCGGCATGGTGCCTTCGACCACGCTGAAGTAGAGCAAAATGCCGCCAAACAGGAACAGCCAGTAGCTCATGGCGTTTAAGCGCGGAAACGCGATGTCTCGGGCGCCGATCATCAGCGGCAGAAAGTAGTTGGCGTAGCCGACCAGCACCGGCATCACCACCAGAAAGATCATGGTGACGCCATGCATGGTAAAGAGCTGGTTGTACACCTCGGGCGACACGATATGCTGCTGCGGCGCGGACAGTTGCCACCGCATCACCAGGGCCTCGAGACCGCCGACCAGGAAGAAGAACAGGGAGGTCACCAGGTACAGGATGCCGATCCGTTTATGGTCGGTGGTCTTGAGCCAGGACAGGGGCCCATCATAGGGTGTGATCGCGGGAGTGGGGAGCGGACGAGTTCCGATTTCATCCAGGGTGGTAGTTGCCATCCTTGCCTCGCTTGTTACTTCAGGTTAATCAGGTATGTGGCCAGAGCGTGGAGATCACGGTTGCTGAGGAAGGTATACGCCGGCATGATAATACCCGGCTTATAGGTGGCCGGGTTATATATCCACTGCTCAAGGACCTGCTCGGACATGGGAGCTGCGCCGGCCCCAACGGTCCAGCGGCTGCCGAGGTGCGTCAGGTTCGGACCTACCACGCCTCCCGACACCCCGGATATGGTATGGCAATCCACGCAGGTGTTGCTGGTGAAGACCTTCTCGCCGGCGGCAATCAGCGCCGTATTCAAGGCGCTGGCCTTGACGCCGCTTTTCGACTGGTACGACCCGGCCAGTGGCGGGCGATGCTCATGCGCCACCCAGGCTTTGAACTGCGCAGCAGTCTGCACCACCACGCGGTACTTCATAAACGCGTGCTCGGTGCCGCAGTACTCGTAACAGGTCCCGCTATAGACGCCCGGCGTGTCGTACTCGACGTAGACCGCATTATCGATGCCGGGGTTGGCGTCGATCTGACGCTCGAGCTGCGGCGACCAGAAGCTGTGAATGACATCGTTCGAGGTGACATGGAAATGAATCGGCACCTTGACGGGGACGTGCAACTCATCCGCGGTGGTCACCCGCAGGCTGTGGTAATCGAACTGCCACCACCACTGGTGTCCGATGGCATAAATATCGAGGATTTTCCCTTGCTTGGGAGAGTTAATGTCCCGGATAGCGTTGACCGTGAAGATAAAGGCCACCAGTAGGATAAAGGTCGGAATGAGCGTCCAGGTTATCTCGACCGCGCGATTGCCAAACACTTGCTTGGGTTCGCCGACCTGGCCCGGCTTGGCGGTGTACCTGACCACCGACAGGACCAGGAAGATGGTGACGAAGAGGAACACCAGGGCGGAGATAGCGAGCATGCCCCAGAAGAGGTTCGAGATCTCATGCATCTCCGGCGTGGCGGGCGCCAGCGGGGCCCAGGGCGGACCGGGGTGCCAGTACGGGCGCGGGGGATCGGCCAGCGCGACCGATGGCGCCAGGATCGCCAGCGCCGCGCCCAGGCAACCACCGCAGAGCGCGACCGGTCTCGATACGAGCCGCGACGTGTGGGCAGCCACACTCGACAGCAGTGAGCGGCCGGCCTCTTGATCTCTACGAGCGCTCCGTGACGATCGCAGCATACTGCTCCTGTCCTCCATTCTTCAGATCGATGCCGGATGCGACGTTTGCTTCCTCACTCGCATCATGGCCGGGGCGATTCAATTGTAGGCGATTGCGCTTGCATTGCTTGCCTCTCGGCCCGACCCGGATCGGCGCCATCAAACCACCGATAAAAGGCGGCTACCAGGAGCACGCCGTACGGGATATTGCCGGGGTACCACATGATAAGGCCGCCCAACTGCTGATCGGTTCCGGCGGAAAGACCCCACAACCGAGGAGCCGCTTGGTAGGGAGCGTAGAAGACCGTCGGGGAAAAGGTGAAGACGATGCCCAGCACCATCATAAACATCCCGTTCACGAATAAGTAGAGGACCTGAAGCGGATAGGCGAGTCGTTGTTCGCGCAACGGACTGAGCACCGGCCACCAGATGAGCAGGCCGAACAGCATAAAGCTGACATGCTCGAGGATGTGGATGCCCTCATTGGAGAGTGTCAAATCATACAGGTATGGCACGTGCCAGGCATAGATATCAACGTTGAACAGCACGAAGGCGACGAATGGATAGGTGAAGAAACGGGCGATCTCGCCCGCGAGCCGGCGCTGAAAAACAGGACGCACCAGCCAGGGAGGCAGAGCCAGAATGAGCAGGGGCGGCCATACGGTCGCCAGCAGCAGGTGCTGCACCATATGGACGCTGAACAGATAGCTGTCGCCTATCTCATCGAGCGGCGAAAGCAAGGCAGCGACCAGTGTTGCCAGCGACAGCACAAAGTACGCCATCTGCTTGCGCCTGACCGGAGTCCCCAGGCTGCGTCGGCGACGCAGCGGACCTACCGCATACAGATATGCGACGATCAGCAGTATGATTCCCAGCAGGATGCTGGGCGCCCAGTTCCACTGGGTCAGCAGCGCCCGGGTGGATGGCGCTCCCACACGTAATCCATTTCTAGGGGCGTATCGGCGTTGGATTCACCACTTCGACAGTACCACAATAATCGTCAGGCCGTTAGACGTCAGGTTGACATGCCCGCGGCATCTCCGATACAGTACAACCTGTGCCACCTCAGCGGTAAAAAAAACAGACGGATATTGTGGCTGATAGATCTCGGAAACCGCGAGAAAGCCACGAGTTCGAGCGATGGCAGATGAAAGGAAGGGCAGTGCAGGAGGCGTTTGAGTAGGGTGGGGTACTTGTTGCTCATGGTGGCAGCGAGTACTCAGGTCGCCCAGGCAAAGAGCTATACCCAGCGGCTGCACCAGCCGGCCCCGTCATCCGACCAGGGGCTTACGCCCGGTGTTGTCGCAGCCCCGGCATCGCCCGTGGCGGTCCCCACCGTGTCGGTTCCCAGCGTAAATCCGGTGATGGTACCGACCGTTGCGCTGCCCCAGCCAACGGTGGTGATCACGGCAACGCCAAAGCCGAGGCCGAAGGTACATCGACGGCATCCCACAGTGGCAAAACATCCGGCGGCGAAGCGCCGCGTGGTGAAGCATGCGCAGGTACCGCAAGTGCGGCAGCCGAAGCAGCAGTGGGTGCTGGCGTACCTGAGTTCCTACTGTCCAGGCTCCGCAGGCGGAGTCTCGTCCAGCGGGATACCTGTCTTCTACGGCATGCTGGCCAATAACTATTACCCGTTCGGGACGCACGTCTACCTGCCGGTGCTCGGCATCACAGGCGTGGTCGAGGACCATGTCGGCGCCTTCCCGTCCTGGTATCACTTCGACGTCTGGAGTCCGGTCTGTTACAGCACACCTACCGGCTACTTCAGGGTCGCGGTGCAGAGTTAGCCAGAGCAGACCGCTCGCGCTTAGGCCGTAACCGCGGCTTTGCTCTCGCTCACCGGCGGTGTGGTGGCAAGGTGCTCGTCGATGCGCGCGGCAACGGCAATCAGTTCAACGTCATGCTCAGCCACGATCGCGGGCAGATCGGGCAAGGTCAGGGGGCACGGCAAGTGTTCGCCGGTCAGTAGAAGGTAGCGCTCTCGGTCTTCGGCGTTGGAAAAGCCCTCGTTGAGGTCTTGGTAGAGCGTTGCCGCCAGCTGGCGATGGTCTTCCTGGCTGTGATCGAGACTCCAGGCGGTATAGTGCAGCAGCGCCTGATGTCGTGGCTCCGGCCATAGATCGAGCAGGGCATCGAGTTCCAGAACCGTCTGACGCGGGTTGATCTCGTTGCCTGCCAGGCGCAGCCTGAGCGTCTGCACCTGGTTATCGAGCAGCATCAGATTGACTCCGCACTCCTCCATGCACCGCAGGGACCACGCGTTCAGCGATCGTGCCTCGTCCAACCGTCGCTGGTCGAGGCACAGGTCGGCGTGAAAGTGGAGGCAGGCGCCAAGGCGCATTGTGTCCTGTAAGTTGATGAACATGGCCCGTGCCCGTACCTGCCAGTCCTCTGCTTCATCGGGCCGCTCCTGGAGTGCGAGCGTGCAGCCCAGGTAGGACAGGGCGTATGCAACCACGGTCCAGAAGCCGGCCTCCGTGCCGACCTGCAAGACTCGCCGGTAGCACTGCGCCGCTTCCTCGTACCCTCCCTGGATTCGCCAGGCATCTGCCAGGTGGTTCAGCAGGTAGCCCTGCGCCGGCAGAGCGCCAAGATCGATCGCCAGATCGAGTGCGGGGAAAAGATAGTCAAGGGCCTGCGTGAACTGGCGTGAGGCGAGATGGACGCCCGCGCAATCGCACATTAGGCTGAGTTCGCCGGCACGGTCGCCCACTTCGCGTGCCAGTCGAAGTGCCTCATGCAGATGTTCGATGGCGGCTTCAGGTTCGCCTCGCTCGTGGTAGCACCCACCCAGCCGCCAGTAGGCCAGCCCCAGCGCCCACGGGTCGCCGAGCTGGTTGGCGAGTTCGAGGCTCTCCAGAGCGAACCCGACGGCTGCGACGTGCTCGCCAAGCTGACGATTCCCCAGGGCCAGCTCTCCCAGCGCCTTACTTATCGCTATAGCGCTGCCCCCTCGCCGGGCGAGGCGCACCTGTTCTTCATAATACGGCAGGGCCTGGGAGGGCTGCCCGAACCGTCCATAGGCGTTCCCCAATTCACCGGCGACCATGCTCAGCCCCACCTGGTCTCCCAACCCCTGGTAGCCGTGGTAGGCGCGTTGCAGCTTGGGCAGCGCCTCCGCCAGACGGCCACGCAAGCGCAGCAGCCGTCCCAGCCCCGCTTCCGCATGGATTGATAGAGCGAGCTGGTCCAGCCGCTCCGCCAGGTCGAGCGCCTCCAGCAGCACGGTGTCCGCCTCGTCCCATCGCCCGGCCGTGTCCAGCACCGCCCCGAGGTCAATCAGGACCGGCGTCCGGTCCTCTTCCGGGAGGAGGCGCAAGGCGGCGCGGAAGTGCGGCACCGCCGTGTCGTGGGCATAGATTCGGGTGGCCGCGCGCGCTGCCCTTAGGTAGTGCGGCCCCGCCTGCTCCGGCAGACCGCCTCGTTCCAGGTGGACGGCGATCTGGTCGCTCACCATATCGACATTGGAGGCATGAAGTGCGAGCAGGGCGGTTGCCACCCAGCGATGCAACAACCTGAGACGGGCCACACCCAGACTGTCGTACGCGATCTCATGCAGTTTGTCGTGGCTGAAGTGATAGCTCCGTGGGCTCTGGCTGCGTAGGATACCTCCCCCGGCCAGCTCATCCATGGCCGCGGCCAGCTCCACCTCGTCCATGTGGCTGGCCTGGGATAGAAGATCGAACTCGACCACCCGCCCCACCACCGCGCCAAGCTCGACCACCGTGCGGGCCGGCGGCGAGAGCAGCCCCAACCGCGCCTGGATCAGCGAGCGCACGCCAGGCGCCACCGAAGGTCGCTGGTCACCGTCCCCGGTGTAGTTGCCGGCGTTCAGGGTCTCTAATAGGAAGAACGGATTACCCTCGGTCTCCGCGAAGAGGGCGCGGGATCGGACGGGATCCAGCGCCTGACCGGTGGCCAGCTCGGCCAGGCGCGTGGTGGCGGTGGCGTCGAGCGGACCAACCGCAATCTCGGTCAGCCGGCCATCGCGGCGCAGATCGGGCCACAGTCCGGCCAGGGCGCTGGCGGCGCCCAGGCCCTCGGGCCGAAGACCACCGACCAGCAGGATCTTCGCCGTGCGATCCCGTCGCAGCAGGAAGTGCAGCCACTGCAAACTGTCCGCATCGCACCACTGCAGATCGTCGACCACCAGCAGCAGCGGCGTGCGGCCGGCCAGAGCACGGGCCAGTGCCTCGAAGAGATGCGTCCGCTGGGCATCCCCGGTTCGCGAGAGTGGCGCCGGCAGCCCGGGATGGTCCTGCCGCACGCCGGGGAGCAGGCGGCTGATCTCGGTGAGCCAGATGGGATCGAGCGGCGGAAGCGGCCGGCTCTGCAAGAGGTCCGCCAGTGGGGCGTAAGCCAGCGTGCCTTCCGCCGGATAACAGCGGGTGGCCAGCGTGGGAATGCCCTGCCGCGAGGCCCAGGTCAGCAGCTCCTCGATCAGGCGCGTCTTGCCGATTCCTGGCTCGCCGCGCAGCAAGGCGGCCTGTGGTCCGCTCGTCGTGGCTGCGCGCCAGACGCGCAGCACCTGGTCCCACTCGGCGTCGCGCCCCACCAGGGCCAGGGCCCGGTCCGGCGCGGCCGGCGGCGCCGCTTCCCGCAGCAGGCGCTCGTACGCCAGCCGCGTGTCCGGCGACGGCTCAATGCCGAGGTCGCGCTCGAGAGCGGCGACACAGAGCTGGAAGGTCTGCAGGGCTGCCGTGCGATCGCCGCTGATCGCCTGCAGTCGCATCAGGGCCACATAGGTCTGCTCGTGGGCCGGTTCGTGCCGCAGTCGAATCCGGGCATACTCCGTGGCCGTCCGGTAGTCGCGCGACTGCTCCGCCAGACGGATACCGTCATCGAGCAGCGCCAGAAAGCCCTGATGGAACCGTTCCCGCTCGGTCAGGAGCCAGTCGTCCCAGCATCCTGGCAGGAGCTCCCCACGGTAGAGGGAGACGCCCCGAGCCACGCTCTCCGCTGTGCGCGCCCCCGCCAGCACCGCTTCAAACTCGGTAACATCGAGCGTATAGCGGCTATCGCCCCGCCAGGTCACCTGATTGCTATCGGCGGCAAGCCAGCGATCGGGGTCGGGCAACGCCAGGCGGAGATCGTGCAGCACTTTACGCAGGTTGCCCAGCGCCTGTGCCTCGGAACTGTCCGGCCAGAAGTGAAAGGCCAGGCGAGCACGCGACTGGGGCACGTCGGGATGCAGGATCAGGTAGGCCAGCAAGGCCTGCAGCCGCCGACCACCAAGCGACGAGACCGGCGCCTCGCCGTGGAGCATGCGGAACTGTCCGAGCAGCGAGACGTGAAGCGAAACCATGAACGGCACACGATATCCGGTGGTGACTATGACAGATTTTCGTTGCAGTATACCCCAGCATGAAACGCTTTTGTAACGGCAGCCAGTATACGCTGGTCCCGCATGGCGACACGCCGGGGAGGCGTGCAGGTCCATTTCAGCTCCATATTCGCGCAAGGAGGAGACCATGACCGATCAAAGACTCTCTGCCACCGTCCGTCGGTGCGCGCTGCCGCCGGCAGCGCGCACTGTGAGTGGGTGGGCCATCCCGACCGGGCAGGTGGCAGCCCGCCATCTGCCCGTGGGGCGTGCGGGGCTCGCTGGATGCGGGCGAGAGGAGAGGTGGACATGAACCGGACACGCGTGACACGAGGGCTGGCGGTGGCACTGCTCCTGACCGGGGGGATGAGCGGCCTCGGTGGGGCGACGCCCTTCGGGACGATCCCGTCCGCTCTGGCGGCCTCAACCATCTCCTTCGCGCCTCAGGCAACCTATGTCGTGGGGAACAGCCCGATTAGGGTGGCGATTGGGGACTTCAACGGGGATGGACATCCCGATCTCGCCGTGGCCAACAGAGGCTCCGGGACGGTGAGTGTGCTGCTGGCCAAGGGCGACGGGACCTTCGGCGCCCAGACCACCTATTCCGTGGGGGGCAGCCCTGATGGTGTGGCGATTGGGGACTTCAACGGGGATGGACATCCCGATCTCGCCGTGACCAACAGCGCCGATCGCACGGTGAGTGTGCTGCTGGGCAAGGGCGACGGGACCTTCGGCGCCCAGACCACCTATCCCGTGGGGAGCGGCCCTTTTGGGGTGGCCACTGGAGACTTCAACGGGGATGGACATCCCGATCTCG
>JAABUH010000471.1_pt1 | contig 59029 bp, 72 predicted proteins | sample 5559121 | NCBI WGS metagenome assembly JAABUH01 (sample SAMN10711871, study PRJNA513364) | rock metagenome | isolation source: Antarctica rocks | place: Antarctica: Victoria Land, Battleship Promontory nord | collected 2015-12-28 | reverse complement strand
TGCAACGGCTACTTGGTCTACCAGGGAGTTAATACATAGCGTGCGGGAGCAATACGTTAGTTTCTCCACGCCGCTCTAACCATTTAGGTACTATGGCAGCTCTGGAGACAGTATCTTACTCAACGCTTATACATCACAATTAATCAATCAATCGATCAAGATGATTCTTTACTTAAGATGAAGCTTACTTCAAATTTTACGAAGCTTTCTCCACCTTTTACGCTTATTCGCAAGCAATTAACTTCAGAGCTGTCATAATAAATCGTTGAAGCGGCGTGAAGAATACAGCGCTTTGCTCCCGTACGCTAGGGTTTAACTCCCTGGAGGACGAGTAGGTCACTAGTACAATGTAGTCTAATAGAATTCTCCGATAGGATGACTCGATGAGGTCCCCTGCCACGCTTACCTACCCAAGGTAAGGTACGGAAGTAGGTACGGAATACTTGAGCTTAGGTATTCTACGGAATAAGGTAAGACAAGTCAAGGGTTACCCCTCCCTGCCCTGGGAGACTGATAGACAGTTTCAGCCATGCACGCCACGGCTGCTAGCGCGCCGAAGTCTCGGGACCTCACTCGAACCACGTTGTTGTTCCAACCGCCGACGGCTTCTGGATTGCGCTACAGTCGACAGATCTTCTCAGACTCGTCACGGGGCACGGCATAGCTTATAGCTTAGTTCTTACTATTCAAGCTTGCGATTGTCAAGAAGAGCAGTACGGAGGTAGTGCCTTCAACTCTGCAATCACCGAAGATCCGTCGGACCCGGCAGGAAATGTAAATTACATGTACTACGCCGTATTCTACTGTAAGGTACCTTAGTAATGTGCGAAAACCCAGCAGGGGTAGTCGTGCTTCTAGAAGAAGGTTCATATCCCGGTTTTAATGGTGACCGACGTGACCCGCCCCAATTTTAAAGTATCTGGGGTCATGCGAAATAATCGAGGTTTCTTTCTGAATCACTCTATATTTCTGTAATTCGCACAGCTCCTTGACGTCTTCAAGCCGCTCTGAAAATGATATAAATGGGGAGGTACATACCTTAGAGACGCGCATGATTTGTTAGTTAATAAAAGGAGCTCCCAGACTTGACTGCTTCTTAACAGCTTGGTAATAATCCACGTTGATTTTATGGTCTTGTTAGCACCAGAAGCAAAAGAACATAAAAGTTCTAGGTACCTAAGACAACCGTAACGAATCAAAACGTGAAAACTCTCGCGGAATGTTGGCATTTTCTCTGGATTCGGACGGTTCCTGTCCCAGGCTGTCAGACTCCCATCTGGGTGGAAGTCGAGCAGGCTGATCATCAACCGCTATCTGGTGTCACACGTGCTTGTTAAAAGGGCCCGAGCTCATTTGCCATGTGCTTCCTGCAGGGTTCTTTCTTGTCTCAGTTGTCTGGTGTGTCTGGCGAATCCTCCCGCTGGGGGCTGAACTCCAGATCTTCCTATCCAGGGTCTGCACACCATGTCCCGGAGTCGTAATACAGCGGTATACCGTTTGGCAGTTTGCGTTGATCTGGTTGTGGATCGGTCGAGTCGTTGATCCTATCGTTACCAGTACAGAGTAAGGACAGCGCTCTGTCCTTTTCATCAAGACTTGATGCCGTATTGTCTTGCTCTTTCGGCTCTTTCGGGGTAATAACAAATGTCGAATTTTCGTGCGAGGTGGGGGGGTACCTTACTAGGTAGGCTGAATACCACACCAATGCACCAACCACCCCATGCTCTATCAAGCCCTAAAAACCCAGGACGAATCCTTCAGTTCGGATTTGCGGCACGGAGATGCTGCTTTTTGTCAGTGACCCCTACCCCACACAGTCTCACAGTCTCACTACTGCTTTATCGTTGCCAAGACCAGAGCGTTGTGTCACGAGGTATCTGCCGGGATGAGGCACACTACCCCCCGCCGTCTCGGGCGTGTCGTAAGATTGGTAATGATCCTCTACTGAAATAGTACTGTAAGGTATGTATGTATACCTTACTACCCTGAGACTTCGGGACCTTTATGAAGAGGCTCATACCCACCTGTGTCGACATGTTGGAACTTGACCGACCCCGTCTGCATCCTTAAAAGTACCAAACGGTTCACTGGACGGTCAGCCAATACCTCCAAGCACAATGAGTACAGTAAATGCTACCGTCTGCCCCTCTTCCTTACTACTCCCTGCAGGTTGACCTCTACTGGAACAACAGCAAGCTGATAGCATGACAGACGGTCAACTGGGCCCTGACTGGCGTGGCAGGGGCATTGACTCTCGGCCGTTTTGCAATTCGAGGTTACAACTCTAGACGGTTGTACTGGGATGATCTGGCGCATCTGGCAGCATTCCTCGTGCTACTCTCGCACAGCGTAACCAACGAGGCCACACTCAACGCCGAACACAGCCTCGCCATATTAAAGGCCACAAAGACTACACCACAGGCAGAGCTGCTGCGTAGCTATCAACATTCTCACTACTTGAATACGATCAACAACTGTCTCCTGTATCTCGTCTTTTGGCTCGTCAAGATATCATTCTTGTTATTCTATCATCAGCTGTTTCGAACGTCGATGCAGTTCAGAAAGATATGGTGGGCGGTACTCGCTTTTACGCTGGTGACTTTCTGGGTGCCGATTGCAGGTGTGCTTGCTACTTGCGCACATGCGAAAACCGTGGCGGATTACAGTGAGTAAACTCAACTGGGCAAAAACGAAACCTGCATGTGAAGACTGACATGTACGACAGAGGCCTGTGGCTCAGCGGCTCATTGGCGTCTGGTAAAGCTGGAATATACGTGTGTCATCAACGTAGTGTCTGACTTGGCCAGTAAGCTGTATTCTTTCCCTTCCAGAATCGTTGACTGATTTGACAGTCATGGCTCTCCCTCTCTGGATGCTAAAGGATCTCAAAATTCGACCACGGCAGAAGATCGGACTGGCCTTTATATTTTCCCTTGCAACATTCATTGTTGCCTTGGACATTCTCCGTACCGTTGAAGCGGCTGCTGAACACCAAGCACTCTTCACCGTCCTAGAAGTCAATTTCGCCGTCATCGTCTCATGTCTACCTACCTACCGTGCACTGCTCGCTATAGGTCAAAAGCGAACAACGAACAAGGCATCGAAGCTCACGTCTTATGTTCGAAAAAGTCTGGGCAACGGTCGGTCTCTCAGAGGCGACGACGGCCGTGTTCCTTTGAAGAGTCAGGAGGACACTGGGACTGAACTGAATTCTCGATCGATTCACGTCTCCAAAGGATTTGCAGTTTCTAGTGGAGAACGCGATCCTTACTCATTCGATCGTCTTCCCGATCATAGCGACGAGTTCAACGCACCTAGGCCCGTCCATTTCCACCGACCAACCTTGTCACGTGAATATTCGAATCATGTCTGAAAGCCTAGCCAGCAGAAAATGACCCGGAATGGTGGCCTATGTGTATTGCTGCATCGACGGCCAATCTTTGGTTGGGTATGAAACATTCCGCCCAGATGCATGGCATCCAGCGGTCCTCGACTAATGTCCCCAATTGGACTCGCTCTAATCGGAGATGCCTTCTCCAGTACATGTGGCTACTCGTACTCGGGTAATCATGCATCTCACTACGACATCTGCCGACTGCGATGGAAGATGGTGCTATCACACATCTTCAGGGCTCTACAATTTCAAGGCTACCTATCCCACGCACCCTCGACAGCGGAACAAGAATTTGTGCAAGATAAAGGCCCACACATCGGGGATTCTTCAACGACCAAAGCAGACGACTATGCAGCCGCAAGACGTTGAATCTTCCCTAGAGATAGGAGATCTGTTCTATCGCTACCTCCTTTGGGTGGAGCTGGAGATGGGAGATAGGAGATGGTGGATGTGTGTCAGATCGGTTGGGGGCTGTGCAGGATAGTCCTAATGACAGATTGATAAAGAGGGGGTGGTGGGTGGGAGAGCAGGGATAAGGTACAGGGCTGTTGTTGGTACTTGAGGTATATTAGTAAAGTCCGTGCTTTGGCGCTACTGATCCAAGGAAATCTCCGGTCCAAGGTCGTACCTTACGGAGACCCCACTTTCCTACCGCGGTAACTTTATGCAAGGCTTGTGCCTGCATGAAAATCCACTAGAATAGAACTAAACCTTGCCCACGCTTGTGAAACCCCCAAAGTTGCGTTCTATGAGTGAAGCGGTGGACGGGGCACAGCACTGCGTGTCACGAATCAGCCATTATGGATTTCTTTTTCCTTCAACTCTTTCTCTTGTCTACACATCTACCTCCTGCAATGAGTGATTGCCGACATGGCAGAACGAAGTCGTGTTGGCCAACGTCCGGAAAGCGATCCCTTCAGAGACTCCTCCAGGAGTTCAGCCGGGGACAACGTGAACTACGCTCACTGCGATGACCTGACTCGGAAGCAGGCATGGTGCCTTTACCTCTCTCACTTTCTGTCCATGTGGAATTCGCGAATGTACGAGTGGGCTGTGGTGAAGACACTTTGCTCCAAGGATGACCGTCCTTGTCCGACTGCTCCAATATTGACAGACATTTTAGATTCTTTTCATCCAAGTCGCCTTCCCTGGGAATCTCTTGGCTTCATCAATCAAGTACATGTTCCCCCCCCCCAAGCAGAGCCATCTCAGCTATGTTCTTACTGACCTCACTAGTGGTATCGCTGAAACCATCTGCGTCCTCTTCTTCTCCTCTGCTCTCGGCCGCTGGGTCGACCACGCCCCCTCCCGCCTCCGCACACTTCTCCTCACCATTAACACCAACAAATTCATGGTATTAGCCTCCTGCATGATATGGTTCCTCGTTCTCTCCTCCGAAAGTCCTTCATACAAGCGCTTCCTCTTCGCCCTGGTCCTCGTCCTCGGTATGGTCGAGAAACTCTCTCGCATGACGAACATCCTCTCAATGGAAAGAGACTGGATCCCGACACTTGCAAACCCTCCGGTGAAAGGCAGGAGCTGGACGCCGTATGGTTTGACGCATTTGAACACTACAATTAGGAGGATTGATATGCTGTGTAAAATTGGGGGCCCCTTGGCAATCGCGACATTTATATCTTCGGTCTCAACGCACAGGGTGGCGACTGTTGTGGTCGCTGTTGTCAGTACTGTCAGCTGGGGAGTCGAGTGCTGGGCAGTGACGAACGTATCGAGGCAAAATCGTCGTCTGCAAACACCAAAGAGGAAGGAAAACGACGAATTGGAGATGGAGGATCTGGATACTGAAGCAAAGTTGAACGACTATTTTATGGGATCAGCAACAGACCGATCACCATCTTTTATACTTGCTGGGGTGATTGCTTACGTCGAGGCCTCTCTCCACTCGCACATGGTCGGCCTTCGATACTTTTTCAGCTCCACCGTCTGCATTCCCTCCATTTGCGTCGCCATACTCCATGCCTCTGTTCTTTCCTACTCTGGCACTTTCACCAATTACCTACTCAATGCCGGCTTCACGTTGGGGGTGGTAACTGTTGCTAAGGCCTTTGGTTCGGTTTTCGAAATCGCTAGTACCGTCGTGTTTCCACATGCTGTCGCTAGGCTGTCTTCGACCAAAGCGACTCAACTTGATTCGTATGATATGCGAGAGCCAAGCAAGACAGAGGTGCGGGAGTCTCTTTTGGAGGATGGTGATGATGGGGAGAGTGGAAACATAGATCAGGAGGATGGACAAAAGCAGACTCCTCATTTTGAAGAGGGTATAGTGAGAGTTGGACTTTGGGGTATCTGTGGTCTAGCACTTTGCTTGGTTAGTCATCCTTGAAAAATTCATGGAACTCACCCACTGATCTATGGCCCAGATCCCCGTAATGTATTCCCTCTTCCAGCTCGACGCCACCCTTCCTCCGCCGTCCAATAAATCCGACTCCCCTCCCCCACCCTCCCCTCTATCTACCCACACCCTTACAACTCTCACCCTTCTCTTCTTCCTCTCCCTCTCCTTCCTTGGCCGCTGGACCTACGACCTCAGCGCCATGCAACTGACCCAAGTCCTTATCCCGGCAACCCATCGCTCCAGTTTCGGAGGAACCGAGATGGCAATAGTGAGTGTTTTCAGCCTGGGTCATTGGGTTGCAGCGGCGATTTGGAACCAGCAAGGTGATTTCAAGTGGTTGGCGTTGGGGAGTTTTGTGGCGGTTGGCGTGGCGGCCGGGGGTTATTGGATGTGGTGTCGGTGGTGGGAGGGGAGGGAGGGAAAGAGGAGGGGAGAGGCGAGGGAGGGAGGAGCAGGAAGGGATGGAAGAGTTGGGGTTGGGGATAGAGACATGTAAAGTAGGATCTTGGACGCTGGCGTTGGGCTGACTGCATTTAAAGATACCCAATAGATGCAAGGTGGAAATTTGAATTTTACGTGTCTGTCAAAAGAAGTTCGAACCTGCTACTGGAACAATTCTCGCACGGATATTGATCTGGTCCCGTCCTGACGTGCTACTCCACCCCCCCAAGAAAGCTCACCCAATACCACCCAACCCTTGAAGCAGTTCGGACATTACCCACGCCTTGGCTTCCCTATGAGTGTAGCCAATACACCCCGGTCTTCATCGCATATCCCTTATCTTCTCGGGTGAAAAAGGCCGTGAAGAAGCATGAATTATCCTCACGCCCCGCCCCGCCCTTTCCGCCTCTTATCTGCCAACACCGCCCGCACCTTCGTTCACGCAACATTCCCCACTATCTCTTCCAGAACACCGTGAAGTCCTCCCCTCAAAGCCCCCGTCACACCGCATGCATGCCTCCCGCCTCTTGTCTCCAACACCGTCCTGGTCTTCACGGGCGCGCGCGGGAGCGGGATGGGGAAGGGGGGCGTGAAGAGGTGTGGATATTTGGGACATCCGCACCAGTGGTACCCGGCTTGGGGGTGTTTATGGGTGGGTACTTAAACAGCTCTTTCCTCGCTGATGTTTTTTCTTTTCTTTCTTCAGTACAGACTTGGTTTTTCGGCTTTCTTATATATATATTTGAATGTCTTTGGCTCTGCTATTGAGATGGAGGCATGCCTTGGTCGGCGGGCTTGAAGGTTATTGGATGTAGAAATCCCTTACTTCTTTCTTGCTTTTGTATATATTTCGCTACCATATACGGACTTGAAGCCCACAGCTGATTCTTTTTTCGGGCTTTTTGGTCTATTATGCACTCCTGTCTTACCTCCTGGTGTTGGACTTTGGTATAAGTATTCTTTCTTCCTGATCCGCCACACCCACCTCCTCGCATCTAAGTTTCTATTCCTTACGGAAGCTTCGGGGTATGCAATGGTTATGAAGGCCTTACCATGACCTGTTGCCCTTGGCTTGGGCGATTGCCTGGCGACTGTGGCTGCGCATGACTCACTTTGGTTGATCAAAAGGAGTCAAGAGTGTACTTGGGCGCCTTTATACGGTGGGGTGCCCACAGAGCATCACAGATACGTGTACAAAGAGAAGGTGCGGCTGCTCGCTTGTTCGCCCGTTAAGACGTTTGGCTGCGGGTTTGAACTCGGTAAGTTTTTAAGATACTGTGCTGGTCTTATGGTTCTATGGCTAATGTGTTTCTGATCTGCTAGGGATACGAGCGAGGTCTGCTTTAACCAACACTCAAAGCGTAGACCGATCCGTTGTACGTGCCGTCCAGCAACGTTCTGGGGTTGCCCTTGCTCTACTGAGGCGGTTGGGGCTAGGTCTGGCGCAGTGGTTGTGGGTGTGAACTGTAGGTAATACTTCTCTGTTTTACTGGCTTTATGAGAATTGACTAACTTGTGTCTGAACCGCTAGTTGCAAATTCTCAGAGGACTTCGATTCTGCGCTGACTTACGCCTCAAAGCGGTGTGGAACGCATGGTACGCATCTGCGCCTGCCTCGGCGCCAATTTCCAAGGAGCGCTGTGATTTTCGACCTCGGAGCCTATTACACCACGACCTGAGCTGTCTTGCTTATCGCGCTTTCTCCCTGACCAGATGAGGAGAGCCTCAACATAGAGCTAGAGAATACGTCAAAATCACCCCGTTTTCTGGAGGGTGAGCTATATAGTCATGGAAACGACGACGGAATCCCTGGAGGTGGCAATGAGTGTTCCGGGCGAGGTACTTAAGGTCCATTCATGACAGCAAAGAGGACGTGATAGCGGCCAAGCACCGGAAGCGGACCGAATTAAAGATCGAAGCCACGGTGAGGAAGAGGCGCCTGTCCATGCCAAGTACCTACTGCAGAAGCTGGAAGAAGACTTGGGTCACAAAAAGAGCGCGATTACAGCCTTTTGAGCACAGAAGGAGGACACAGATATTACTCCTCTCACATCGGATCAGAACTGCTTCCCTATGCAAGACTAAAGGATTGAAATTCTTCCTTAAATTTCTCAACCACAGTTCCTTCTGATGTTTCGAGATTCAGCAAATGGACAGTGATGTTCTACAGCCTTCGAACATTCAGCGACAGCAGACCCCAATCTGGCATATGTTCCGTATCGTGCATGCTTACATTCAACCAGGCGAGCCCGAGATGAGACCTCGTAATCAACAGGTGCTCGGGGTATTGCAGCGACTTGGGCAGCTTTTTGTGATGGGCACCGTCCAGGGTATCCCAGAAACCAACCCACCCACATCAAGGCCATTCAAGATGGTGATCGAATTAATGACCAAGGAAACCGTGGTACTGGTTGCGTCATGCACTTCTAACTTTGAACCGTCCCGTGGTCCTTGTGGCCATCATGAGGGAGCGTACGCCTCGAAGGTTGCTATATGAGTGCTTCGTCTGTCTTTCCCGTGCTATCCTCAGAGATCATAAAGAGGATGGCTTCAAGTGCAGAGAGAGATCGCATAGTCCCATAGCTCACGTTATTCCTCAGCGATCATCGAAGACTCGCTTTTCGGAACTTGCTGTGTCGGACCGAGACCCTCATCATTGTTCTTCTCACCGGAAGTGGAAAGACTCTGCTGAGAATTCTGCCGCCTGGCAGCACTCGGAAGGCATGCAGGTCGTTTTGGTGCCTTACACTGCACTGCTATCCCAACGGCGTCATTTTCCTTGAGACTCATGTTGCCTACACCGATCAAGATGACGAGTAGGATTGATCAATCTCAATAACCCGGTGTCCTCACGCCCCACGTTACCGTCACGACTGCCACGTCGCCCGAGTACGTGAGGTCACGCCGAAAATCGGCTTCCAATCAGCTCAGGCTGAGAGGTCGCTGTGCAATCTGGGAACTGCGGTTCGTGGGGGTTTTCCGAAAGAAAAGAAGACTCTCACAGGGTGGCATCGAGATCACGGAAGACGCGACTCACTCGTTCTGCGAACATCGAAGGTATCTTCATCCTCCAATATACACGAGAATCTAGCAGATGTGAATTACAAAGACTTTAATCTTCATGTCACACGTTAACTTTCAAAGCGAGATCACGAATTCAAACGTCGTATGCTTCAGAGAATTATCAATGTCAAGCTAAATAGAAGAAATAATGAGACTGAGCGCGACGCTGTTATTAAGACTTTCTGCTCGTACTTTCAAAGAATCGAGATGAGGAAATTCACAGTCCATTTCGATAACACGAAGATCACAATGGACCGCACAGCTTGTATAACAACTGCGTCTTCGAGCACGAACCTACAACAGCGCCGTACATACCTCTCGGACAATCCTTGAGCATGACGCTGTTTTCTTGAGTGTCTACCTCAGAGATAAAGTCAACGATCCATCCTACTTCTCTATCAACAGCACGCTCGACCTCCTTCGTCACGAGATTGATGTGATAATAACTTCCGGCCTTTCTATACCCAGCACTTGCGGCTTACCGATGAGCCTCACAACATCGATACTGGCACTTCTCTTGAGCCAAAGGCCGAGCGTCCATTGATGATTATATACCCTACTATAACTATATTCGTACACGGTGATACGAAAATTCAAGCGTACCTCTTATATATAATGGTTGTTATAGAAGGCATCTTTTCTTTTGTGTAGTATATGGGAAACGCTGGGAAGGCTAAGCTCTTCTGCGCTAGAGTTTGCAGAGGCACTACGGGTCAGCCTTCAACGATGAGACGCGGCAGTTCAACGATGACCGCGCCAGAACGTCTTCTATTTGGGATGGAGAGAGGGAGAAGGAGTAAACGAGCCGAATTGTTGCGGCCGAGAACTCTTGGTGTTTTGGTGCTAGAGAACAGCGTTATACCTGTGACAACCCACCATAAGTCGACAACCCTTCTTCTCAGCACATAACCCAACAGCATCAAGCGAAGCGTCCCGAATTCCGATATAGCTTATGTTTACGTCGTGGAAAAATACGACTTGCCAGGCCTAAAGCATTGTGGCCCGCCGGACAACCAAGTGGACATCGACGCGCCGCTATAGAAAGTCATCAAATTTACAAAGGAGATAGTTGTTTTTTGCCGACGAACTCAGGATTTTTTCATGCGTCTGAGACAGGATAATCATCGCTGCGTGGGGGTGACCGAAAGACTTCTTTGATTTCTATGTACAGGCTAGGCCCGATTCACAAGCACCCTACCCCGACCGCTAAATTCAGTAAAGTCTTCTTTCAAAGCAAATCCGGCGGAACCTCGCACTGCAACCTCGAAAATCAGGCGCAAGTTGCACAGCCTCAGTACAGACGTTGCCCCGGTCTTAGATCCTGGGATGCGGGAGTATTATATGGTAGGTATTGCGGAGATAGTTCATATTTTGCAGAACAAAGTTTCGAGTCGCAATCCAAGGCTGCACCGACGTCGACTTCGCTGCAACTACAAGAGTGACTGCGCGACAAAGCCTCCACATGCTCTGGAACTTCCTGCGTCGATGTTGAGAAAATGTGCGGTTTGTTACCGCTTGAGATACTTGTTCAATGGCCGTTTGTGTCTCAGCATGATAGCAGCTCAGACAGCGATGACGAATTCGTCAACGAGATCTTGCTCACTCTATTCGAGTGTGTATCATTTTAATAAACTCAACTTCTGAGACATCATAACAGTTAATTGCTCACATAAAACCTCATCTTTCAATCTTTTGAACCAGAATCATTCACATCTTAGAGACTTTCTATCTTTCATCACAATCAGGTAACAATCTCAATTCAAGCTGCGATCATCAAGATCAATCGTTCAGTTTAGACTTACATCAGTCTAGAATTCGCTTGAGGTTGGTTTCAACGAGAACATCGATGCGCATGCCTTTCTCAAGGAACCTCAAAGTAAAGGTTGTGGGAAATTGCTCCCTTCATCGAATTGATCAGTACCTCTATTGAAGAAGCGATGCACCTCGCCCTGGACGAAGAGCAAATTGCGGTACTGATGTCTAAGAAATCAAGACACCAAAGCAAACAGGAAGAAACATTGTTACCACTGTTCGCACTCTAGAAGTAAGTAATGAATAGTGATGCGGAACCTTCTCCCTACCACCAACAATGTCTCACCGAAGGAACCTCACATAAACATTGTGGCAACGTCCTCCCTCTACCATTCGGACAGTATCTTCCCAGAAGAACAAGTGCATTCAGTCTTTCGAACAACGTGTCATTCCTATCCACCTTCTCTTCGACAGAATATCAAGAAAATGAACTGTCTTCAGGTAATGATAAGCTTTATTCCAACGGTGTTGATAGCTTTATTCGAAGAAGTATCTCTCGAAGCGCCATCGACTCCTTTCACCAAAGCCAAACAATCATCACCTGAAGTTAAAACCGAGGCATCGAAAAGAGGCCCAAGGAAAGCAACCGGTATCGCGTTTGCGGTCGTTCTCCATGACGAACCATACACCGTTAGGCCAGCTCCGAAACGAAAGCTGCTGTCTCACCCACTAATAAAACCTTGTGAGGATGCGGTGTAACGGCTTGTTGGACCAGCTGCGCTTTTTCAATCATGGCTGTAACATGAAATTCAGGTAGCTGTGTGAACGAGATCAAGCAAATGATGTTTGCAGGATTGAACGATATCAAATAACGCTTCAAAATGTGTCCCCTTCGTGGCACTATACGAAAATTATCTTCAAGAGCTGGCTGTAAGATTGCAAAGATCCCCAAGTGCAAGACCTAATCCACGGTGTTTTTGAGCGAGAAATTCGTCTGCTGCTGTGGCTCAGAAGAGAGAGCCAAACTCGTTTTAATATAGAGCAGGCTTTCAGCAACCAATACGAGGCTCCTTGAGACTTTTTATAGATGGGGCAATCACCAAAGGCGGAACTTCCCATGTGGCGCAGACTCCTGGAGTTGCAAAGTCCGAGCATGACTCCGGCCTAGGATTGGTATCATTCTACTTACTATCCAGCCAGTCATTACGGCGAACAAAATACTGAGCATGGCGAGTATAGTTGAAAATGCAACGAATCTAGCATTGGGACCCGAGGAGTCTTCATCGAGCTCTAGCACAATCTCAACCTTGAAATAAGTGACAAGGGCTCGAGTCTCGAAAACCCCTCGAGCCCTTCTTTTTCAAAGAAATATGCTAAGTCTTTGCTGACATTTACCAATCTAGTACGGTTGTTCCTTCGATTTTTCGAACGATGCATGAGAAAACATCGTGCCAAGCCTGCTACTTTAGCGGTGCTGTGTTGGCTGCGTGGAGAATCTATGAGCTGATGGCAAAGGAGCTAGCGGAAGTTTAAAAGGAGCGAGACACCTTAAAAAGCACTGCAAATCATCCCAGAGGCCGAGGTTGAGACCTTGGAACGATCCATCCAGGAGAAGGATGGAGAATTAAAGAAAAAGGAGACTGAACTAAAGGCCGCAATGAGGACGACACCAGCACTGTGGTGTCGTGGACAGCAGCGGAAAAGGGCAACTACCTTCCAAAATCGCACTGATTCTTGTTGGCTTTGAAAAGTTAGATGCACTCCGAGGTTTCTGATATCGTCGACGTGGCTGACAAAGCTCGTTCTGATTGGGATTCCTCTGACGTGCACTGAAAAGAGAGAACAGGAGAGAAAGAGACAAGATGAGATGGAGAAATAGATGGACGTCTTGACATGCACAAATTTCCAAATTTCTCTCGTATGTTCATCAGGCTGCTTCGACACTCTAGAACGTTCTGGGATGATCACAAACTACTCAATTGACTCTTCACTACATTCCACTTGCACGTATCTTCGACAACCAGGTTCCGTGCACATCAAACCCAGCCTGGCTCTCCTAAATGTTAGCCAACAGGTGTGTGAGGAAGGGAGCAATATTTTTTACTAAAAAACTTCTTTCGCCTCTTCAAGTGGCTTAATCTTCTGAAGATGGGAGGACGCTCGATTTAGGAGAAATGGGAGCGACGAGCGGTTAAGCATGAATTTCCAGACGCAAAATCCCATGGATAAATAGCCACAGTTCAACACAGCCTAGGACCGATACAAGGGGGATTCGAATGTGGAGCGATTGATATATCGACCGAGTTGAACTACCCACAATGTTCGTCAATCATCGGTCACGCCACTACCCATTACCAGCAAAGTCAACACAGCCAGCTACCCAATTATTATACTGGCATTTTCGATCAACATGCTTATAACATATAAAGCCTACTACACGCTTGATATTGCCTTGAACAGGACGCTTCATTGCAAGCACTACCATACAATCGACGGCTACATTTTCGCCAGAACGACGTAGAATCTTGGCTGCATGCCCAAGCGCACCGAATTAATGGTACACTATGGTATGGGAAATGGTTTATGTATACTCGATCTTGCCCACCATATTAACAATTCAGCGCGGTCGCATTTTATAATTTACGACTACGTATTATCGACATCTTAGACGATGAGAGAAATTCTCTTTGAGCATAGCTGTTTGCTTGGCTGGCTTTCTGTTCCTCTTTGTTTCCGAGGCGATCATGGATCAACCTGAAGATAAAATCTAAGCTACAACCGCCTTCTCGCTAACAGAAATAAATTGAGGCTCAGCAATCTGTTTTCCGGTTTGGTGGAGTATCTTACTCCTTACAACGAATCATGGCTAAGACTTCAGAGGGCCTGTCTGGACCTGCCGAGTATCTTGCTCATTACAACGATTCATGGCAATGACTTTGAAAGACTATAGAAGACTAGTCTGAATTTGCAGTCATACGAAGAGAAGACTTTGTGTCCAAGAATTTGATGTTATGCCACAACCTTGAGTGCCGCGCAGTACCTTTTATAGATCGCCACAAAGAGCGGTGCGGCCAAGAACGATTGATCCGCCAAGGGCGTTCGCGATCGTTCAATATCCAAGGGTGCCTATAAGCCCCGGCTAAAACTCCGATTATAAAGGTGTAATGCTCAGCCATCGAAAGCTTCTCCGGAGACTGTGCAATAAATAGTGGACCGAGATCCGTACACTCAAACACAATTCTGGTCTCGAAGCTGGAGAAACTGAACGCTGGCCAGACAACGGCTAAGCATATTCGCTTCAGAATTCCAACGCATGTAGTGAGGCTTTTATGCAAAGCACAAGCGACTCTCAGAGATTGCCCACCACATGAAGCGTGACGCTGTTGGGAACACAGCAGACTGACAGAACACGAAGATGAGACTTAGAGAGAGGGTTCCAACAGACAGTGAGCTACTGAAAGATTTGTCCAAGAATGAAAGCTACAAGACGACTAAGCCATTTACTGTTGGTTGAACAAACAGCGGGAAGAATTTCCGAATAGATGTAATTCATTCTTCGTTGTCAAGCCACAGCGCCTGTTCTGTGTCTTTTCCCCACTACCTGTGTCAGGCTTGGACGCGAAGACGAGAAGGAGAAGAAATGGTAGGGGGAGACTGCCTCGTGGTAGACTCGGGGAAGTGAACATCAAGGGACTCGTCAACAGAGGACGAACCGAAAAGGATGGTTTGACCAATATTACCGCGCAAATTCACGAAAACTCACACACGTCTGAGATGGATGGCGTACTGTCTACCGTTCGTGGGTCTGTAGCCAATAAGCGAAAAAGCCAATGAGAAGAAAGAACCATATCACTCGAGTTTCGAGTCTTGAAAAGCTCTCCAAGACAATCAACGTCCCGTGGCAGAAACAGAGGTTGAATATGACGAGTTGACCGGCATTATAGAAGAGTTGAGGAAAAAGCTCAACCGTGCTATAGTCTCTAGCTTTGTCTGACAGCGGAAGAATGCTTTCGACCCCCAGTCAACCCTGATCATCCTTCCAGGGCCCGGGAGAATTGCGATCTGGGCACAATAAATGCCTGATGATTAGGCAACGCCAGGTCTCGCAAGAATTATACTGAACCACTCTCAGCCAAGCAATATTGTGGAATTGTCTCGAAAGAAGAGAAAATGGCCCATGCGAAGAAGTGGAATTGAAGAAATCCGCCAATAGAGGAAGAGCCCCAGACTGAGGTTCTAATGAATGTGACGTTCTTCTGGTCATCGGTTACTACTTCTTAAAATGTTATCTGCTGGATCATGGTAATTTTTGATATTCTCACAACCCCCAAAGCCTTGCTCGTCGATAGCTACCATGAATTGTCGATGACACCACCGGAAAAACAATGACAAATGCTTCTTAGTTTTCAAGAACACAGGATCCCTCGGTCATCTGAACATGATTAGAATGGCCTCAAACTGGTCAAGCTGTCTTGATCAAAGTGGCTGTAAAACCGCACGAGAACCCACATGACGATCACATTCTGAATGAATCAAATCATTAAATCGTTTCATGTAGGGGTTTATAAATCACCGTCTTGAGATGATGACATCTGGAAGAAGTGGAAGCATATAACACACATGACAAGGTACGTAAATGGCTCAAGAAAACCGAGTCAATCACCTCTAAATCACGAGGTTTTCGAGAAAAGCAACATCATGGTTTCGACGTCGAAAGGAAATACATCAGAAATAAACTCCGAAAGCAGACAGATCACGGGTGTGAGAGCATGAACGTCAGATTCGTACATCAGATTTCTCGATTTTCCCGCATGTCTGGTGTTTGGTTCGAATCAGTTTACATTTCTGGCTTTCCGGCTGGGGATAAGTACTAGCGATGAAACATCTAATGAATTGTCTTGGAGACAGGCAACTGGGAAGGGTTCAATGTGATCTTCTCAATCTGAACATGGTCGCACGTCCCAATGGCAAGACAAATGGCCGTAACGGACCACTGGCGAGAGCATCTGCTGGTACTACAGAATACACACCTCGGGTAGCCTGGCACTACGAACGAGTACCCAACCACCTACATATCGATACGAAAGTCCTCGCCAGGTGACCGCGTCATCATCGGCTGGGCACCAACGATGGCTGTTGGCGGCGCCGCCGCTGAAACCTGGCTTCTGGAGGGCTAAAGGTGGCGTCGCTATTGTCTGGTGGGTCATGCCGTACAGCAACGAAACCATTGACAGGGTCACTCATCTTATCATTGTACATTCTACAATCTCACTGCTTCTTATTGCTTCTTCACATTCAACAGCTTAACATCATCTTACATCATTACTCTACGTCTTTCAACAAACATCTCATTACGATGCTCAAAGAGAAGTCCAAAGCGACAACGACAGATAAAGATGCAGCGACTGACGTCATGTATCACACATCTCAAGTGATGAAGCTTGAGAATGACAATTTCACTCTTCTCATTTCAGATGATGAGAAAAAGACGCAGAAAGCAGATCTAGCTGAGCATCAGAGCATCAAGTCTGTCATCTTTTGAGTCAAGATTGTTTTCGTAATCAATGAAGTAATTGAATCAGCAATTGATTCATTCAATTCTTTGAATGAAAGTCTTTACATTACTTGCAAGATTGTGACGAAGATCTTGATGAACTGAACATTCAGCATTCGCTTCAACATTAAATTACATCAAGTCACATCATCATTATTCAAAAGCTGTCTTTCTGTTCACGACATTTTACATAACTGAATCTTTCGCTTACATTCAAATTCTGACATTCGCGACATTCTCATTATGAACTATTCAAACATGTCTCAATTGTGCACTTCTTATTTTGAAATCATGTTTTTTGCATACAATCTTAAGAATTCAAAGATCAAGAATCTGCGTCAAGAAGAATGAATGATTCTTCTTGAATTTATCTTCAAATCAATCTCAGCTCATACTCAGTTGATTCTGCTTGAAGCTACAGCACGTCAAACTTTTGAGCCCGTTCAACTTTCGGGTTCATTGACTCTAAAGATAATTCTTCATCTGTCGTAGTTCGCTTCCCTGCGACGGCTTGATTCATCAACCTTCTTGACGCCTTCTATTCATTCTCGCCATAACTCGACCAATTCCTCTTCGTCTACTCCTTTCTCTCATTCTCGATTCCTCATCGCCATGGCCGTTCCAATGGCCGGAAGCTTCAACGCCAACTCAACCATGCAAAGCGTGGAGGCATTTCTCACCAATCTGCAGTCTCGTACCACGGACGGCGTGCGGGTTCATGGGCATATGGCATCTTTTCAAGGGACGAAGCAAAAGGCCAACTACCTTGAGTCTCTTGGGTTAGCTGGTGAACGAGCAGATCAGCAACATTGCACCACTATCTCCGCCGCCATCAAAGACTTGCCGGCCTCGGGAGGATTGACGCTCATGACTAGTGACACGAAAGGAGCGGCGCGATCTGCAAATGAATCTTCTTCATGGCACTGCATCTGCGTGCTGCGTGACCAGTCCACCCTATGGGTCTTCGATCCGGCCTTCGATCCCGAGACAATGCCGTTCAAGCAGCGCATTGGTCAAATCACTGGATTGGCGATGTTGAAGGCCCTGTGGACCCATTGCGACAAGAACCAGATAGTTCAGGACTCTGAACGAGACCACGAACATCCTTGCCGCCGCCACTTCGGCAACTCAGATGTTTGTTCTACAACGAAACCCTGAGTATCGTAGCATCAGCTACAACATGTAGGTACACAGATTTCCCATAACAGAGGTAGATTCTCGAGCCTATTGGTCGTCGAGTGAGCTTAGAGCCAAGCTCAGATGGTTCCAGTGACCTCATTACCAAAATCACTGCTTCTCCCGCGACTTCAATGTCAGGTCGGTCAATGAAGTCGACTAATGTGGTCTGAAATGTGTGAAGAAGTTGTGAGACCACAAACGTATCTACGGCACCGGTATGATGAGTTCTATAGCGCTTACAGCGGTTCTGGCGGCCCCTAGCGAGAGCACGACTACTTTTCTAGCGAAGCATGTCTTTTCAAAACGTCGATGCGATCCTTGAATTGATGCAACACCAGATGCTTTGGCATGCAGTACATATCAGTCGGAAATCACTTGCTGAATCTCAGACTTGAAGACTTCTGATATTCGATCTGCTAGCACTCCAGATGCTTCTCCCACAGTCTACAATAGACAGGACTGCGAGCCGAAAGCTTGCTGAAGCATTCACAGGCGTAAATACATCAGCGCCTATGATTTTGGGTTTTGAAAATCATAAGAGCTTAGCACATCTTTTGTGAGTGTTCAACTACTCAGGAAAAAAGCGAAGAATATATAAAACCACAATATTCGAATTTCATGGTCATCAAGAATCTCCATCATCTTGACGACTATGAGACCTGTCTCTTCATCATACGAGACAGAGCCTACAACACTTGAGTCTTATGGTGGGGAAGAACCTTGACCTTTCGGAATGACAGTATCGGGTTCAGCTTCAACCACATGAATGTCAACGTCGTTCTCACTTTCCTGGTCCGCTACTGACGTCACATTCAAGAGAGTCAAGGCAACATCACGATGATCGTCGCGTATCGAGCACAAAAAATCAAATTTCTGCAACGCCTTCTGATCGTCAGTCGAGAGTTGAAGGGTTTGCCCTCGGTTCTGGCGACGGTCTTGGCAATCGACGACTTTCGATCTAGGGAAAACGAAGTCATCATTCTTGACATCATTGTCACGATGAATCTGAGCTTCCTGAACAACGAGGAGCGCATGAACGTAGCGTTCACTAGAGCGAAAGCCAACCCGATCATCGTCGACGACGTGAGAATACTCTTCCAACGCTACCTTCGGGATTGGAAGAACATCAAGGGTGAAAGTCAACCTCAAGCCAGCCCTAGTCGAGTACATGCGAGAGCTCATGATCAGCAACCGGATGTTCGATCAAATGAGTCTGGCTTGTAAGGCGGACTCGTACCTGTTCAAGGCTACAGATCAGACCCAAGAGGCGGATGATTGAAATAAGGTGGCAGCTTTGGCTCAGAAAGCGATACTTGAAATCAAAGAGGAATCGATGCGACTGATGCTTCGAAGCCGTGATGATGATGTAAATCGAATGGCTTAAAAGACGCGAGTCCGGCATTTATAGATCTAATAAGGTTCAAGAAACAGGCATACTTACACCCAAGCTCAGCCAGGAGCTTGTGGATATTCTGAACGCCATAATACCGCTCCCACCATCTTTTCATTAGCATCTTCCGGAGCAAAGAGTCTTCACTAATTACCGCAGCTAAAGAGAACGTACCAAGATTCACTTTCGCAGATTTTCACTTAGAGGCTCCTTACGAGTTTCTGATGATCGCCTTGCACCAATACCTGTCACTTGCACGTATTTCTTGCGAGCGGCACCCAATACAAGACGAGGCGGCGAAAATAGTGCTCGAATTTAATTGAAGAAGTTGGAAGAAAAGATCAAGGCCATCAGAAACGCATCTGTGCGGGCAAGTAAAACCGAGTCGCGTCAGCAGCCAATCAGACATGAACCAGCTCCAAAGCATGACTATTCTTCTTGGTTTCCTAACAAGAAATGCAAAGGTTATAAGCCCCTTTCACCTAACGAATACGAACTCGAAATACTACGACGATGCGCAAGGAGAGACTTTAAATCAATACAACGAAGCAGTCGAATTCTGGTCAACTTCAAAGATAAAACAGAGGTCGCTGTTCACAAGAAGTAAGCAACTGAAGCTCAGCTGGCAGAGATGTATTGCTGCAATTTCTATGACCGATCCTCCTAATCTTGGCGCTATTCTACCGCAAAATATAAGTCAAACTGCTAGAACCATATCTTAAAGATGTTTCGGGTGAGCTCACACTTGAACTCATGAGGAATGGAAGTAACACATGCTCTACAAGGCGGAGCGACCTGCCCACCTCTTGCTCCAGGTTACCAGGTCGGGATGAGGTGTACCAGCTCTCTTGACGCATGATAAGGCCTACCGAGCAAGATTTCCGAGCTGCGTCGGATGTTTGTGAGCATGCTACTTCGAGATTCCTTGGAAATGACGCCCAGCTCGTTGAATGTATATCTATATATTTTGAGGGGAAATTATGAAGAAGGGGAACAGGGAGTTTTGTTTCAGCAAGCCTCTATAAGTCAAAAGATGAAGGGAGAAAAGAAGCTGATGTTTGCCAAGCAACATATGAGCTAATGGTTGACTCCCTGTGACTTCCCAAGGAGAGAGCAAGCAGCTCCGTCAGGGTACAAGACACTCATCTGCTTCAGCGTCAATTCTTCGACAGTGCATCACATTGAGCTCGTTCGCGAGTTACTATCAAGACTATATATATCACCTTGGCGCTGATGTCTGTATAACATTCAAGATCAGGTTCAAGAAACTGTTACTATTAATTTCCACTCACTGTTCTGCACATTACAACGTCGTTAGAAGAAATACTGCTTTTCGTATCTTTCTTCCTGCTATATTCTCGTATAACATACCTTCATTCCGACTTTGACATCGTTACCTACAGAATACCTCAACTGTATATTTCAAGGTCTTGATCTGTGTCATCATGACACTAGTGTACATATCGACGATCGAGATTGCGGTCCAGCAGAGCGTTGTTGTATTCAATGGGTGGCCAACACCTTCATACTAGCCGTCGGCGTCTATTCCACCACCGAAGCCGAAGAAAGTCGACGTCGGCCGATTTTCAGGATTGACGGCATAGAGAACATTACAGATAACGCTTCGAGCAAAGCAAGCAGAGACATTACTAGCTCTGACGACTCGTCACTCTCTTTTATGCTGCGAGGTTGTTCGACATCTCAAAGAAGCATCACGGAGACTCTGGTTGAGCAGTCCCTCGATACTCGCGTCCATACATACATGCCAAACAAGATCAGACGTCGGCTTCTCGTGTCCGATGAAGGGATAGCGCACCTGAACTACTCTTCTCCCGCCTGTTCCCAGCCAAATCCTTAGAGAAAAGACGCGCAAGAGTTTGCGGCCTTTTTCAATGCCGCAAAGATGTTCAACTCGAGAAGCTGATGCCTTCAGACCCTCTATACGAGAATCTATTCAAGCTTAGCCAATGTGATGGTTTCGGTGAAGCACCTAGGTAAAACAGCCCCTTTTCCGCCAAATCGGCGGGATCTTCTCTGGAGCTTAGTTCGCGCTCTGCTTCTTTGTGAGCTCCGAATCTACTGATGGATCGAATATATCTTTTGAGTTTGCATTCTTGCTCGTTTACGAGCGACCAGATAATGAGCGAACCAAATCCCCTTTGGTTCTGAACCATGAGCGATTCCTAGAAGAGATTAAGCAGCTTAGACACAAGCATATAGTATATTACGATTTCATTGATAACCTAGCTCTTCTTACTTCATGATTGACAAGGAGAAAGGTTATATCACGTTATCGATCATTATTCATCAAAGCATCTTATTCATTCCTGTCTGGTTATTATTACCATTTTATTACAATTTTTCGCATATCGATAATATCGCAGTGCTAAAAGATGCAATGACAAATCGCCAGTCTTCCTTCATACACAGCAGATTGTCGAGAACTGAGGTCAAAAAGTTGAATCAAGCTCAACGATAGAGATAAGTCTATGATTCTGATAGGTCCGACCAGAACTCTCGACGTCGATCTCATTCTGCAGAAGAGCGTTTCGATCATACTGCATGAACCCAACTGCAAGCAGCGATCCAGAACCACAGCTTCGTCAAATGACTATAGATGAAAAGGAGTACGCAAATCTTTTCCCCAATACAACTCGGTAAGCAAATTGATATCATATGTTATCAAAGTCTGACGAGTCGGTCAGTCAAATGCCGCTGTATTCGCATATTGTTTTTACAATACATACAGTTGAAGCTGGAATTAACCTTTATGAGGCAGAACAGGCAAGACGTGCTTGCTTCTGTGACATAATGGTCAAGCTAAATCCAGGAAGTTGTTAAACTTGATAATGGAACTGCTCTCGAAAGAAGATGCTAAAGCCGGAAGGTAGACACTTGAATACTTGCAAATAATTGCTCGAATACAAGCATGCTCTAGAACTTTCAAAGAAATAAGATCAGAAGACAAGTCACTTAAGGCTGCAAACTTGCTGTTGAATATGAAGCAGCGACGATGAAGAGGCAGGCGAAGACCGGTGACAGCGACTTAATTGAATTGTGAGACGGACGCTTGAGTCTACAGTCATAGCAGCACAGTGACTATGCTGCTCATAACCTTATTTAAAAATATCACTTGAAAACAGCAATCGCCGGCAGCTTTTGTCATTCGACATTTCAGACCAAGATTTCTGCGATAGCAGTCTCTAGATTCAGCAAGTTCTTCAGAACCCTTAGAAAGGCTTCGAGGCTGCGCATATATCCTTGGTATTTGTCTCTATGAAGTCATCAAGCTCAGCAAAAGTCGGCTTGAAGGCATCTCATGTCTGTTCAGCTTATGGTTTCACTAATTTATTAATCTGGCCTTGTTCGTCGCTCGAGAATCTGCGAGATACTCAGAGGAAAGGAAGAGTCTTGTTCTGTTCTTTCTGTGACAGATTATGTCGTTTGGAACGTCGTCTTTGACTGTTTGAGAAGGCTTGCGGCAAAGGCAAAGACAAAGAAGAAGAATGAGATGGTCTTGTCCCCCACAATAGGCGACTGGTGGGTCGGGTAAAGAAATTTGGTGTAGACATCGATGGGTTCGAGCACAGAATCTCGTCTGAGGTCTTTACAAAACGGGATGAAGAGCGGTTTGGCGTGCACTGGGCCTCTCAACCATGTAAGGCCGGCGGAGTCAGGATATCGATGCCTCAGATCCCTCATGGCGCCAAAGAACCCTCATCGGGCGAACGTACTACTATCCTACCTTGGTTCGTTGGTAATCTGCAGGATAATGAAATCCTAGAAGTTCTGGAAAGCGGCACTCGGTCGCTGTTGGCCACGGCTCATCGAGATATGATGGCGCCCTTGAACACCCCATCTGGACATCCCACTAGATACGGGGCAGTGCCATTTCGGTTCCCCGCTGCCACGGAGTTAATGAATGTTTCTGCCATATCCGATGCGCTAGTGGGTCGAAGAACATGGCAGTGATACGCGAACGGGATATCTTGTTTGGCTCTGATCGAACCAAAGCAACAGAATTCATTGTCAGCACTCAGCAGCGCGCTCTGACAGAAAGAAGCAAGCACTCAGAATAGTAGAAAGAGCGGAACGTCGAGCATTTGGAAGGAAGTCCTTTTTCTACTGCAGGGACCACGAGGTTGACAGTGTTCTGATGATAACAGTCTGCCTGATGAAGAGAAGGTGGTCGAGCACCCGACGATGCGCCCGTGGTCTCAGTTCCTTTACGAGAAGATAAGCCGGCTGCAAAATCAGTCCCTCGTGTGTTCTCGCGATATTCCAAGCTTGGCAAGCGATGTAGGGCAGCTTCCTGTTGTGTCTGAAGTTTCTCACCAGATCGCAACCTTCTTCGAATGCATGCATCGGGTTCTGCTTTCTACGATACCTGTAAAGCCGATAACGATACGAGTCTCGAAGACATTGCAGCAAATGAAATAGATTGATAAAAAGCACGCCTAGGATCTAGACTGTCTAGATACAATCGCTACGTGGATGAAAGCCCGCAATGCGAGATTCCTGAACGACTCTGGCCCGAGAGAAGCCAAGAAGCGCCCTGAAGTTTTGATGATTTCTCAGTTTAGATCATACAGACTATTAATTCTCTATGAAGAGGCTATGCTGAAGGAACTTACAATCAACTACTCGGGCTATCTCAGCTACGAGTCTGTCGTCATCTTTTCGCCCAAGTTCTGACAATTTGTGATTGAATCCTTGGTTTCGTTAACCAGCTGTCTATACTTCGTTGTGGAATCATTATCAGACCCAAAGGAATGACATGCCTTGGTCAAGGCTAAGCTAGTTCGAGACGTTCAAGTGTATAGCAGCACTATTCAACTTTGACGATGACCGTCATAGCAGAAGAACTTGAGACAACGATGAGCATCGAGGATCATACAATCCGTTGGGCTGTTCTAAGGATCAAAAACAACCAAGAGCCGAAGCAGGGAAGCAGCCTATGAATTGAAGACGGAGCGTGGTTGGTAAAATTAACATTAAAAGACTATGAGTCAACTCAAGGCGCATTGGCAGTTACAATATCAGGTACTTTCCCTACATTTATGCCCTTCCGGCGTTGTCTTATCTCAGAGAGTGGAACTTGCGAAGAAATCCCTTCAGACCTTACAAAATAATGGGTTTGGAACCTGATTCTCTGACCTCTGCACACCTCCTGTTTCAAAGGCGAAACATATACATATTACCACCAAGTACACCGGGACAAGTTACCTGCGAGCAACTCGGAAGAACGGCCTAGTCTTTAAAAGAAGCGGAAGGCTTTGCCGAAGGCGCGCATCTCTCGAAAGAGCCTTGGAGAACCGACAAGACATTGGTATTTGCAGTCTGCGCGATCATCTGCCTGCTTTCCGGCTTCCATGTGTTGATGGTCGCCACTACAGATTCAGCAGCCGACATCATGGCGGAAAGCCTGATGAAGCTTCTAAAAGAGGCCAAGTCATCGCATTTGAATCGATTCACGTATATTGCCGCTTGTTCGAAAGTGCTTAGCTGGGATGAAACATTGAGAATGAAAAGATTGTTTCATAGCAACGGATCTTCAGTTGCTAGAAGTCATGCAAGAGATTCGCAAGCAATGACAGACTAGGAACTTCAAACTAAAACACCTCTCGCTGCAGGTTCGCATCGTCGCTCGTGCGAAGAAGAAACGTCTCAAAATGAAGGTAGTCTTGTGATGTTTTGATTGATTTCCGCTGTGACGCGTGAGAAGGTATATGAGGGTCAGAAGTTTATGTGTCTAGCCAAGAAATACAAGCTCATATGATCATTTATTTGCGTTGTCCTGAGGGCGGGATTTGGTAATTCAAGCTCTTTGACGGCCAATGTTCATCGACGGCGCAGGGGATTTCCCCCCCTGGATCACCAGCAGCTGGAACTATGTATCAAAAAGTTTTAAGTTTTAATAGAAGAGAAATCCTTGATCAGTATGAATAATTGATCTGCTAAGATTAAAAGATTTAGAATATTATCGACATATTTTTTAATCAACACACTAAAGCAAACTTGAAACCAAGAATCTTGAATGATTTGAAGGTGAAGATAGAAAGAAAGACTAAGTAAGGTCTTTACAATACTCGAACAACTGGGCCGAAGAGACATATGCTGGACGAGAGCATAGACTTCTGAACACAACGGCAAGCTGACCTGGGTCTTCGTAAGACGCTTCGACTGATCACAACCAGCATCATGCACGCCGCTGATATTTCCAGTACGAGATAGAGAAAGTAGGTACAAGAAATGGCACTTTCAATTATCAATCATCATTGGTACACGAGCTTGCGAAGGCGAGAAACGAATGCCGAACAATGATCGCTCATGGTATAAGCATCAATCGTTGGGAGAATTAAAAGATACATCCTGTTCGATCGAGCATGCTTCGTCATACAGTAGACTTGCAAAACCTGTAGAGAGAGGGATTAAGAAGATTAATACCAACTACGAAATGTGGGATTTGAATGCCTGCGGTAATAGTCATTCGCAGATGAACTTCACTAGTGTTTAAAACACGCTTTTGGTCTGTTATACTCTTATTTTGACCTTTCAGATGTTCTTATAAGTTATTGTCAAGCTTTTAAATTCGCTTAGCGAGTACAACAACTATTAGCAGTGCCTTTTGTCCTTGGATTGACAAACAAAAGATGCGCCAGCCAGTTGAAATACCACTGTCAATAACCCTTCATCTGTTGGGATAAGTGGTAAGTATAAAGAGATATATAAAGGGTTAACCTTCTTAAACATTACAGTACGGCTCAGCACACTACGTATGTTTCCAACCTACCCCCTTATGACATCCACAGCCTTACTAAAGGGACCACAGAGATTCATTAAGTCAAGATTGGGACATCAAGGGGCACCGGGAAGCAGCAGGTTCCGTGTCTGGATGGTCTAATTACAAATACCTGAGTGTGCCATTTCTAGAACATAGTTATAGCGGCCCACTATCCCGGCTTCTACACTCAGACCAACGACAAATCATCCCATTGCACGGCCCTTCGTTTGGTGGAAGAACAAACTTAGGCGACAAACGTAATAGCGCGTTCGATAAGTTCGGTAAAATTGAGCATCTGAAAGCAACACGGGTACTATGCATACTCTAAGTAACAAGAAGTACCCAATCTGCAATCTTACTGAAACCCGCACCAAGGCTCGCCTCGCCCTTCGCCTCCGGCAATGGGAGAGTGAGTAGCTTCCTCCCCAATCATGTGAGGTTGTATCTAACAGTTGAGTAGGGGCCCTCGTCCCCCTCGTCCCCGCCACTCCTCGTCGCCGCCGCGCCGCTTCGCCTCCGCCTCGTAAGTACCGACTGAAGCAAGCAGTGCGTGACGAGATTCGCTGACGAATAAATAGCCTCCCCTCCCACTTCGACGTTCTCGCCTGCGGCCGTTGGCCGCTACATTTCTTCTTCCGTTCGCGGCGTCGCCCGCCTTCTTTTTTGAAGGCGTATGTTGATGCGTGGGTGTTGTGTGAGGTTTTGTTTTCTTGTTTGTAGTTTAATACCAAACTTTTAGGCTCGCGCCTTTGCGCTTTTGATACATTCTCAAACGTGACTCTTGCGTGGTCTGCCTCTCTTTTTCCCTTTTGACTTCTTCGCAGCCGGCTGATGTACTTGCCTTTCTGTCTCGTAGTTCTCAATGGCCTCCTTCGCATTGCTAAGATTTTCCATTGGTTCCCAGAAGTTTTCGTAGGAAGGTGAATCAGCTCATTGAACTAGATACTCAATCTTTCCTTTCTTGATTCGCTGATCGATTATCTTCTCTATCTTTCATTCCTCTTCCCCTTCTACGAGAATGACCTGCGACTTCGGATTCTCGTCACGCGAGTGTCAGAATTTCAATAGAGAGACATGAAAGATCGAGTGAATCGCATCATACCTCTCAGGTAGTTCAAGCTTATACGCTTGCGTGCCGATCTTTTCCAATATTCTGAATGATTCTAGTTGCCTGTGATCAATCTTCTTCTTTGAACGAAGCGTACGAATGTTTATACTTCGCAGAAGCACTTTGTCTCCCATCTGAAAGCTTGCGACCTTATGATGAGCGTTATAATGCTTTGCTTGCTGCTCGGATACCCGCTTCCATAGTTCCATTAGATGTTTCCTGGTATTTCGTAGTCATTCTGCTCGCTCCGTAGCCATGAGTGCCTCCCCCTTTAGAGCTCTGTCCTCAGATGCCTCTGCGAAACTCGCAGTGTATTCCTTTAGAAGCTCATGTGAAGTTTTTTCGATACTAGCGTGTACGTTATTGTTATATGCGAACGCTGCCATTGGCAAAAGCTCTGGCCAGTTATTCATCTTATAATTGGAATACACTCGCAGATAGTGCTCAAGCACCTGGTTCTGCCTTTCTGTTTGACCGTCGGTTTGCGGATGAAACGCAGTGCTTAGCTTTCACTTCGCCCCTAGATGTAAGATCTCAGACTGTTCTTTTTGCACACTGTTATACTAACGATAAGGAAGTCAATAAATATAGATATTCACAAACCATTCAAGCCTTCATTGATACCAATCTCGAAACCAGCAAGTCTTCTACTAGTTCAATCGACAACACAGAACATAAGAATGTACTCGTTCTAAGTCGATCTCTATAAAGCTCAAGATGAACCGCAAAGTCTCTGTTAAACGAGTATCTAACAATTGAAAACTCTTTCAGGTCTATTAACGTTTTAGACCGAAGGAAAGAGCCGCAAGACGTTATTGCTATCTAAAGAAAATTAAAAAAACATGGCAAATCTTCTTGCAAAGGTAAATATATTATAATCTTTTCGCTTATTTCCATCGATTTCGAGATTTGAATCGAAACCTATTCCAACAAGGGCTTTCCTATGTCCCTCTACTTTTTTCTACAATTTCAGCAACTGCTTCAAGTACTCTTTCACTTCGCCTCGCGTTAACCGCCCTACAAGCGAAATATGCGTCCCAATAATTCCGTCTTGATCAGGACGAGGCGAGATTCAACGTGAAGCCAAAGGTCATGAAGATCAACAATGCCTAGGGAAGAAAACAGTCCTAGGTGCTTGACTCGAAAAACAGAACAGACATAATTTATCTTTTGAGATCAGTTCACGGGAAAGGAACGAAGAAGGATCAAAGCAGAGGTGGCCGCAATCAGGCTCTGTCTAAGAAGCTAGATAAGGAGATGAAGCACGTTCTACAGCAACATCCGGAGACAGAGGCGAAAGTGTACGACATTCGGGCCGTAGAATCATGAGTGATGGAGAACACGAGACCGGCATTGACGATATGTTCATTGAAGAATTCGACATGTACCTTCACCATCAGCGCGAAAGAAACGAACAATTCAACAAGAGGTGATTGCGTACCATGTTTTACTCTCTGAGCCAGCAGATTGTGAGGCAGAATATCGAGTACTGAGCACTCTATGTCTTCGATCAGATCGAAATATTCATCTGGTTTCGTACTCATATTATGCCAAATATGTTACTTCTGACGACTTAACTTATTTTCGACACATTGACATGAACATTGACCAGTACCTTGCCAACGATCACGAAAGAAACATAATTCAGGAATTCTTATCATTAGATAACGAGAGTATTGAGAGACGCATCGAGATAATTCTCAGTTTTCATGAGAATATAAAAGAGTGATCATCAAAAGTGAAGACATGCGAAATGACAAACAACGATCATATTCATGGCCTGGAAAAAATATGGCTAAAAGAAAATGCTGCTGAGTATAATGATTTTGTCCTCCATCGACAATTTGAGAACCCGGCTCGCCAATATTAACTTCCTAATTTTGCTAATGTGGGTTCAAGCTGGCGCCGGACTGACTTCGGGCTGGTAAGAAGTCACATTAGCATCTTTATATTTTTTTTGAATGCGATCAATAAATGTGCATTACAATCTTGCAATCTTGCTTGTTTTTGTCTCTTAAACGTTGCGCAAATTATGAATTACTCGGTAGTAGTGATTCTACAGTCAAACAACATATTTTGCTCAAAGCTTGCATGAAACCTTGCTCAAGATCTCAAAACTCTGACCAGATATTGCTCAAATATTGCTCACATTGTGGTGAGGTGAAGCCACGCACCTTGAGGGCCGTCCGCCCGCACCTTCAGGGTTCACGAAACATTATTGGTTCGAGAATATTGGCTACTACTTATAGGGGTTTCCCGAGCAGAGTTTCCTTTTCTTTCTTCGACAGTCAAACATCGAACCATCATTCCCGTCACCTTGTGATGAGCGGAGGATGCCCTTGTGTGCGAGTTTCAAGCTCATGAAAGCAAACCCTCGACTATCTCGAATCGCTATCGGTAGCAGCTACAATGAAGCTGCTACGAGATTTCCATTATGGGACAAAGAACGAAAGAACTCATGTGTGTCGCTCTCATCTTCAAACACTCGAGCAAAGATTGAGACTGATGACGAAACAGCTGACAGAGAAGATACTTCTCGAACGGATTAAAATCACGTATGTATATCGATTTCATCTAGAACATCTCAAAATCAACACTACTTCGATGAAATGATTTCATCAAGATAGCAGATTCTTTCATCTCATCGATTCGCTTCAGTTATTTCAATTACAATCAATGATGATGAACAAGAGTAGAGTTGATACTTCTATGTTTTGTAAGAAATTCATAGAGAAGATGAAGTATCAGAAATGAAAAAAGGATGACTCAATAATTCTGCTCAACATTTTTGATTGAATCATGAAAGAGAGTTCGTGACGTTTGATGAAGAACAAACTGAATATGTACATGTGACATCAGCGAAACGATCTGAACATCCCAAGACATGATTGACTTCGAATCTTCATGTACATCATGTTGCAACAGTTGATACGACAGAACTTATTACACTATGTCATCATCATGACATTAAGATCGAATCATGAGATCAATCTCATAGCATTTTCGTACTACATAAAATGTATGTTGAAGAATTACTTCGTGATTGTAAAACATTTAGACGTCAACGTTTTTGATCTATTAAGCGATAGAAGACAGAACAGAATACAAGAATTTGCAATCTTCGCGAATGAATCAATCAAAAGTGAGAACGAGACTATTTTGAGAATGCATTGCAAATCAAGCAGTGATGAGAGAAGATAATGAGGAGAGAGCTAGCAACTGACGATTTCACTCACAGCGTAACTATGTCAGACATTGCGAGAAGTTGACGTAAGTTCTACCTATACCTTGCATATGCAAAGCTAATGCTCAATAGTGACAGCGATGCAGCATTTGCTGCCACATATGACACTCGGTTTCACTGTGATGTAAGTAGAGCATATGCTGTGTTTCAATTTGCCATATATCATCATTTATCTATTATATATATATACTTATTATATCAAGCATGATCTCTTCAAGCCTTCACGAAAAAGAACGTTCAGCAAAGCTCTGACATATGTCAGATCTGCGCTCGTCGTTCTCTTCGCATTCAAGATCAACGCTCAGTCTGTTGACAGCAGCTCGCTGTCTTCGGGACCCTCCGAGTCAAGCAAGGCATCCTCCGAGCATATGCGAACCAAAAGTCAGCCTTCTGCAGCCACCCTATCTGGACGAAAGCGAAAGGTAAAGCCTTGCTCAGAAGATGCTTGGCATATGCTAACCTTATGACAGGCCGGGCCTGAACCCCCACCTCGTTCTCGCTCGTCCTCCCCGTCGCCTGCTTCACGTATGTACACCATGTGTCTCGCATATGCTCCGCTAACACGATTCTCAGGCCCCCAACCAAATAAGCGCGCCAAAAAAGCTTCTCGTGGTGGTGCAAAGGGTAAAGGTAAAGGTAAGCATAGCACAAACTTCGCATATGCTCTGCTAACACATCGTATAGACATCAACGCAACTGCCAACACTGTTCGCAAGCGTAATTCCGCTCGTCTGGCCGCCAAGTAGATCCGTGGTGGCCTGTGGTTGTTCTGTTCTGGGGGGTTCGCTCTCAAGCCGTGCATATGCACGGCGTTTCTTGGCTTCTTTAGCTAGAGAATGTTACTACTTCTTCAGCCCATGATTTGCATATGCAGAAAGCTGAGCTGGTGTTGGAATAATTTTGAACTCATGGCTAGCATATGTTTTCCAAAACTGTAACCCCGATTCCGGCTCAACTTTTCCAACCCCCCGGTCCTGGCAATGCTTCATCAGAAAAGCGGGAGCAAAATGGAAGAAAGGTGGCGAGGACCTTTTAGAGTCAGAGGTTATGAGGGTACTCATTCAACATCTTTTACACTGGAACAGCTCAACGGGAACAAGATCAGAGGTTCCTTTCATGAAGATGACTTGAAGCAGTTTGTACCACGCACTGGGCACTTGACTGAGAATCTCCCTCCCAACAGATCTAACTACCCAACTAGTCAGAACATTCGATGGCCACGAAAGAAGAAGAGACCAGCTAAAGACCAAGCTTAGGTCTGAACCTACCCTACATCGAGCTGAACGACGTAAAACAAAGCGACGTCAAGATTATTATCGCACAACAGCGTTCCTTTTTTTTGTTTTTGACGCTAGTACAATCAAAGATGAGATGAGAATTACGATTCAAATACATCTCATCTGTCTCAATCTTTCTTTCTTTTACATTCACATTTTCGCCTGTCAACAATCTCAATTACATTCTCATCAGACATCACTACATAGTGATGTTTAGCTTATCTAGTGAAATGAATATACTGTGCAATCTTACATAGTGTCATGTTTAGAAAGACTGTCTTTAGATTTTTCAAAAAAGAGACTGAGGGGTTGGTGATAGATTGATATGGAATGTAAGGCCTTGAAATTAGGGGAAATGAAGAGAAGGGGAGTCGATCGATTTTGTGATGGAACAGAGTATGCGGCAATGTTAGCGTACCTATACACAAACTCTCCCGCATCTTTCTTGTGACCACATCGATTCCCCTCCATTTCCTCTCCTCCACCACCTCACCAACTCCTTCAACATTCCACACCAATCAAACCCCTCTTTAATCTCCCTTGACGCCCGCAGCCCTTACCCCCCCGTTCACTCCCTCAGCAGGGATATCTTGCTGCAGCACCTCTAAATCCACACGCGGGCCTTTGAAATTCTTGCGGCCGTCGACGAACCATTGAATTGTGGAGATTATGAGGATAATGGTAAAGGCGACGATACAGTAGTCTGTAGCAATTAGCCATCCATGAGGGTTCTGAAAGATGAATTACGGGGGCTGCTCGAGGTTGTAATGGAAAGTGGCAGACTTGGGTGGAAGGGTAGGGGAGAAAGAAAGAGAGACGTACTCATGTTACTGCCAGTGACAGGGAGGTCCGGCGGAAAGAGAAAGAGAACCGTTGTAACGATGACGTATGATATGCCGATTACATTGGTGATCCAGCCAAGAATCCCTGGTAGCACGAATGGTCGAGGAGGAAGCATTTTTCGCCCGCGAAGGCAATTGATGGAGGGCGGAATGGCGTAGGTGACACCGAGTGCTACGACGGAGGCTGATATGATGGCGTTGAACGCGCTGATATGAAGTCGGCGATTAGTGAATCGGATAATGGAGAACTGGACATAGAAGGGAGTTTACCTGGTGGAGCCGAGAAAGATACATCCAAAGATGATGACACATGCGTTTGTCAAATATAGGGCGTTCAGCGGTAAGTCTAGTCTTGGGTGCACTTTCGCGAAGAACTTGGAGGCTGGTAATCCGCCGTCTCTGCGCAAGCTTCAATACGCGTGGACCAAATTGATCTTGGACCCTATAGTGGACTTTACCTGGCGAATGCATAGGTCATGCGGGTGCTCGTAGTCATGATGCTTGTGGTGGCGAAAAGAAGACAGACGAGCGGGAAACTAGAGACGGAGAGGTGGATTCAGTCCATGACCGCTTGAAGGCAAAGAGGAAGGGAGTATACATCAAGAGACAGATAGCCCCAGCATTGTTTTGCGTCGCATCGTAGAATATTTGTAGGAGAGGCCCCGCTGTGGAACTGATAATATTGTCGACATTTCCGGCCACAAGCAGGAGAACTGTCAGAAAGATGAAGCCAGTAAATGTCCCGATTGCAACACAAGCAATCATGATCCTTGGGCCTTGGACGGAGGCATTGGGTATCTCTGGGGCGGGGTTAGCTTGCCTGCAGAGCTGTGACTTGTGTAGTGATTGTATTGACCTTCGATCATATGGGCTACAGCATCCTGATGGAGGATTAGCAAAGTACAAGGCTGGAATAGCGTAACCCACAAAGCCTGTCAGTCCAAGGCCCGCTTGGAGAAGCTAGTCAGATATCAGTGAGATGGCCAACAACGATGGATGTATGCCTAATTAACACACCCCAAGAAGCCAAGCAATTCCATCCGGCCCTAAAAAAGTCAGGCGATGGCTATTCAACCTCTTTGTGGGTTACTCAAAGAACTTACATCCAGTCTGGTTGATGAATTGCCGAAAGACGAATCTGCTACTGTTAGACCTGGATCTGTTTTTGTATCTAAAAACTCACTGGCCAGAAGAGTAAGTTGGGGATGCACATGCGAGTACAGTGATTGATATCACAACGAAGCCAGTAATAGACCAAGTAACTATTCGACTTCGTCAGCCTTGGATTTTAACACTCGTAGTCTAAGAGATCAAGCCAGAAGACTTAGACGTACAGGCAGCCTTGTTGACGATAGGCAGTATATCAGTCAAAAAGGCGTTGACTAGGAACGCTACAACATTGTATGCAATGTATATCAAAAATTGTTGCCATCTCTGTGGTGTATAATCCTGTACTGCTTAGTGAGGTCTGCGGCTGCGATGAGTATGTCAAACCGGTTTCATGAAAGAGATGATCCCAATAATCAGTTGGCTTCCAAGGAGACCACCAGAGGCAAAGAGAGCAATCTGTGGATCAGTCGAGAAATTCGAGTAAGAGCGTTAACAATCATACCCAACCTGAAACGTTGATCCAGCCTGTGATCCACGAAAGGATCGGAACCCACGGCTTCCAACTGACTATGGGGTATTAGCTTCCAGCCATTGATACCGCTCGGTGGTGACTTGCTAACTATAAGACGGTGTCAGCATTTCTTTGGGGGTGTACTTGCTAGCAGGATATCGAAGTACCTGCAACCCAGTGATACTGTCCGCCAGCTCTAGATTGGCTTAGTAAAGCAAAACAGTGGAACAGCGCTGATGTACTGCGTACGTAGGATAAGCGGAAAGGAATTCCGCCAGCGAAGCAGCCAAGCAAAGATTGCAAGTGCCAGCGGTGATCAAGCCTAATACACCATCAACCGAATTGCCTTTCAATCCGGAATTGATTGATTGTGTAGGACTCACCCCAAATGACGGAAGTTGGGCCACCGCTGGGTAAGGCCAAGGAAAGACTAGCTGCTAATGCTGTCCAGGACTGGAGCACTTGTGAGAAACGACAACTTGTTCAAGGCCACACGATAAGTACAGTACATTCAAAATCGCGAAAGCTAGGCCAAGCATCGACCTGTGTTGTGTTTAGTCGGCGTATTAGGAACCCATCGCGACCGAGACACAAGTACAATGGGGAGAAGGTTCGACGCAGCTCGGCCTTGTGGCCCAGTGCTGCCAATTGCGCCGCATCGGCATAGACATCGTCCCTCATCTCTAGAGCACAAGGCAGACTGTGCTGTTGACGGGGCTCTTGATATAAAGTACCTTACTTGCTAAGTTCTACACGGCTGGCTGCCAAGATCTTGGAAAGTAGTAGCAAAGTACTGTGTACGGTACTCCTCAGAGTGTTGGCGTGCGGGGGGATCTTTGCCACCACCGCTCCATGGGTCCGATTAAAGCGGACAGCCTAGTACTGTAGTCATAACATAGATCCGGCGAGTCCGAGCCTATTTCGACGTTGGATACGAGTAGGTGTTGGATGGAATTGTTGATGATTCATGTTCGTTCCGGTTGTGTTGATTAGCGAGATGTCCTAGACATCTGCACTCGTTCGGTATCGGCACAGTCGTGCGGTGTGATGTGTTCTTAGTTGTCGCCAAATCTTACTTCCTTTCGACGTCATATTGGGGTTACAGTTGGTGGGGGTTGGAAAAGTTGAGCCAGGGCCGGAACTTTTTTTTTGGGTTCCGGCCCCGACTCAACTTTCTGCATATGCTAATCATGAGCTCAAGAATTGATATTATTTAGCTAAAGTAGCTAGAAGATAAACTGCAAGAGCGAAGTATTGAAGCCGTGCATATGCACAGCTTGAGCGAAGCATCGAGAAAACAGCACAATCACAGATCACGCATAGTTCTATCATGAATAGCAAGACGAGCGAAGATTCTTCTACATATGCTTAGCATATGCACAAAACATGCGAAATCATGAACTCAACTTGTGACATGCTCATCAACAAGCTATCGCTCACGTTATTCTCATCAGATCTTTCTCGTGCGTTTTATGCGCGGCATATGCGAAGTGCGACACTCATCTTCAAGTCGTTCATCGATGTTTCTTTGTGCTCAGTTGATGCTGCGCATATGCACAGACGAGGCTTTGATGACCAGATGTGAATTTATTTGTGATCTCGCTTAGAATAATGCATAGACGACGCCAGGTCTTGGATGTGCGGGGCATAAGGTATGCCATTTTTAAAGTTCAACCCGACGCCAAGAATCTTTTCCAACCCCCGGCTCAACTTTTCCAACCCCCTACCAACTGCACCCCGATATTGATCCTCACGACGGCATGGTTCAGCTGAGGTAAGCGTGGTAAGGTCCTCCCCGGGCCCCGGCACGCCCGGGTGCTATTAAGGTAAACACTAGTCTACATGGAGCTAGAGCCAATCCCCGTCCGGTTAGCTGCTTTCCATGTTTTCTTCGCTTTCTCACCGTCTCATGTAAGTTATACGCACCCCTTCCCTTCGGCTGCTCATTATTGGAAGACCATCGTCGACCTTTCACAAGATCCCAACCATTCCCCGTGTCGCATGGGGTGGCATAGCGCTGTCGCATGTGTCGCCTGCGTTGACACCGGTGTTGGGAGTCATCATGACCTCCGTACAGACACAAGTACTTCACTTGACTTGCCTCTGATGATATTCTTACCTCTGGGATAATGAAAACCTTCCAAAACAAGCTCTCACACATCATGGCTATCGCCTTCAGGCTCTCCATCATTGTAGCGCTGTGCCTTGCCTTCACTAGCACGACGTTGGCGTACGACAAGGACGACCATTCGTACCAAAAGCGCAACTTTGACACAGTCTCGAAAATTTACAACCTGACCGTCTACCCAAGCAATCTTGCCTTCATCGCCAATGGGTCAGCGTCCGTCCCATCAGGGCTCTTTGCCGCTAATGCCACTGGCCGGATTACCCCCGTAGGAAACTTCTCGGGCTTCGACGACTCGACTGAATACTTTTTCGCATTGGCTCCGATTCCTCTGCCTCCGGTCTATGGCGCCTTCACCAAAGCTCAAGTTGTCGAGTTCACATCTGGTTGCCCAAACATTGCGGCATCAACTGTGTACTTCACCAACAGTGTTGTCAACCCGAATTCTACCGACAACGGCAAATACCTTACCACCTTGAAGCAGGTATGTGTCGTGTCTTCCGTTCTTCGGCTTTGAAGAATAGCAGCTTACCCATGCCCATAGATTGCCTTCTGGGAATTCGACCATGCCGGCGCAGTCACCAAGTACGAAGCCTGGATCCCTAACATTCGCCTCTACACATCCGCCTTCCAGACCGGCGTGTCAACCGTCGCTCCATATTCTCCCGCAGAGCAGCAGGCTGTGATTGGAGGCTTGTGCGGTACCATCCAACAGCTCTGTACCGGCCCCAACACCCAGTACAACAGCACGGCCACCTGCGAGAACACCTTGGCGCACAAGGCCTTCGGTGATTATGACAATATCTGGGCGGACAGCGTGACCTGTCGGGAAATTCATATCTTGCTGGCTAGGATCCGGCCATCGGTAAGTGCAGTACTATCACCTAGTACACGGATTTCGTCCTGACTCGACGTGATTTAGATACACTGCCCGCACGTTGGCCCCACAGGAGGAATGAAATGTGTCGACATCCCATACAACCTCGGCTACTTTGACGACCGCGAGCTCTTCGGGGCGCCCTCTGGTGACACCTTCATGTGCAAATAGGTGAACCGGATGTAGGTAGTATAAGATAACCCACATAGCGTATGTTCATACTATCCCTTAAGGTATCATTACTCTACCACTGAAGACGTAACTATGGCCACTGCTACTTTGCGTGAGCTTGTGGCTCAAGGTGATCAATTTGCGAGTGAATGTGAAAGCCCCTGCTGTCAGTAAGCTCTCAAAGAACAAATTAAGCACCAGTAAGCCCAGAACGCCTTGATCTACACAGAACAGCAAGCTAAGCCGCCTCTCATCGAGCGTTCAGATCAAGCACCACTTCTTGTGTTCCTCACTACAAGACTCCCTAGAATTGAACTGTAAACAAGAAAAGAGACGTCTCCAACGCCGCGAACGGTACCGCGATGGTGCGGTAGGGGACAACGATGAAGTTGGTAAGTGACCATATACAAGGCTGAACCGTCACACACTCACTCTTAACACTTTGACCGGTTCTATACACCTACCGTAAAGCCTGCTGGCAATGGCACATCACTTGCCTCACAAGGTCCCAGAAAGAAAAACAAAAAAGAAAAGAAAATTATCACGTGAAGAATAAACACCATGGTTGCACACTGGACTTAATTTCTTAAATACCTATTCTACAAAACACCATCTACAAGACCCTTCTGTACATGTTCCCAAAATGAGAGGTATCCCCTGAGGGTCCTCGCTCGGCACGGTCTAGCACATTCGCCTTGGGCGATCTTGCAAAGCCTCTTGGTCTCTACACGTGCTGTTTTTCCACAGTATCCTTTGAGGATAACCCCCTCCGGTTCTACCTCCCTGCTCTTGCTCTTTGGCGATCTTGGGAACAGCCCCCCGGCCACCCTTTCTCAATGTTCCTGTACTCATGTGCCTCCCGCATTGCCACGGGCTGTGACATGTGGCGACCTATTGGCTGCTTCGAGAAGCCGTATCCTTCGATTGTTCTTGTGACTCTCGTACTCCGACTAAGATTTCCTACCACACACCTTCCGCGCCACTTGATGTGGGGGAATATGGCGGCGTCGCGGGCTTCCCGGATTGGGCAACATGGGCCCGATATTTGCTAAGCCATCTTGCAATGAGCGAGCAAGCAATGTAAAGTGCTGGGTTTGAGATCGCGATGGTTGCAAAAATGCCGGGTTAGGGCACGCAGTGCCTGCGTGTCGCCAGCGGTGTCCATGCTATAAAGATTGTGATCTTCGTTATTGCAGGAACCCTATGCTCTAGAGCTGCTGATATCGAGAACATGAGATGGCGACCTATTCTAATTGTCTTTGAAAGAAGGCGACAGTAATAGCTGGTATGTCTTCGGATTTCCGAGCAGGATCGCTGCAACCTTGGTTTTCTAGGGTGCCAAACCATGAATAAGCCCATTGAAGACGCCTGGACTGGGATTGATAAAGGGCATATTGGATATGGATAGGATGTGGGGGAAGTTTATGATTCTCGAAGCTGGCGAGAATGTTTGTAAAGGGAACAGTCGTACCCTGAACCTCAATTTTTTCTGTTAGCGAGAGAGCGGTGATGGCTTGGATTTTATCTTCAGGTTGATTCATGACCGTCTCGGAAACAAAGAGGAACAGGAAGTCAACCAAGGAAGCAGCTACGCACAGGGTAGATTTCTTTCGTGAAGCTCGGACGGGTCTGCTCTGAGGGGCTGCCCGGATGTGCTGGCAATGGCCCATTTCTGGCCTGGAAGATACTCGGAACCATCAAACATAAAGTCCCGATCGACCACTCTCATCTTTTTATCAAGGAATTCCGGCGTCGTTCCACGCGAGTATTTGGATACTTGGTCGTAAAGTCCATTGAAAGTCATCCTTGAGACGCACCCTACCGTTAGATTCGCCCGTTCGAGACGCTCTTCGGGCGGTCTGGTGCGCTTGGCTTTAGTGATCTTGCAAACAGTCTCCTGGTCCACCGCCACCGGCCCTCTCGGGTACGTTTCTTCTTAGGAGTGAGCGGCCCGAACCCCAGCCTTGTGCTAGAGATCCCTCGTTGGCAGAGATTAAATATTCTCTTACTATCACTCAAAGCTGTAAGCGGCCCCATGTCACATCGGCGGCGAAACGGAAGTCGGCGTCACTCTTGGTGATGTTCCCATCGCCAGTGTAAAGGTTGACAGAACTCAAGGATTTGGCAGGAACGAGATCGATAGTTATCCTATGATAGAAAAAGCTCGATTGGCTTGACAACAAGTCTGCATCCGCAACTCCGCGCCCTAGGATCAATGGTGAAGTTGCCTTTCCAGTGCTTAATCTCTGAGATCCCCTTCGGACCCACATAGCGACATGTAAGGCCAAAGTGCAGCATGGCATGTTGCCGCTTGCCTGCTGTCTTTCTATCTAATCTTCTAGGGTATCAATACGCCCCCCCTTGAATACTTATCAAAAAAAAGGAAAGCTTCAATCGCTTGCCCCATACGATCTCTTATACTCCTCCATGCGTGCCAATTCCGCGCCTCCCGGCCTATTATCACCGAGGCACCGCGCCAAGGTATAATATTGAGGTAAACCTTCTTTGTACACGTATCTGTGATGCTCCATGCATTGATGGAAAGAATGGTGGCTCACGTGTTGGACATGGTGGCATGGAGAATGGTGGCGGTGTGCCGCAAGTTGCACGAAGGCGGGTTTGGCAGCGTCAATAGTAGTGGTGCCAGAGCTCACATAAAGACTGTCAGAATTGACAGAAGAGTATGTCGACACCACATTGCTGTTGTCGTCCACCTCATTGCGGACCCATAGATTCTCCACACAACCAAGACAGCACCACTAACGCATCGAAGCACTATCCTTATACCTTCTCAAACAGGTTGGAAGGATCCATGACTCCGGAGTGAAGTGTGCGGACGTGGCTCCATTGGCATTGCTCTGGCTGGTGTGCGCGCCAGGTCTGAAGGGGCCAGATCTGTAAAGTGGTTGAAAGAAGATTCGGATGCAATGTGAGGGGGTTGGTGGGTGTGATCGCGACCGTTGATGCCGTTGACTGGGGATTGTCCCCTCGTCCTCCATCCTTCACCTGGCGCCACATTGACACTCTTGAGTATTGAACGATTGCGAACACCCTTGGCGAACCCGATCGCCTATCTAGGAACAAAGTGTGGGATGAATGAAAATGGGGAATTTGGAAGGATCGTGAAGGAAGAAGATTGGACTATTTTTAAAGACCTAACCCCCGATTGCCCTCCATAGTATAGGACTTGAGCGAGAACCCTGCAGGATCGCGCGCAGAATTTGGTGAATCCTTCTCACCGCCAACGGCCGAAAATTGAGCAACGCATTTAGGCTTCATGGTGTGTTTCCGGACCTCACACAACGATAGAAGAGTGGTCCCCCGGCTATTATGCTGATTGATGAACACCGCAGTCGCAATCCGTGTGATCGAGCTGCCAGAGCTCTCCCGATGTCAAAGCCTCCGGTCGATGGCGGCCATTGAGTGTAAGGGTCATGAGGCGGTCCATCCACGTTTCTTGAGCTACCTCTGTCACTTTGACCCCAGCTTCGCTACGATTTCCCATGGTGTGACTCATGGTGTGGATCGAGGTACGGCTCCCAAAAGCCCTCACCTCGACTTCTCACCTAGCGGGTAGCTTTATCTCGTTGGCAACATTCCATACAGCCAGGATGTTGGCTCTAGATGCCCGTGCATTATGCGGCGTCCATAGTGCTTTCTGATAGATACTGCTGACCACTTGGGCTGCTGAAATATTGTTGGCTTAGGGATCAAACCCTCCCCAGACAATACCTCTTCGCAGAGGTGGGAAAAGTTGCCTCGGGAATGCACAGTGGTTTGTATTTAGGACGTTGTCGCATGCTGGTTAAGGACAAGTGCGAGGTATTGCGACGTCGGTTCTCTCTTCGCCAGTCTTCGGAAGCTGCAGGAAGTCGTGCAGTATTTCTTCGAGCTTCTTGTGTTCCATAGGCCTCACAATTGCCCAAACTTGCGGCGCTGCGGCATAATGGTAATTCAACAGAAACGCTCCGAGGTCGGCTACTCGCACTCCAATTACGCCACGATCTGTAGCGGAAACATGGAAGGCGAATGCGGGAGTGTACAGTCTGGCAAACTGCTTGGAGAAGATTCATACTCGTTAAGCAGTTTAAGGTCTTGCTCAGGACCAAATTGCAGCAAAGGATATCACGGTCAGCAAGCATTGAACAGTGAGCGGAATGCAACATATTCTTTGTTGATCTACATATCTCATGGTGACAAGCTGCAGTGCAATGTCCCTCAATCCTCGACTGCGGAGAACGGATACACAAAGTCTCCCGGTTAATGTTTCTAAAAATCTCAGATCACCCTCTCTGAGGACACGTTACGCACCGCACTTACTTCAATTTCTTTGACTGCACTCTAGCCTTTGAGTAAGAAGATCAGACATTTTTTGCTTCATGTGTGAGACCTGAGATAGCCACAGTGAGCGCACCAAGTGTCCAAGAAATTGAGTTCACCGGCTACAGCGTGGAAAGTGATCAATGGAGATTTGACAAAGACATTCGGAGAGTGGATATCCTAGCAACATAGTACTGTCACGCCCACTAGTCAGCCGATATATCTCTTTATGATGAGAGGAGAGCAACCCTCCCACCGAAGGTGTCGCAGGCAAGTGACCCGAAGAACACCGTAGGCGGCGAAGTCGCATTACACGGCATTTGGGAAACTAGGTGGGCTTCCTGCCGGATCGACGCAACTTTTTCAGAAACGCCCATGCGGAGCGGCCTAATCTGGTTGCTCGGGCAAATCCACAAGTTGGCGCCGAGGAAGGGGCAATGGTAGGCAATGGCGTTAGATTATTGAGGTCATTCGAACCTTCTAACTCCAGTTCTCGAGGTTGTCCCGACCCTTCGACGTCTTCGGTTCTCTCAATGTACTCGAGCACGCTAGGCACAGAAGCCTCCCCATGTTCTTTTACGTCTTCAAAAAGTGTTTTCGCAGATTCATGAGTAGCTTGAGAGGCGTCATCGGTATGGGGGTACATTGCCTGGTATCGATCTTTGATGCGGGAGGGACCTATGTCAATTGGTCAATTGGTTGGAAGCTGGGGGGTAAGATTAATCGTTGCCCAGACTTACCAGCAGTGCCTGAAGCAGGCTGTTCATCTATGAGGCTAAGGGCAATCGCTTGCGCGATGTCCGCATCCAGTTTCTCTTCTATCCATTCCTTCCACGCTTCTCTTGTACTCTCACTCTCTCTATTTTTTGCATATCTGTTTGATTTTCCCCGGAATCTCCGATTTTAAGTCTTCTTCTGCGTCAGACGTTGCCTTTCCTTTTCCTTTATCTAATCTTTGGATTGGCTCTGAGTAACTGCTGGCAGGTGAGGGAGGTGACCGGACAACAGCATCAGATATCTTCTTCCGACGATTAGCTTTCTGCTAGGCTTGAAACAGCCACGATGAAATGTGCGAGCCTTCGAATCAGCTGGGATAACTAACCTCGCGGTCGCCTTCTACAGCGTCCGTACCAATGCCTTCTCGTCCACTTGCTCCACTATATGCTCCATCGGGTTCCCCAACTTATCTAAGCTTAGAAGGATGATCGGGGTGGACTGGCTTGTCAAAAGCTTTACAGGAGAATCCCCAGCTTGAGCAGCCTGTGTTGAAGAGAATCTACTAAATCAAACAGGAATCAGTACAGATATCGAGAGTATATAAGTACTAACAACGAGATCAAGAAATGCAGAGGAAAGGTATAACGTGGGGAATGATGAGAGTATCAACAGTTATTGAGTGCCCAGGACTGACTACCTTACAAGCTGATCAGCCATGCTAGTGTTTCATCAGTGCTTATCGATATTTATGAGCCTGGATAGGGAGATAGCCATGGTTGAGCAAAATAGAGAGACGGCGAGACTGCTGGTGCGTTACAGCTTGAGACAGCTGGACTCAAGGTAAGTACTCACATGCTATGTCACAAGACTTTGATATGCAAGCTGCATCCACAGGAAGGTGTACCAAGAGCAAGGTACTGGCTGGCCGTGAGGTTGTTGAGCTGCCGTAGGGTGTGCTGAGGTAGGTGCCAGGCAGCTTGTGCCACAGAGTCTGCCCAAGAGGCACACAAAGTCTACAGCAGTGTATGATTTCAAACCAGCAGCTGCGTCTGAGCTTGAGCTACAACAAGATGGCAACGTAAAAGCTTGCAAATATGAACGTGCAGAAGGTAAGCGTATAAGCGACTTATATGATGGGGATCTTGGAGGGAGACAAAGGGCTTCGCAGATCACGGGCTAGCGAGGATTACACGTACTACCAATTCACAACTTGGGACGAGTCATCGATTAGTCGTCCCATCGGCCTATCAGGCGATGCGGAATCTGACGGAATCATAACGCTGTCATTCTAAGTAGTTCTATCACCCAAATCCTCTTCACCTTGTTGGTCTTCTATTTGAACACCTGACCCTGGCCGTAAGCCAAGGCACAGTCTCTGGTAGGGATCTATAGCAAGCAGTCAGGCCTATCTCAAGCAGCTGACGCTCCTGAGAACAGAGCCAAATCCAAGCTTTAACCCTCTGGCTCACCCACCGGCTATGCTCACTGGCCTAGAACGACCTTTTGGTGGGTGGGCCAGAACAACGAAAGCTCCAACCTTTGGGACTATGCTCCCCAGAGCTAATCATCCGGCGGCCCAAGGGCAAATATGGCAGTGGCAGGGCTACCTTCCCAGGGAGCTGAGAGCCTGACCGCGGTAAGCCCTATTAACCAATCTCTACCACGAAGACTGATGATGTTCTAGAGAATCGTTCATTAGGAGCTCTGTCATCCCCTTGGGCCGCCATTTATTATTTCTTGCGGCTGAGGGCTGCCGCCATGTTCTTGGGGGATACTTCCTCAGAGCCAACCCCCAGCGGCGTAAGACTCGCCGCTCCCATTTTTATGGATGCTGTGGCAATCTGGCCGATGCATTTTATCGGCAACAGGGCCATCCAAATGGTCAATGGTCAAGCCGAGTACCAGATACAGTACAGGCCGGGACACACTGCTGGATCTTTCTTCCCGAAAGGAAGAGCGGACGTCCACACAAGGGCGTCCTGGGAGCTCCCAACATATTTGAACCACTCTATCGAGGTGGTAAAGAGATCCTCCACTTCCTCACGAGGAACCCCTCTGGGAGTATCCAGCCTCATGGGCTTCAAGCAACGACTCCATCTTGAGCACTTTCTGTTTAGGCCTATCTTGAAGCCACCTCGTTTGTTTTCCAGCATCAGTGTACCTTAAGACTTTGCGAGTCAGAGTTTTGCAAGTTGGCCATCCGAATCACTCACATTCCAGAGAGGGTTCCAGCGTAATGGCTGAGAGCAAGGATGACTTTGGTCGTGATGGCTCTTTGGTTCGAATCTTGGCCGTGTCGATATCGGACAGCGATGGTAGACACAAGTTACATGGCTGGCTAATCTTCTCCTTCTCCCTCGTTCGCAATTGGAGCTGCAGCGTCATCGCCCTATTTATCGGCGTTCTAATGCTCTCATGCAAAACTGAAGTGTCAGCTTCCAAACCCCAAGGTCCCAGCCAAAAGCACTGCTCATAATTACAACGTCTCTGATTCATCGAACAGTCAGTGTACTCCACGACAGGATTTACGAGTAGGGGTCTTTGTATATCCTTGGGGCTAATGGTTAGGGGACTTATGAGTAGGAGATTGAATATAATGGGTTCACTACACGCTGAGCCAGCCTACCTTAAGGAGAGAGCCACTTTACATTTCAATCTTGCCTCAGTCTCTTACGAATATCGGAAATGCATAGCCCTCGTTAGAACCTTATCACTACTATTCCCATAGGCCTACCAGCCGCAGGTATGGCAACATCACAAAGATCTAAAGAATCAGACTGTACTCAAGATCCAATTCTTCCTGGACCCTGGATGCCACCAGAAACCCCTTTTCATGTCATAGTAAGGCCATCAAGACTCCAGAGCATGGTCCGTACATCACTTACAAATCTTTTTGGGTGTGTATCTCGTGTGCTCGAAGCATGATCTCCATACCGGCAATGAGCTCATTTCATAGCTCGAGATGTGGAGGTGACCGGAGAGGATCAAATGCCAGATCCAAACCTCACGCAGCATGAAGAAACCAGTACGTCACAGATCATACTGTTTGGAAGGAAGTAGGGGTAGCCGTTAGGTGAAAGGTAACGGCAAAGAGAGAAGAGGGATATCGATGGGAATAAGTTCGGCTTACAGGCATTTCATAGGTATGGTACGACCAAAGGCAATATGCGCCACATCTCCACCTCCATAAATCTTTCATCAACATCTCTACCACGATCTCCTTCATCCACTTCGCCGTCCTCACCGTCACTCTTAACTTCCTTTTCTCCATCGCCATCTCTACCACCCACTTCATCGCCACATCTAGCACTATCTCCGCTATTCTCCCCAGTATCGTCTCCGCTATGCTCTACGCAAGCTTCCTAACCGCCTTCTCCGCCACCATCTCCACGACTTTGCCAGCGATAACTTTGAAGATGGATACATAAAACCAAGGCTTGAGAATGGAGCTGTTGGCAAGCATACATTCAGCAACTATCGGAAAGCTTGTTCATCGTAGGCACAACGGATGAACAAGGGCCAACAGACCGATCATCAAGCGTCCAGGAAGCTATTCCCCAAACCAACAAAGACTGAACAGGGCTGTCTGACTAGGGTTCTCGTTGGACATAAGTCCACCATTGTCACCAACCATACCAGTGGCAAGAACGTCCAGCTAGTGCATTGTGCAAGACTTAAGTAGCTAGTAAAGGGAATTAATTGGACTAAACATTTTGCCAATGCTTCAAGGAAAAACCAACACCATCACTAATACGATCCTAACTCGGACTCATGCTACGAATATTCTAGGATCACCATCTTCGTCCAGATCTCCGCCATTTACCTTGTTTCTAATTAGCATTACTCGGCTGCCTCGAATGTATAAACGCATTACCTTTGGGCGCTATCACCACTGTCCTCATTCGAGGACGTTCTTGAGATGCAAAAGCATTGCCAGGGAAGCATACCTTACTCAAAGCTAAATTTTGCACTGAGACATTCACCAAATCGCAGCTGACTAGTATAGATTCGCTGCGATGCGACTTGGGAGACACCTGTGTTGGAAACAGGGAACAGTACTGTTACCCCTGTGGTTAGTAATCTCCGCTCCACATTGATCCGGATTGATCCGGCGCTAGTGGATTCAGGGGATTCAGGGTGTTTACCTGATTCCCACTTCTTCCTTCCTCCGTAGTTCACCTACTAGATAGTAAATATATCTACATGCCTATCTGCCCTCATGTCCTCGTATACCAAGAACCTGTGGCCAGATCTAGGGTTTTGTAGACAGCCTTTGGTTACAAGAAGAGTTTCTAGATATCAAGAAGGAATGGACAAGTAGCAAGATGAACGTATGATCAATTTCGGAGTTGTACCGCTTTGGAAGCAAAATCTTTCGTCAAGAGCTGCTGTTTTGTCCGTCATTTCCAGATGCGATTAACTTAGTGGTAACAGCTACCGTATTTACTAGTAGCTTCTTTGGTTACATTCTAGCGGTTATGACTGATGAACAGAGGAGAATGATTCTCACTAATGCCTGTGATCTGCCTTCATTCACAACATTTAAGCGCGCGTCATAACACGAAAAGCCAACCGCACGGGCACTGCCGCCTCCCATCTTTCCATCTTTGCCAATTCCGAGACCTTACAGTAAGACCATGCCTCACCCATCCGGGAATGGCATGTGGAGCATTGTCAAAGCATGGCAGGCAAATACCTTCAGTGGTCCGCAACCACTTTACTAACTCTCTGCTCACATCTCGGACCTCGGCTTGGCCGATGACGTCATCCATGATGACGCGAGACCGAACTGCCGGCTTGATCAGCAAATGATCATGAAGAGCAACTGGAAGTCTTTGCAATACCTGCAACCAGTCTCAAGTAACAGAATACTGTCAATTTTCGTTTGTCTTTCGCCCTAACGACGCGCGCTGTCCACTATGACCGATGCCACAGAACACCCTCTGTCTGGCCTATGGAGGCCAACCCACCTTCAACGCCTACACTACGGGCCATCCTCCGTTAAGACCCACCTGCTCGAATGTCTTCCCACCCCAGATTCCAAAGCCTTCATCATCACAGGCTCGTCGCTCGCCACCAAAACTTCGCTCATCAAGCAAGTAGAAGTTCTCTTAAGCTCCGATCACCACGCGGGCACCTTCTCCAACATCAAGCAGCATGCTCCTGTTGCGCAATTAGATGAAGCTACGGAGGCTGTGAGGAAAGACTCCGCCATCGATACCCTCATAAGCATCGGTGGAGGGAGTCCTATTGACTCCGCCAAAGCCATTTCCTACCGGCTACATGAGAAGACCGGAACGTTTCTCCACCACATTACCATCCCTACAACCCTGAGTGCAGCAGAGTGTACATTTTTCGCAGGCTACACAAACGAAGAAGGGACAAAAGTTAGTGTCGGCGACCCGGAGCTGGCACCGCAAGTCATAATCTACGACTCCAAATTCGCCTTAGAGACGCCACAAAAGCTTTGGTTATCGACAGGGATAAGAGCACTCGATCATGCTGTGGAGATGCAATACCAACCTACGGTTACGGAGGTACCAGCCAAGCAGCTTGCTTTGACTGCTATTGCTGGCTTGTTTGAGTACCTCCCGAAATCCAAAGCAGATCCCAAGAACGAAGATGTGATTACGAGGCTATTGCTTGCGGCATTTAGCTCGCTATACCCAATTGGACAAAACTTTGTTGGCGGACTGGGTCTAAGTCATAGCATGGGCTACGCGCTAGGCTCCCCATATGGCATCCCTCACGGAATCACGTCGTGTTTGACGCTCTCAGGCGTTGTCAAGCTCAAAGCAAAGAAAGCACAGGATGCAAAACAGCTTGCGAGGGCGCTCCCTTTTCTTGGACTGGATAAGAGTGGGAATGAAACGAACGATGCCTTGAGATTTGCTGATGCCATCGAGAGTCTGGTGAAGGACCTTGGTCTAGCGAGCAACCTAGCGGAGTATGGGGTCAGAGAGGATCAGATTCCCAAGATTGCAAAACTAGCCACCAAGTCCGACAGTGGTGAGCTTTATGACAGCGTCTCAGCGATCGTGAGGAGCAAGCTCTAGGTCGAGCCATGAACCGTGAGCACCACCAGTACGAATGCAATAGTGCTCTTTTAGGTGTACAGAACAGGGATTATGCAAGACATCTACGTAGTACCATTCACTTCTGTCACCTCAATCAGAATTGTAAGGGCTAGCATGTTTCCGGGTGAGGTAGGCGTCTGTTCTTATTCGAGATTTGAGCCACTAGATATGTCTACCGGTCTGCCGAGTCTCAGTGAAGTGCCTTCTCCAATTACTCGAAAGGGAGGACGGGCTACATGTCCCCTCTTTGTACACGTCAACTTGCGTATGTTGCTCTTCCGCAAAACATTTTAGTGAACTTGGCTTTTCTACTCCTCATCTGCTGTCTCCCGGAACTGATTCCGTAGGGATCGCCTCTATTGGTATATGAGGGTCAGAGCGAATATGTGAATATATTGACTATCTAGTAGGTGAACTATCGGAGGAAGAAAGAAGTGGGAGGTAGAATAAATACCCCTAGCGCCAAGCCGGCTTCGGCCGGAGCGGAAATAACTAACCACCGGGGTATACGTATGTGCATACGTATGTGCATACGTACCCCGTTTCCAACAGCCTCCAAGGCTGACGGTTTGTATTGGAGGTGGATCGAAGATCAAAGTATCATACTCGGTACCTTCTTTCTTTCCCCGCAATTCGCTTAACTCAGCTCCCGCCCTTGGTTTATCCTCCCTGGTCTTCTCCGTCTACTTCCCATCCAAGTACATACCTTATAGTATCTAGTATCTGATCGGCATTTGATAAGAATCCATTGCTTCGTCTGTGTATTGCACCTTCAAATTATCCCCTGCAGTCGTTCTTATTTTGTAGGATCCAAACGCTGTTTGTTTGGACGTTCTTCGTTACGGTGACAAGGGTTTGATTGCCCTTGTTGAAAGACGTATACATTCTTATTTGGTGTCACTCTCTGTGCTGGTAAACCGATCTTGAGAACGTGCTGGAGGTAGATGCGGGGTAGTTTTGCTTTCCCAGATTCCAGTCGTTGGTGTTGCGCAAGCTGGAGGAAATGGCAATTCAAACTTAGCGTTTGAACATGTTGCCTGACAAGCTGGCGAGCAACAGTACAAGTCTCCAACGAACCGTAGATTGGAGACAAACCACCATCACCACCAATCGTCAAGCATTCCCACGCTCCAGGTTCCCCGCTATCAGCCATGTCTGTGAAGCCCCCCGCTGCTTGTGTCCACGTTGCTATCTCATGGAAGGGCCGGGCTGGGCCATGCATGGATGCGGAGATGCGAACTAAGAAGACCAGAGAATCGACGCGATATATACCAGATCTTGCTTCATTTGATAGGTCGGTTACCATTGTGGGAACCAGCTCACAGTGTGACGGGGAGATGTACAGCGAGCGGCAGCACACCACCCCAGATTGTGCGTCTGGCGTTCCATTTCGCCGAATGCGGGGTGTAGTCCAAATGCGCAATGAAAAGGAGCAGAAGCTCTCGAAGTCAAAGCCGCATTCGATGAACTGAGAGTGCCTGAAACTCTCCAGACCACCCAGCATCTTTCAGACACTTCTCGCTATGACTATCCCAGAAGAGGTTGATATTATTGTGTGTGGTGGTAGGATCTATATCGAGCCTATGAAAACATAATTACGACTGACAGAGATATTTAGGTGGATCCGCGGGGTGTGTCGTCGCCGGGCGATTGGCCAATCTTGACGAGAACCTCAAAGTACTCTTGATTGAAGGAGGGGAGAACAACCTCAACGACCCATGGGTCTATCGGTCAGTGGTAATATCCCTTCGTTCGAGAAGAACTGCTTGTTAACGTTCTAGGCCGGGCATCTACCCGAAAAACATGAAGCTTGATTCCAAGACCGCCTCATTCTACCATTCTCGGCCGTCCAAACGGCTGTCCGGAAGACAGGCCATCGTTCCTTGCGCCAACATTCTTGGCGGTGGCTCGAGTATCAACTTTGTCAGTTGCTTACATTATGAGTCCATATAGTCCGGGGAAGCTAACGCCTATTTCTATCTAGATGATGTACACTCGAGCCTCAGCTTCTGATTACGATGACTTCCAGGCCAAGGGTTGGACTACCAAAGAGCTTCTACCGCTTATGAGAAAGCACGAGACGTACCAGCGCGCTTGCAACAACCGTGATTTACATGGCTTTGAAGGCCCAATCAAGGTCTCGTTCGGCAACTACACCTACCCTATCGCACAAGACTTCCTTCGTGCAACAGAATCCCAGGGAATCCCAACTACTGACGATCTCCAAGACCTTGTAACAGGTCACGGTGCAGAGCACTGGCTGAAATGGATCAATCGTGACACAGGACGTCGTAGTGACTCGGCTCATGCTTACATTCACTCGACTATGAGGTACGTAAATTATAGTGGAATTGCCACCCCGTTAGATCTTGACGCTCCTGCCCAGAAACCACGGTAACCTATACCTCATGTGTAATACCAAGATCGACAAAGTGATCATAAAAGACGGTCGTGCGGTTGGTGTTCAGGTCGTGCCAATGAAGCCGCTTCACCCCGACCAACAACCAAGGATCATCAGCGCGCGTAAGCAAATTGTTGTCTCTTGCGGGACCCTTAGCACTCCGCTCGTTCTTCAACGATCTGGAGTTGGCGATCCGGAGAAGCTTCGGAAAGCTGGCGTCGAGCCCATTGTCGACCTACCTGGCGTGGGCCTAAACTTTCAGGACCATTATCTCACCTTCTCTGTTTACCGCGCAAAGCCAGAGACAGAAAGCTTTGACGACTTCTTGAGAGGCGATCCTGAAGTTCAAAAGAGAGTGTACGACCAATGGAACATGAACGGAACCGGCCCACTGGCCACCAATGGAATTGAGGCCGGGGTCAAGGTTCGACCCACTAACGAGGAATTAAGTCAAGAGTATATGAAGGAGTTCCGTCCGGGTTGGGATAGCTACTTCAAAGAGAAATCCGACAAGCCGGTCATGCATTATTCTGTGATCTCGGGGTAAGTCTGTCTGTAGGAAGTTGTATTCAGAATGTGCTAATAGGTACTCAAGCTTTTTCGGAGACCACATGCTTGTACCGCCAGGCAAATTCTTCTCCATGTTTCACTTCTTGGAGTATCCTTTCTCACGTGGAAGCACCCACATTGTAACCACAAACCCATACGAGGCGCCTGACTTTGACGCTGGTTTCATGAACGATGAACGCGACATGGCGCCAATGGTTTGGGGCTATATCAAATCTCGCGAGACGGCTCGACGTATGGATGCGTTTGCAGGAGAAGTGACAAGCATGCACCCGTAAGTTGTATTAACCTTGACCTGTTCGAGTATCTTCATGACAGGCCTGACATTTTCACATTAGATACTATGCTTTTGACTCCTCCGCGCATGCCGAAGATCTCAACCTCCAGGATACCAAAACATACGGTGGGCCAAATCATCTCTCCGCGGGGATCCAGCACGGGAGCTGGTCTATCCACCAGAAGCCCGGCAAAGCGGCGGACACCAGCTTCGTGACTAGCAGTCAAACCGACAACATTCGTGAAGACCTCAAGTATTCAAAGGAAGACATCGCCCAGGTCGAAGAGTGGGTCAAGCGCCATGTCGAAACAACTTGGCACAGTAAGTCCTTCCTCCTCCACGTAGACTACCTACGAACCACCATCCGTACTAACCTCCCATCCCCCTTACGCAGGCCTAGGAACCTGCTCCATGGCCCCCCGCGAAGGCAACAGCATCGTCAAACACGGCGTTCTCGATGAGCGTCTCAACGTGCACGGCATCAAAGGCCTCAAGTGCGCCGACCTCTCCATCTGCCCCGACAACGTCGGCTGCAACACGTACAGCACCGCTCTGCTGATTGGCGAGAAGGCGGCAATGCTCGTGGCAGAGGATCTGGGGTATAGTGGCGAGGCGCTCGAGATGAAGGTGCCGACGTGGCATCAGGGCACTTATGAGGCTACGGGGCAGGCTAGGCCTTAGGTGTTGTGAGAGAGGTGAGTTAGAAAGGTAGGGGGGGGGGCTGGTAGAGTTATTGGGGTTGGGTCTGTCTGTGCTCCATAATAACGTCTTTCTAAGCTAGACTCATTGACTCGCGCACCAACATTGTCATTTAGGAAAACGTCTTCCAGATGCTCCGCCTATAATCAGTGCGTGAAGTATAGTAGAATGCTGGTCGAAATCGCATGATCACGCAATGCCCTCTCGTACCAAGACCCTACAACATATTACCAAAAGCTAAGTAAGATGTCTCACATGCTTCCTCCCTTAGCTAAGTATCAAAATGGCGGCCAAGATATCGCTTCATCCTTCTAGCGAGATAATGTCTGGTATCCATAAATTTATCACACAACACCCCCACCTCAAGAGCAAGATGGCCAGTAACCAAGTTCCTATTCAATAGTCCCAAGTCTCATCAGCGTATCCAGCACCTAACCCCTAACAATCATATCCGAAAGTCTTAAAAAGACAACAGCCGTGCTCTACCACCTAGAATACAACTGCTTGAACTAGAAAAAATACCACAAAAAACACTCATACCTCTAACAACATACCAGCAGGAAGTTATCGACCAGCAGAGTATAATCTGCGTCAAGCCTCTTATTGAAGAAATCCGCCGCTGCTCATAAGTTAGACATATTGCTGACACGGCAGTAGGCACTCCCGCAATCGGATCAGCGAACTTTGGTAGAGCCATACCCAAAAATGATGCTTCTCGCAGGTTGCTTGAATGGATCTGCTAAGAAGTGAGTGAGACATATGAATGAGTAATGTTGTTGAAGAGCGTGGACCAAGATATGCGAGTGACGTTATCGAGGTATGAAAGACATTACGCTTACGACTATTTGGGATTTAGGGACGTCAGGGTTCGGGGATATGGGTGCTTCATAAAGACTGGAAACAGTTGCTACTGCGTTATGAGAGAAGTGTTGTAAAGGAGGTATGTAGAAAGCGTCAAGCCACAGACAAGAAAGTGGTCTGTAGAGACCGGAGCACAAACAATTTTCTTTCTGTGGCATGTTTAAAAAGCCTGGCGGAAATGGTGATACTCCCAAGTGAGCTGTGCAGATGTTCAGACTTTTCGTTCATTAAATATCTATCCGAGGTCTAGACATGAGCGTGGGGCAGATACACACTGAATACCGCAGGCAAAATCCCTACTTCTTCTCCGTCGCAAACCAGGAATCTTACTAGCTCTGGCGTATCACCATCCCGTAGATCGCTCAATAATCTCACTGTATCGCCCCTTCTCATCCGCAAGGGCAAATCCCCCAAAAAGTAGCCGAAGCACGTCTGCCGCTGTGTTGACCACGCGCGCCACCTCGGGAGGTTCTCAGACTAAGTCGTTCCATATAGCCATATTGAATGTTATTATCAGCTTGGGTGACTGGATTCCCACCGGTTTTGACTTAGCTCAGCGTCACGAGCATTGTGTCAAAGGTCTCGCTTTTATTGAGTTCATCAAGTCCGTGGAAAGCTGGGCTGCCTGGCCGGAGGAGTCCGGCAGGTGGGTTCCAGGCGGCTTGAAGCGAGAGACCTGGGATGCAAGATCCTCATCCAGGAGAATGCTTTGTTGAAAGCGTGCTGCCGTCTTCGATAGTGTGATCGTCGACAAAAGAGGAGATGGCACAGTATGGCGTTCCTTTATCGGACTAGGGAAGGAACCGTGGGGGCCGATTTTTCGCTGGTCTAATAAAGATGCCGATCCATGGTGCATTGAAGGATGTGTGAGACATTGCAGGGGTTTATTAACAGTGAGTGATGTGTCTAAGGAGCCGAAGTTGCTGTCTTGGGCTGAATCTCGAGTACTTGTATTGGAGAAGCAGGCGCGTGAATGTTCGAGTGAACGATGGGCAATGTAGGAACTGTTCCGGATACGCCGGAAGTGCATTTTTGGCAGGAGGATTATCCGTTTTTGATTAGGCGGGAGATCGCGGTGCAGATGGCATCTGCTATTGCTTAAACTTGTCGGCTTGAATTGCAATAAGACATCGCTCTATGCAGCTAGGTTTTGCAATCGACTAAGACGCTACCATATTAGAGATCTGCCATAGGTCAGTCGGAAAGAACCGCTCTGTACATAGACGCATTTGTCCCCTCCTAGAGGGAGAGGAAATAGCTACCGCTCTAGCAGGGTGGATATAGATTTCTAAATGACCGATTTCGGAGTGGAATTATTCTAGTTGTACGACACCTAAGAGTTCCCCTTGTCCCTGATAGGTCCAGGTACCTTTCCGACTAAGATTTTTCTTGCCTACTCTTTCTTGATAGCGTCCAGCTTCAATATTATCAAAGACGTCGCTCCTACTTGGTGTAAACGTTCCAATGCCGTCTCAAAGGCACCTTTGACATCTTCCTTGTGCATTGCCTGGTCACCCGATTGAATTGTTAGTGTGCGCCTCAACTTGGTATCATCGGTGTGAACCTACCTCCATGCTTTCCCAACCCAAGACCCCAAGATATAGTTCCTCTTCCAGATTTACACTAGCACCATGAGTGAACCCCTTGGCCTCACCTCCAATGTCCTTGGCAAGGCCACTCCAGACTTTTCCTGCAGCTTCCCTGTTACCAGGATCCCTGATGGTTGTTCGCACTATTACAGTCAAAGGTGCTGTGGCACTACTGGCAGGACTGGCATCGGTTTCGAATAGTTGGATCGTCGGAGGCCCGGCCATGAAAGCCTTACTTGCTCCGATCATCGACTGGAGCTCGGATGAGACAAGGAAGGCATCAAAATCGGACTTGGCGTGCCATTCTAGAGTCACAAATTAGCAGTGCCGTGGAAAATGATCAAAAGAGGACTTGTTGGCACCTAGAAGAATGAGATATTTGTGCTCGTTTTGCACGTCTTTGTTGTCTTCGGAGAGGATCCAGCCCTGGTATTGGCTATCAATGCTAGGGCGTGTCGCGAATGCTTGTCTGCCGATGGTGGGCCATGTTTCGTTGAAAACTTTGATACACTCCGGGCTAGTGTTCAACTGAGGAACAAGTATTTCGGTAATCGGCATGGTCTTGGCGATAGTGGAACAGAAAAGCTCCAAAGCAATCACGGAGAGCGACAGCGAAGTCGAGTGTCTCAAAAAGGTGTAAATGCCGGAACTTGAGATGAAGAGGTAACGTAAGCAACCCTCTGACTCGACACCATTTGTATAGAAGCGGGCATATCGATAATCTGGTTGGTCAGCAGCAGCATCAGCAAAGCCGGGCTATCGGTACGCGAGGCTGCTCTAGCGATGGATGTTATGCTATCGCGGTGGTACTCTACAGTCCACTAACGAGGAGATGTACTTCGCTGCTGAAGTGCTGATGAGCATCCTGAGCTGGGACTGTTCAATGGTTGTGACAACCCATCGATCGTTGGAAGAGCATGAAGTGGGTGTTCGGCCGTAGTCAACCGGTAGAAGTTGTAAACGCATCCCCAGTAGAATAGAGCTAACCTAAAGGGGTCAAGCTCTGAAGTCAGCTACTATGTACTTGCAACAGTCAACAGAGATCACCTTTTATCACCCTACACTTTTGACTCCTACTTGATTATCAACAGCAAGGAGAAATGGAGAAGTAAAGTATCGAATTTGACTTGCGAGAAGGCTTTGATCTGGGCATCGTTGAAAATTGTGGGATTTACTTCACTCGCTTCAAGGTCTTTGACATCTTAAAGTAATCTACGAGTACTACTCGTACCACGGGAACTGAATCCTGCTCTGTCCTGATAGTCATGGCAATCGTTTTCAACTCGGTTTGGACTTCAAATCTACAGGGCCGTTCGTCAATGGCCTTTTCAGTCATGCTAGCGCGAGCTACGAAGTGTTCCTTTTGGGTTGTCGCTTGTTGCACATAAGACTCCTCGCGCAAAGATGTATTCGCGTCCCCGTTGGGCTATATATCCGACATTAATGTTTATCCACCCACCGGCTTTCGACCTTCTTTTTATGTCTTACAGGAGCAGGATAGGCTTCATTACAGTGGCTGAACCTTCTTCGCGCCAACTCGTGTTTCGATTCATCTTCATTGTTACATCGGCGAATCATTGGAAGGTTTCAGGCCCGTCGGTCGCATTTATTTAGGCCTACCTCGCGCCCGTAGCAACTGCAGTGGTTGAAACTTGCGTAGGACACCGCCAAGCGGGACGGGGCGAGATTCAGTATGGTAAGTTTTGACCTTGTCGAGTCTACGCTTCTTAACACCCATTGTAAATACAACTGGCAACAATATTAGTATCTCAGTAAAATATTAGAAACATATTCAGTAAAGGGAACGCTAAAATTTGGTCCATGACAGAATACAGTTGTTCGATCGAATTCGAACGCAACCGCGCTGAGATAGGCTTATCGCAATCACTATGTCCCCTTTACGGTGAAGATGCATGGCCATGCAAGATGCAGGTTGGTTCAATATGAACAGAGCTGGCTTCGGAAAGTTATTCTATTCATTTTGTTCATACACGGACTGGAATCAGCCAATATTATCAACGAATGACAAATGCGAGGATTGGGACCACAACGGGCTTATGAAATAGCTGGAATATGCGGCATTGTGAACGCACAATGAGTGGAGTTGGCGTAAAACAGGTACAGCAACTACGTGGTATGCGAACATCGAAACCTTCTCCTCGGTACTTGAAGCTTGCGAGTACTGCTGAGAGAAAGTGTCAAATGCCAAAGGGTAAGACATTATTCTCGACGAAATCGAAACGTGAAGACCAACATAATCAAGTTGGTTATGGCAGTTGCTTTGTGAACCTTGAAAAAAAATTTGAACAAGCAAGTCAGTCATCGATTCAGGAAAATTGAGGCAGTCTTTCATTGACTCAACTGGGAACCTAATCGTATCTCTTCTCCGGTTAGCAATTGTTCCCCATCGTCTGTCATCCACAAATCTCCATATTTGCAAAACCTTCACACCATAAATGATGGAATTGACGACTTGAGATTCGCAAAAATGCACGCACGGGATGAACCTCGTGGTCTTTGGGTCACTGAGGAAGACCTGAGTCACAATGAGGCATCCATACATCACGGAGACGATGAAGGACACTGCTGTGGGTCGAGTCATATTCCAGAATATTTTACAGATCAAGATCTTCTTTCTGGGTGGGGCAGCGACTATGGAGACTAAAACGCATCTCGAACTTAAAAAAATACGTCTAATACTCGTGACTTCTTCGACAAGCTCGAGGAGCTCGAAGCCTCCATGGATCTGATACGTTGCCCTTTCTGCCACGGTGCAACGTTTCCCACACACGCAGCCAAGGAGGCTCATATGGCGCACGAGCACTTTCACTGTCGCCGATGTCATATTTATTTTAAGGGTGAAGGTTTCCGGCAACAGCACTGGGGAACTTCTCTCAAACATACCGAGGACTACTGTCGCCGTCACAACAAGATCTTCCAAGGTCAGGATTGGCGGGCCCAGAGCTTAAGACATATCGAAACAGAACACTATCCTTGTGGAACATGTCCATATTTTTCCGACACGGAAGATGATCTGGCAAAACATCGCATCAGGGAGCACGAGATAAGTCGTTGCCCCTTCTGCCATCTTTTGTTCAGTGACCCGTTAAAGTGGGAACGTCATTTGAATAATTTGCATCATTGGTGCAAGACTTGTATCAAAACTTTCGACAGCGAAGAAGTACGCAGAGTGCACTACGAAACTGCAGACGCTCATGTTTTGACCTACTGCCATCTCTGCGGGAGGCATTGCCACGATGGCATCTCACTAGTCCGGCATCAGGTTGATCGACATGATTTCCTTGACGACGGATGGAGATTCTCAGGAGACAAGGAAGCTCGTCAGGAGTGGCAGAGCTACAATGAATGTAGGAACTCTTCATCCCAGTCGGGTCATCAAAAGTCGCAGAAGTGGCATAGGCAAAACAAGGAAGAACCACAGCAGCGCAGCGGATATGGGGATCAATCCCCAACCGACGAGTGGAGTGACCCTTTAGGAGATTTTACCGAAACATGGCAGAAGCAGGAGCAAGCCAGAAAGGAGCGGTTTGAACAACAAGAGCAGAAAAGGGAGAAGAAGGAAAATGACAAAGCGAGAGCTTTCTGGGACGATTTCAACGTCGAGAACATCAAAGCCGAATTTAGATCGCAATCCGAGTCATCGGAAGATGAACAAGGGCAACAGCAAAAGCAGAAGGATGAAATACTACCGTTCCCAGACCACTACGCCACCCTCAACGTAAGCCGCAACCTCCCACAGCCCGAAATGGAAAAAGCAGCAAAGAAGCGTCGCATCGAGGTTCATCCGGACAAGCTTGCGAAGCTTACCGAGCTAAGTCCTGAAGAGAGAGTCCTAAAGGAGGCGGAGGCAAAGGAGGTCGGATGTTCTGCGGATGTCTTGTCCGTTGCCGAGTCGCGACAGGAATATGACAGGGAGCTGCTGAAGTGGGAGAGGGCGCAGGAATAGGTTTTGAGACTGCGAGAACTTGGGGAAGGAGTTGTTTCCGGTAAGCTTCTGGTATCCTTCGCGTGCGTGCTGGTAGCACATTCTGTAGATATTCACCTAGTCGTAACTCTATCCATCTAAATCCATCTTGTGTCCGCGACATATGCCTCCAGTTTTGACTTGAATACGTGTCTCAGATCCATTACCTTTCCAGGCATACAGAAATTTTTTCGAAATAGTAAAAATTTGTACCTTGGCTAACCGTATACTGTCAAATTATATAAATCGTCGACGTTATCTCACGCGGAATTGGTTATAGATGATGGCCCATGGTGGGAAGCCAGGACAGCCTCAAATCTGATAAAGGTACCGCTGGATCTCTTGGTTAAGGGTGGTC
>JAABUH010000470.1_pt1 | contig 59113 bp, 48 predicted proteins | sample 5559121 | NCBI WGS metagenome assembly JAABUH01 (sample SAMN10711871, study PRJNA513364) | rock metagenome | isolation source: Antarctica rocks | place: Antarctica: Victoria Land, Battleship Promontory nord | collected 2015-12-28 | reverse complement strand
TCTGGTAGCATCCAGCAGAAAAGCGCATGAGCAGCCTCCAGGAGATGTCGTTGGTCTACGTCCATCTTCTCGCTTCTCTGCGCTTTTCTCCATCTTTGTTCTAATACCTACCCCTAGCAGGAGGGGGCCGGCGGGCCGGCGAGCCGCACCGCATACCGAACTTGCCTGGCGAGCATCCTAAGCGTTTTGGTCCTGCTGAGTATTCCGGGACTTGAGAAGGCAATGGCTTCGACCTCCTGAGTCGCGCCCCAGCGCGCCGACATGACGATGAATGGACCGTCGCCCACCTTCGGTATGATGCGGGTCTGGCTGGCTCCGACGTCCGTGGCGGGAAGAATATCTGGCGGCGGGTGCTTCGCCGGCCTGGCAAACCACCATCGCTTGAGGATGTACCGCAGATCGCGGTAGGCATCCTTGTTGCCTGGATGACCGTCGGCAAACGTGCCGTAGATACTGGAGAAGAGGATGAACCAGGCGATCTGCCTTCCCCGTACCAGGAAGGCCTTCTCCATCCAGCCGGACTGTCGAAGGAACACGCTCTGGGCATAGCTGTGCATCAGCGGCTCGCCGTTGGCATCGAAATCCCATGCCACGTTCATGCTGTCATCGGAGTAGGTGGGATCGAAGGTGATGCTCGACCCCACGGGATAGAACGAGGTGGGAATATACGGCTGCACCGCGCTCGCGTGGGCAGCCCCTGGCAGCGAGACAGCAAGGATCAGCAGGGCAGCGCAAACCTGTAAGAGTCCGCGCTGCCCCACGCCTTCATGGCCTGACAGTTTCACTGCGCACCGTTCCCGCCAGGATGCGCGGCGCGCGTCCCCTCCCCGACGGAGCGGAAGGTCTTGAGAGAAACCGTTCCCCGTAGTATCTCCCCTCCCCCCCGGAGGGGGAGGGGTTGGGGGAGGGGGGGCGACGCTCCACGGCGGCGTCCTTATCGTCGGGAGCTGAACCGAGCGTATACCACTCACTCACTACTTCAGGCCCGTGAGCGTCACACCTTCGATAAAGTAGCGTTGTCCGAAGAAAAAGATGATGAGCACCGGAAGCATGATGAGTAGCCCGACGGCCATCAGGAAATTCCACTGCGGGACGCCACCGGCGGACGCCTCGAACACCTCAAGTCCCAGCTGCAAAGTGTACTTGCTCTGATCTTGGAGGTAGATCAGGGGACCAAAGAAGTCTTCCCAGGTGCCGGTGAAGGCCAGAATGGTGACAGCGATGAGCGCTGGGCGGCTCAGGGGCACGACAATCTGCCACCAGATGCGGGCTTCCCCAGCGCCGTCGATCCGGGCGGCATCGGTCAGATCGTTGGGAATCCCACGGTAGAACTGCCGCAGCAAGAAGATGAAGAAGGCGCTGCCAAACCAGGACGGTACGGTGAGCGGCACCCAGGTGTTGACGAAGCCCAGCTTGGCCCACAGAATGTACTGCGGGATGTAGGTGACGACGGTCGGGAGCAGCATGGTAGCCAGCACGAAGATGAAGAAGAGATCTCGGCCCGGCCATCGGAGCCGGGCAAAGGCGTAGGCGACCAGCGATGAGGAGATCACGTTCCCGGCAACCGCCACCGTCGAAACGATCACGGTGTTCCGGAAGTAGATGCCGAAAGGCGCCTGTGCCCACGCATCGGTGAAGTTGGACCAGAGAACGGTCTGCGGAATCCATCTCCCGTCCAGCGTCTGGATATTTGGCTTCACCGCCGATACAAACATCCAGACCACCGGTGCGATGAACAGGATGGCGCCGATGAGCAGCACGAGAAACACGATGGACCGGCCGGCGGTTGATCGCACGTCGCGGCGTTGATACCAGGAAATCTGGCCCCCCGAAATCGGCGGAACCGGCTTGGCGGCAATGGTCATTTCGCTTCTCCCCTAACCCGACTCGTAATACACCCAGCGTTTGCTGAGATACAACTGAATGGCGGTGATGGCCAGGATGATCACAAACAGAATCCAGGCCAGGGCAGAGGCGTAGCCCATGTCCAGGACGCGGAACTTGGTATACAGGTAAACCTCGATGAACATCAGCGACTGCGCCGGATCGCCCGGATTGGTATTGCCACCGCCGGTAGCCGTGCTGAGGATAAAGGCGGAGTTGAAGACCTGAAAGGCGCCGATCACGTTGGTCAAAATGAGGAAAAAGAGCGTGGGCGACAGCATCGGGATGGTGATGCTCCAGAATTGGCGGATGATCCCGGCACCCTCGACCTCCGCCGCTTCATAGAGTTGCCGGGGCACGCCGTTTAGCCCGGCCAGCAGAATCAGCATCGGGCTGCCGATGTACCAGGTGCCCATCACTACCAGGGCGGCCTTGCTCCAGGCGGGGTCCAGAAACCAGAACGGCCCCTGGATACCGAGCTTGCTCAGTCCCTGATTCAGCACGCCGTTGGGTTGCAGCACCCAGGCCCACAGAAAGATGGCAGCGACTCCGGTAACCACCGTGGGCATGTAAAAAATGGTACGGAAGAAACGAATGGCAGGAACTCTCTGGTTCATCAAGAGAGCCAGCGCCAGCGAGGCAATCATAATGACCGGCGTCTTGACCGCGACGTACCACACGGTGTTTTGCAGCGATTTGACGAAGGTCGCATCGTGTTGCAGGATGTTCCCGTAGTTGTAGTCCCAGCCCTTCCACTGCGGCGCACCGGTGATGTTGTAGCTGCAAAAACTGGTGTAGAACGAGAAGAGCATTGGGCCAAAGGTGAAGACGAGAAAGCCGATCAGCCACGGCATGACGAACATATACCCGGTGACCGCCTCGCGTTGCGTTCGGGTAAGGTGGCTCCACAGCGGCTCGGTTGCCGAGCTGATGAGCGGGCCCAGGACTGCTATCCCAATCGCCAGCGCGGCAACGATCCACAGGAACGTGCCCAGGCTCGCCTCAATGGAGTGGATGTAGGTAGCGCCACCCACTAGAAGGGCCACAAGAAGAATCGCCGACCAGTTATCCCTGATCCGTTCCATGATCAACCTCACATTCCGAAGTTGCTAGAGGAAACGAAAAGGGCAGGAAGCCGTGGCTTCCTGCCCCCCAGTCGTGTGCTACGGGCCGCCCAACCGCTTCATGTTCTGAAGCGCTTGCGACTGCGCCTTGGCCAGCGCTTCCTTGGGCGGCGTGCCCGTCATAATCAAGCTTTGAGCGTCAGGCTGGCCCGAGAGAAGCACGTCTCCTGGGTACAACGGGTCGTACGGATTGGAATCCCCGGGATGTCCGTACCGTAAGGCAGCGATGAACTGATCCCAGTGCAGCTTCTGCTTCAGGGCCGGGTCCTTCCACATGCTCTTCACGGCTGGCATGTTACCAGCGGCCCGCTCGAAGGTGAGCTGGCCCGCCAGCGACATGTATTTCACAAACTCCCAGGCGGCAGCGGAGTTCGCCGAACTGCGATGCTTGTTCCGAGGTACACCAATGGCAAAGCCACCGGAGAACGAGTACGGCTTGCCCCCGTTATTAACCGGCACGGGTGACACGTTCCAGTACGGGTACAGGTTTGCATCCTTCCCGTTCTTGGGATGGAACTGAACGCCATGCGCGTTTAGCGTGAAATCCTGGTAGGTCGGCTGGTCGCTGTAGAAGGTCACCAGGCCGCTGGCGAACGGATCAAGCCCAGGTGTCACCTGTGTGCCGAGCAAGTCCCACGCCTTGTCACCGTACCGCTTTGCCCAGAATTGCATCCAGTCTCCGGATTGCACCACCGGGGCAGAGGTGAGCGTCGGGTAGTGCTTTGCATTTTCGAATTCGCCCTTGTTGGTCCAGGCCCACGCACTCAGGTCAGGGCCGCTCTGGACGGGCCAGAAAGTGAGAACTTTGTAATTGCTGCCGCTCTTCTGATCCAGCTTGTCGGCCAGCTGCTTCATCTCGCTCCATGTCTTGGGAACGGTGTTGGGGCTCAGCCCTGCATCCACCAACTGGGCGCGGTTGATGTACATGACCCGGATATCGGTCTCGAACGGAAGACCGTACAACTGGTTCTTCCCGCCCTTCTTCACATTGCACTGCTGCCAGGTGTAGGAGAGGAAGTTGTTGGCGCTGACGCGGTCTTTCAACTGGTAGGCGTTGAGCGACTGGTACAGGTTATTCTTGGCGTCGAACACAAAGTTCGGACGATTCGCCACCACCACATCAGGTACGCCGCTCTGCGCCGCGACCGAGGCGGCCAGCTTATCGAAGATGTTGCCAAACGGGACGGGCAAATCGCTGACGTGGATGTTCTTGTAGGTCTTTTGGAAGTTGCTGATGGCGGCGTGAATGGCGCCACGGCGCAGCGGCGACGACCAGAAGTGCCAGAACTCCAGATGTCCCTTCACGTCCGTGTGCGCTTTGTACGGCAGGTGCACGCCTGCCGGGTTGAACTGCGCTTCGGCTACACCGCTGAAGATCAGCGGACCGGCCGCGGCGCCAAAGGCCGTGCCGCCGGCCGCCAGCAAGAAGCGCTTGCGGGTTACCCGACCGTCCGGGTGGAAAATGAGTTCGCTCTCGTCGTACTCCGCCAGTGGATCACGATTGTCGGTATCGCTCATCTGCTTCTCCTCACACTGCCACTGCTATTGTCACTGATCCAACTCTACTTGAATCCTGGTTGAAACGTCTGTTCCGGATGATACTTAGCATTCGCTCGGGTTCACCTCCAACATACCTCTATCAAAGATGCGCCCGCTCGAACGGAGCCCGGTACCCACCGAACACCGCGCAAGCTGACGACCACATCATGAAATCTGCTCGTTTCCATGCTCCCCACCGGTATTACATGATGGCAGGGTTACCATGGAAAGAGTGGATACTCTATTTAACGAATTACTGCACACGCTTGCAACCGAGTTGTCAGCCAGTGATACCGTTGCCATGGTCTTAGCCGGCAGCGCCGTGCGCAACGCGGCCACGGCGTATAGCGACATTGATCTTGCCCACATCATGGCGGAGGGCTACGCCGGCCCGGAGAAGCGCTTTCATTACCGAGACGGCCGCTTGATCAGCGTGAGCATGCGCACCATGAGCTGGTGGCGACGGGCCGTCACCCAGCCGGAGCGCGCCATCTTTCTGGTTCCCGCCATGCGCGACGCGCGTATCCTGCTGGATCCGGAAGGTGAATTCAGCCGCTATCTGAGGGAGTTGCAGGATTTCTCCTGGACGCCACTGCAGCCCGCTGCCAATCGCTTCGCGGGCGCCGCGCTTGCCGCCCAGGCCGAGACCGTCCACAAAATCCTCAGTGCCCTGGTGCGCAATGAAGGGCTGTTTGAGTCGGTCACGCCTCTGGCTCTCGACCTGACCCAGATCGTCGCCGTGCAGCGGGGCGTTCTGATTGAGACCAGTGCGCACTACATGCAGCAAATACGCCACGCCGTGGGCGACGCTTCGGAGTGGTCGCACTTCCATCGAGTGGCAACCGCTCAACCACGACCGGGCGAACCGTCCACGACGCTCCGAGAGCAGGGCGTGGCCGTCCTGCACCTCTATCTGGAGACATTCCGCATGATTGAGAGCCTCATGCTTCCCGACCGGCACGCTCTGGCCGCGGCCACCAGTTCGGTGGTGCGGCAAGCTCTGCAATCCGGCTCTCTCGCATAGAACAGTCATCAGCGACGCCGAGGAACAGTCAGAGGTCGAATGACCCCTCACTGTTGGTTTCACGGATATCCCCAATCTACGGCAGCAGCGGCTGAACAGAAGGTTGAAGACAATTGGCGATCCTGGCAACTCGGTACCTAGCGCCTGCCAGTAGTGATGCCTCAGCGTACCTGGTGACCTCACCTATACCATACAGAGGGTACCGGGTCAAAAAACGGCAAACGCTTTGCCTGCACAGGGGCTGTGAGAGTGCTCCCCTCAGCTTTCCGTGCGGTGCTCCTGTTCGGCTCGCAGTCGCCCAACCTCCGCCTCTAACTCCATCACTCGTCGCTTCGACGCCTCCAATTCCACCACCTGTCGCTGCGCCGCCTCTAGCTCCACTACCCGTCGCTGCATTTCCTGGTAGATCGGCACCCAGGCGCCATCTGGTCGCATCAGGCGGATATCTGGTCCCTGGGCGATCAGCCACAATTCCAACACCTCACTGTGCAGACGCCCCTCGGCATCTGGCTCCCATGCCACAAACTTCCCCTGCTCCCGTCTAAACCCTTGCAGGGGTGGCTCAACCAGGCTGCTGGTGGGGTCGAACAGCGCATATTCCTGTACCCCCAGCTCAAAATACGCTCCCCGTTTCAGCTCCAGGTCACGCGCCACGCTCGCCGGGGAGAGCACTTCAAGCACGAAGGCGGGCGGGTTCTCTCCGGCCATCAGATCGTACGACTGCCGCGGCCGGTCCTCGGCAAGCGCCACGAAGGCATCCGGTCCAAGCTGCCCCACCACGTGGGTCCTGGGACGCCAGAACCGGATGGGGAGCATGCTGGCCACATACCAGTCCGGGTGTGCTGCACGCATGTGGTAATAGAGCGCGGGGTAGAAGGAGCTAATCGCTCGCATCTGCGGATCACCCATCATGATCCAGGGCGCCTCCTCGGTATCATCTTCGATGGTCAGCAGAATGAACTGCTCAGGCGTCAAGCGCGAGTGAGGCGCCGGCTTGCTTCGTTCCTCCGGCGTGATTCGCTCGACGGTCTCCGCGCCATCGTCTTTAGCAGCTTCCATGACGTGTGCTCCTCGCAAAACCTACCACGTGCCGCAGTGCGTGTGCCGCCATCAGCGGCGCGAACTCCGATTGCGGATGTTCGCGACAATGAGCGCCAGACAGGCGATGATGCCGGCAATGGTCAGGATGGCGAAGTGGCTGGTCAGGAGCGCGCTGACGCCCCCCACCACCACCACGACTGCCACCGCCCCATACGCCCAGCGTTCCATACCTCTATCCTAGAGCGTGTTATGCACCTGGAGTGAGGGAACGCGCGGTGGAGAAGCAGACAGATAACGACGGCAAAGTGCAGATAGGGCAACCTGGTATCTCGGTGGACGGCGTTCGCTTCCTCACCTATGCCGTGTCCTTTGTTGGGCTGATGGCCTTTCTGTTCGCAGTGTACGGGCTTTTGGGCCGGGTCCTGCCGGACGCGGTGTTTCGCACGCGCGAACTGCTCAGCGCTAGCGACACGCGTGAACAGGCGAGCTATTATCTGGCAACGTTGCTCGTGGCAACTCCGCTCTGGCTCGGCTTCTGGCGGCTAGCCGAGCGGCGAATCGTGCGATCGCCCCCGGAGCGGGACGCTCCGGAGCGGCGTGTCTACTTTGCCCTGGTCTTCGCCATCGCAGCAACCGCGGCGCTCTTCGCGCTCCATACCCTGCTGCGCGTCGTTCTGACGCTGCCCGGCCCGCACGATACGAACACCGTTCTGAGAGACGGCGCTGGGTCGGCAACTCGGCTGACCGTGTACGGCGCCGCGCTCTTCGGATACACACGGCTGGCCTGGCGGGAGCGATCGATCGAGGAGCCAGACCGGGCGCACGACTGTGCACTGTACATTCTCACTGCGTTCTCCCTGGTCTTTCTGTCGGTCGGGCTGACGAATGCAATCGCCGCTATCGTCAACCAGATCCAGAGCACGCAGCAGAGTATCCTGCTCGGCTCCACGCCCGATTCGGTCGCCGTCCTGTTGGGCCAGATCGCCGCCTGGATAATCTCCGGGGGCTCGGTGTGGGCGGTCATCACCCGGTACGATCAGTCGCGTCCAGGTGCGCGCGCCTTCCGCGTGCCCTATCTGTATATCGTGTTGGGCGTGTCGATCCTGATCACCCTGGCCGAGAGCGGCCAGCTGCTCTACGAACTGGTGCGGCGCGGCTTGGGCTATCAGACGAGCGACAACTGGGGGTTCCTGCACGGAGCCGTGCCGCCACTATTGGTCGGCGCCATGACCTGGGCTTATTACTGGACCGTTCTGCGACACCAGGCAGTCAGGCCCGGCCACAGCGCCCAGCCGGGAATGCTCCCCTGGCCGCGGCGCTGGCCGCTGGCCGGGCTGTCCTTCGTGGGCCTGGCCATAACAGCTCCAGCAGCGGTCGCCTTGCTCTGGGTCGTGCTCGACTTCCTCTTCAAGACTCATGATCGTATTGGCGAGTGGTGGCGCGATACGACGAGCGCTAGCATCACCGCTCTATTGATTGGCTCCGCCGTCTGGCTGCCTGCGTGGTCGATCCTGCAGCTGGCCGCAAACTCCGATCCCGAGGAGCGCGCCACCAAGCCGCGTCGTTGGTTGCTGGGGGGCATCACGCTGATCGCCACGCTGGTGGCAGTCAGCTTTGCCATCGCTCTGCTCTGGCTTGCCGTCCGCATAGTATTGGGTGGCCCGCACGACGCGCCGACGATCAGCGACATGCTTAAATATCTGAGTGCAGCCGTCGTGGCGGCTGCTCTGGCTGCCTACCACGGAGGGCGCCTCCGCGGCGAAACCCGGACCAAGGCGGGTCGGGGCGGACAGCTTCTGGTCGCTGCCCTGCTTGCTGCCGGCGGCGCGCGCACCCTCCCCGAGTTGAGCAGACAGCTTGGACGGCGAATCGAGGTGCTGGGCTATCTCACAACGTCCGAAGTCGGTCCGGTAACCTCTCTGCCCGCGCTCGCCGAGCAGCTCATAGCGCTCGACGCCAGTGGCGTCGAGCGAGTGATGCTGGTGCTGGGCCCGGATGGCGGGACCGCATATCCCTTCTCTCGACAGCAGGAGCTATGAAGCACTCCACCCCTCTTCCGGCCATACCTACCCCTTTCAGGGGCCGGGGGTGAGGGTGCGTCGAGGCATTGCCATATCTTCACCAAACTGTCCGCTCACGAGCCCCTCCGTGGGGGAGGGGGCGTTCTTGAGAGACACTGTGTCCCGTAGTAGCTCCCCTCCCCCCTGGAGGGGGAGGGGCTGGGGGAGGGGGGGTCGCCAGGAAAACGCTCGAAATCTCGATCGCGGCCGGCTTCAGACGGCCATGAAAGTCCACGATCGCGGTATTTGCCGTACACGGAAAGCAATCGTGCCCCATCCAGATGATGAAGCCGCCACAGCGCGGAAATCGATCTTTGCAGGCCCGAGCGGCGATTCCCAGGGCGCGTCGTTGCCGCTCCTGGCTCCAGCTCACGAACTCCTCCAGGCTCTCCGGTTCCCGGCCCTGCTCTGCGACAAACACCGGCCAATCGATCCACCAACTGCTCCGCCGCCACAGCGGGTTGTGGAGCGTTCCCGGTGTCTCCGGCAGGTCGCCACGGTACTCCCGGATCAGATCCACGGGACTGGCGCCTGCCACCCCCACCTCGGAGCGAAAGAGGGAATCGTCCTGTTCCCAGTATCTCCGATAGTCCGTCTCAAGATCCCCCGTCACGTGCCAGGGACCATGCACATCCCAATGACGGCCCTCGCCGACGTGCTCTTCCTCTCCTCCGAAGCTTGGCCCACTCGGTGAGGTTGGAAGAAAGCGACGCCCTGGGTCTCGTTGGGCGACCACCTCTGCCAGTCGCTTGATGAGCTGATGCGAGAAGTCCAGCGGCTGCTGTCCCGGCTGGCCGTCGTGCCGTGGCCCTTGCAACTCGTTACCACCGCACCAGAGGAGCAGCGATACGTGATGCCGGCGTCGCTCGACGTACGAAGCCGCGATCTCCGCCAGCGCCTCGATGGACGCCGGATCGTCTGGCGCGTAATTGTCCAGCCCGGAGGATGAGAGTGGAAACTCCTGCCATACCAGCAGGCCCAGTTCGTCGCAGAGGTCGTAAAAGATCTCTTTCTCTAGAAATGCGCCGCCCCACACGCGCAGCACGTTGCACCCCAGGTCGCGATACAGGCGCAGCAGACGCCGGTAATCGTCCGGTGTCACATCCGCGAAGTTGGGCAGGATCGGCGTCCAGTTCACCCCTTGCAGGAATAGAGGACGGCCGTTGGCCACACAGAGCCACGGATCCGCTTCCACCGGCGCGCCCCCGCACGGCTCCCACCGCAGGTCTCGGAACCCGACCCGCCGCGTGCAGTCATCCAGTATCGCGCCGTCCGCATCCAGCAGCCGGCAATGAAGCGTGTAGAGCGGCTGCGCGCCCGCGCCGTTCGGCCACCACAGCTCGACCGGCAGATCGTCCCAGCGCACGCCGTCGCCGAAACGATCGCACGGAATGCGCTCCTCCCGCAGCATGGCCCCGTCCCGCTCCAGTGAGACCGACACCTGGCTGCCCCGCTCGCCCCGGATCTCGGCCCGCAGTTCCAGCGTTCCCGTCTCTGCCTCCAGGCTGGCGTGGGCCACGGAATGGAGGGCACCGATCTCCTGGCCGTCCGTCACCTCCAGAAAAAGGTCATCCCAGATACCGAGTTGCACCAGCCGGCTGGTCCAGTCCCAAAAATAATTGAACCGCTCTTTCCACTGGCGCATCTTCGAGGTGTAGCCAATCTGACCCAGCCAGCGCGGCGGGCAGTCGAACACCAGCTGCAGGGTATTCCCTTCTGTTCGCACGTACGGAGTCAGATCGAAGACGTGCGGTATCAGCGACCCCTCAAAGGTGTCGATCTCCCCACCATTGAGCAACACCCAACCCGCATAATCCACCCCCAGTGCGTGCAGCCGAATCTGTCGCCCCCGCTCCAGCCACGTGTCGGGAAGGCGGGCCGTGTAGATCCAGTGGCGGTTCTCCACCCACTCGCACTCGCGCGCATTGAGTCCGACGTCCCAGTCGGGAAGGAGACCGGCGTCGCGCAGCGCCGCCTGGACCGAGCCGGGCACCCGGGCGGGTACCGCAGTCACTTCGGCGTTGAGCGAGACGCCGGATTCGATGCTCAACTGCTGTCGCCAGACATACGGTGTCCAGCCCGCCAGCATCCACTCCAGCTCACCCAGGTCGTACCGTTTCTTGACCATGCTCTAGACGAACGACTCCTGTTGCTGCTCCCTGGGAAGGGAAACTACTACCGCAATGACCGGCGCCACAGTGCCAGGATAGCTTCTCCGCTCAGATCATGTGCCGGCGGAAGACGTCTCCCTATGGGTGAGTCGTTCAAGTCAGCTTTCAGGACGGTCGAAAGCGGGCAACAGGACGGCCGCGGCGTTCTGCTGGATCGCGGCACACAGGGCAAGACCGACAACTCCGATGACCCCGGTAAACGAGGCCGCGACCAGCACCACCAGCCATACCAGGACCACGACGACCGTGACCAGCGGTTGCGCCACGGTTATCAGGGCGGCGTTGCGGTAGACCAAAAGCACCCGTTTCACCTCTTGCTCAAGCAGGAGCGGATAGACGTACAGGTGGATCGCTAACCAGAAAATCAGACCCAGCACGCAGGCAATCTCGATCACGCGGGCGCCAGGAAAACTTGCCCGCGAGTAGAATATCGCGTTTCCCAGCAACAGCATGGTCACGGCCGCCGAGAGCAGCCAGGCGCGGAGCGCCAGCAGGCCGTATCGACGAAAGCCATCCACTTGATCGCGCCAGAGTAACGGATTCCGGTTCGCAGTCTCATGAGTGATGTACTGGACACCGGCGTTGCTGGGGCTCGGCAGGATGCCAATCCCGATGATCAGTGCCGGCGCCAGCACCGCGTAGGTCCGTAACAGGGCAGTCATAAAGACCATCAGTACCAGGATCGGCAGCATCAGGACGATAGCCGTGACATTGGCCAGCACCATGGTCCCCAGATACCGCCAAACCTGAGCAAAGGCTAATCCAAGTGCCGCTCGGGCACGTTTCACGAATTCGCCTGCCCGCGTCCGTGAGGAGAATCGGAGTCCACTCCGTTCCGGCGGACGGCCGGAGGTTCGATGGTGCCGACGATAAACATTCGCTTCATGCATCTCTCTCTGCCGGTCGCAATGACACACTGTAGCCCGCTCGCCTATCCCCAATGCCACATCACCTGGTATGCATCTTGCCGCCCGAACCAGAGGAGGTACCTCATGGACAACTCGAATCCTCAATCGGACAACATGGATCGTGGCCCAAATCAGGCCGTTTTTGAACAGGCGGTGGAAGTGCTCAGCGGTCGAAAGAAGGGAGAGCCAACAGAGGGCTCGGTCTTCGACACCACCGGCCAGCCGATCGATACGCCGCCGGCCGAAAAGCGCGACGGCACGCCCGACCAGGACACTGGCTCACCGACGGGATAGCCAGGAATTCGCTCCTCCGCCAACCGGCGCCGGCAGGTTACGCTGCCGGCGCCCGCACGACTCGCGGGTCCTGGAAGATATCAGCGTTGTCCGTGCTCGTCGATGAGAACTCGGAGACGATAGCGCCCTCTTCCCCGGCCTGGAACCAGTGCCAGGTATCGGGCGCGATGGTGTGCTGGTGGTCAGGTCGCAAAGAGCGTATCGGGGGGAAGTGTCACCGTCAAACGGACTAATACCTGTTCGTCGACGGCTACACCCAGCCGATCGAAAGCCAGCAAGACCGCCCCTACTACCGGCTCGAACCGGCTGAATACCGGCCGTACCTCTGGGCAGGAAGCGCGGACCCGATCGATCACCGCGTTGGCGAGCACTCGACCCTCGTGGCGGAACACGCCGCCGGCCAGCACCAGAGTGAATGGCTCGGCCTCGATCCCAACCTTCCGCGCTCCGATGACGGCATAGTCGCCCAGCGCGGCGCCATGATGGCAGACGATGCGGAGCGCCGTGCGGTCCCCGAGATCCGCCTCCTGCAGCAGCGCGCGAGTCACCTGCCCATGCCGGTCTGGGCGTGGACCCAGCCGCGCGGTGCGGCTGTGCAGAATCCCTTCCACCGTCTCTTGCTCGAAAATCTGGAGCAGGCGCCGCGTCAGGCTGGTTGCAGGGTCAATACCCAGCTCCGCTCGATACACTGCCCACACCGTTTTATCGGCCAGATGCCTACTCCCCTGCGGTTCCTGCCACCAGCTCGCATGCCAGACTCGGCCATCCAGCCCCCGCGCTCCAACCGCCCCACCGGTGCCGCACACGACGGATACGCCAGTGCCATCCCGAGACCCGGCACGCAAGGCGCCCAGCGCATCGTTCACCACCACGAGAGCCTCGCCAAAGCCGCGACGTGCCAGAGCAGCTTCGAGGAGGAGAAAATCTTCCGACCAGTCCGCGCCGGCCATACTGAATGCCGCCGCCTCGATCTCAACGATCTCGGCGCCGGCGGCCTGCAACGCCGCGTAGACGATACCGTCCAGCGCCATCAGCGCTGCCTCCGACGATCCGGCGCCATAAATATCGGTGTTCCCGCCACGTGCCGCTCCCACGATCGTGCCATCGCAGCGCGCGACCAGCGCGATCGTCTTACTGTTACCGCCATCCACACCGAGAACGAACCCCGCACGGGTATCTGCTCTCATACCTCTCCGGCCAGAGATGCCGGCGGCGTCGGCATGGCGTCTCGATCACTTATCACCGTAACTCGCTGGGCCCGCTGGAGAAAGGAGGCCGGCACCTCTCTCGTCACCGGTCCCTGCAGGGTGCGGGCCAGAATCTCTTTCTTCCCCTGCCCCGACACCAGCAGCAGAATGTGCCGTGCGGCCAGCAAGTGTTTCATGCCGGCGCTGAGAGCCTGTCTCGGCACCCGATCCTCGTCACCCCAGTAACGGGCATTACTGCGGACGGTTTCTGGGGTCAGCGTGATGACGCGCGTGGGCGCGTCAGCATCGGATGGCGGCTCATTGAAGCCGAGATGCCCATTCGGTCCCAGCCCCAGGATGGCGAGGTCATACCCCCCGTCCTGCTCGAGTGCTCGATCGTACGCCCGGCAGGCCTCCCTCGGGTTCGCCGCATCGCCTGGCAGCCGCGTCACCTGATGGTCCGGTATGGCGAGCGGCTCCAGGAACGCCTCGCGCATCCATCGATACAGGGAGCGCGAATCGTCGATCGCCAGCCCCAGGTACTCGTCCAACTGAAAGATACGCAGCCGTGAGGTATCGATCTGCCCCCGAATCTTGCGGTCCGCCAGATTGCGGTAGAGGCCGAGCGGCGTCTCGCCCGTGGCCACCACCAGACGTGCGTCCGGTTTCACCAAAAGTAGGTCGGTTACGACATCCGCTGCGGCCCGGCTCAACGTCGGATAGTCGCGCTCGACCACCAGATCCATTGCGCTACGCCAGGAGCCGGGCAGGCAGATAGGCGCGGTGCGCGGCGCTCATCTCAGCGTAGAGCGTCTCCGCCCGGCGCAGATCGAGCACCAGTGGATGGCTCGCCAGGGCACGCACGGCGTCGAGACGCGTCCCGTGCCATGCCGCCTCGGCGGTTAGCGACTGATACTCCGCAAGCATGTCGACCAGGCCGCTCAGGTGTCGCGGCAGCCGGCCGGAGGCGAGTGGCGCCACGCCATGGCGATCGGCGAATCCAGGAACTTCCACCACCAGATCATCCGAAAAGTTTCCGATGGCGCCCATGTTCGGGACGTTCACTGGCCAGATTTCCTGCCGGTCATTGAAGACCGCATCCATCACATCAATGGCCAGCTCGAGTTCGTTGATGCCGCCCCGCGAGCATTCTGGATCCAGTTCGGGACGATCGGAAGCGGCCTGCTCCCGGTAGTGCCGCCAGTAGTCCGGCACGTGCGCCATGATATCCTGCGACCGCGTGGTGGGCTTGGCCTGCAGTTCGGCCAGCAGTTCGTCCTTGAAATAGTAGTACTGGAAATAGTCGGCCGGAATGGCTCCCATGGTCGCGGCCAGTTGCAACATGCGTTTGCGGTGCGGAGGCGTCTGCGGATCATCCCGCTTCCGCTCCCACGCCTCACGCAGCAGCGGGATCATATCCTGCCCGTCATATCGCTGACGCACACTCCAGCACCCATGGTTGAGCCCAATCATCACCGCGTCGACCTTATTTCGATCAAGGCCCGCCATTCCCGCTATCATACGCGGGTAAATGATAGGGCCCTCACACAGCGAGACGGTGGGAATCGCCGAGTGGTGAGTCACCGCCTCCGAGACGATGTTGATCGGGTTGGTGTAGTTGAAGAGGCGTGCGCCGGGGCACACGCTTTCCATGTCCCCGACAATGTCGCGCATCACGGTAACCGTGCGTAGCGCCATAAAAAAGCCGCCCGGCCCCTGCGTCTCCTGACCAATTACCCCATGCTCCAGGGGAATGCTCTCGTCCAGGTAGCGGGCCTCGAATCCCCCCGGTCGAAAGCTGGTGAGCACGGCGTCGCAGTCCTCCAAACCCGCGCGCCGGTCGGTGGTAGCCCGCACCTGCAGATCGATCCCATGGACACGAGCCATCTTCTCGGCCAGCGTCCGCACGATCTCCAGCCGCTCGTGATCAAGATCGATCAGCACCACCTCGGAGCCCTCGAAGTTTTGCCCCTGCTGGACGAAAGAGGCCATGGTTCCCGGAGCACGGGTGCTACCGCCTCCGATGTACGCCAGTTTGATCCTCGCCATTGGTCCTCTCCAGGGCTAAACCCCGACCTCGCCGGCCACCATTTCGGCCTCGACCAGGTCGCACACCAGGTGGGTGAATATCATATGCATTTCCTGTACCGTGGCCGTGTCGGCGCCGGGAGCGCATAGGGCAAGATCCGCCATGCCGGAGAGCGTACTCTCGCCTGGACCCGTCACTGCCACCACCGTGACACCCTGCTGCCTGGCAGCCTCGGCGGCCCGCACCAGATTTCTGGACTCGCCGCTGGTGCTCAACGCCACCAACACGTCTCCCGGCCGGCCCAAAGCCTGGACCTGGCGTTCAAAGATTTGATCGTAACTGTAGTCGTTTCCAATGGCCGTAATGATCGAGGTATCTGTGCTCAGGGCAATGGCCGCATATGGCCGCCGTTCGCGCTTATAGCGCCCCACCAGTTCGGCGGAGAAGTGCTGCGCCTCCGCCGCGCTGCCGCCATTACCCGCCAGCAACACCGTGTGGTCTCCGCGCAGGGCCGCCACCAGGGCCGTCGCAATCTGAGCAACGATGGCGGCGTGCCCTTCGAAGGTGTGAAGGTCGCGATCCAGATCCGCGCGGTGCCGCACGATCGCCTCCTCGATCCGTTCTCGGTAGGTGCCCCCGTGGTCTGTGTCCCCGAGCGTCATTCGCGTCTCCTCCGTCACTCCAGTGCCGCGGAACAACACATTATGCCCATTCCATTGGGGCCGGCGGTACGAAACTGGATGTCACCTCCACCGGCCGGCCGCTGCTGATCGACAAGCCGACCGCATCCATGATCTCCACCAGATGTGCCGCGTGCTCACCGCTGGCCCGATGAGGGCGGCCTTCCGCGATGGCACGTGCCAACTCCGGTACCGCCCTCGACCATACCACCCGCGCTGCACCGGCCGCACGAGGGGTACCGGCTGCATAGTTCGCGGTCACAAAGCTGATCGTGGACACCGCACTCTTCCTTTCGGCGCGGAGCATCGGCAGCGCGGCCCAGGGTAGGCCTGTCTTTTGCTGTACCCTATCCATCCTGCCACAGACCAGAAACCAGCAAACCTTCACGGTAGAATAGTGATGAGCGGACAGTGCTGAGCCATCATGTTTACCTCATCGGTCAATCGAGCACGGTTCAGTGAGCACCCCGTCTCGACTGTAGACACAGTGATGGCGTAGGGGCTGCGGCTCCTGCCCAGCCCGCCCAACGGTGTTCCCCGTAGGTTGCGGCATCCCCGCGACCAACCGAGGCGGGCCGGGCGGAGCCACGGCCCCTACCGGAGCGGTAACCAGCACACGGGCATAGTCGCCCTGCCTCCTTTGCCATGTCGAGTCATGGATGTCGACGCCGAATACGTGAGTACTATTAAACTGCCCGCCCATGAACGGTAGAATACGATGTGTGGTGGGATGTGCCGTGCCGCCGGACACGGCCACGCGGCGCCATCGAAGGAGATCAGCATGTTACGTCAAGATGGACCGAATATCGTGGATGACTCCGGCGCCACGGTCCTGCTGCGCGGAGTGGGCCTGGGCGGCTGGATGAACATGGAAAATTTCATCACCGGTTTTCCCGGCAACGAGGAATCGTGGCGCGCCGCCCTGCGAAAAGCCATGGGCGATGTAAAATATACGCTCTTCTTTGACCGCTTCTTTGAGTACTTTTTTGCCGAGGCCGATGCTGCCTACCTCCAATCGTTGGGCCTGAATCTGGTCCGGCTGCCGGTCAACTACCGGCACTTCGAGAGCGATATGGCGCCGTTTGAGATTCAGGAGGAGGGCTTCAAGCACCTCGACCGTGCCATCGATCTCTGTGCTCGTCATGAGATCTACACCATTATCGACCTCCACGCGGTCCAGGGCTATCAGAACCAGGATTGGCACAGCGACAACCCCACGCACCGTGCCCTACTCTGGACGCAGAAACAGTTCCAGGACCGAGCAGCACATCTCTGGGAGGTCATCGCCGATCGCTATCGCGGCAATCCATGGGTCGCCGGCTACAACCTGATGAACGAGCCGAACGACCCCATCGGCGATGCCCTGATCCCCGTCACCCGGCGCCTGTACGATGCGGTCCGGGGCGTCGACCCCGATCACCTGATTTTTGTGGACGGCAACCACTATGCCAGCAGCTTCTCACTGTTCACCGAGACCTGGCCCGGCGTGGTCTACGATACCCACGATTACGCCTGGTGCGGCATGCCTGGGGGCGGTCCCTATCCCGGCTACACCCAAAACGTCTGGTGCGATCAGCCGTGGCTCGAGAAAAACTTCCTCAAGAAGACGGCTTTTATGCACGAGCACCGCGCGCCGGTCTGGGTGGGCGAATTCGGTCCCATCTACACCGAGGACGAAGAACTCAACGCGACGCGCTACCGCCTGGCACGCGACCAGATCGATCTCTTCGAGCGCTACGGGGCCTCGTGGGCCATCTGGACCTACAAAGACATCGGGTTGCAGGGACTGGTCTATGCCGCGCCCGACTCACCCTACATGCAGGCCCTGGGCGACACCGTCCAGAAAAAGCAACGGCTGGGCAGCGACAGCTGGGGCAGGGGAGACGCCGAGTTGAGCGAGATTCTGAGCGTGATTGACCAAACCCTGGATCGTGAGTTTCCCGATCGCGCCGCACTACCCTGGGACGCCAGGTCACTGAACCGCCGCCTGGTGCGCAACATCTTCTTCGCTGAAGCACTCACGCCAGAGGTCGCCGCCCGCTTTGCCGACTTCGACGAGCAGGGAATCGACACCCTGATGCGCTCCTTCGCCTTCGAGAACTGCGTCAAGCGAGAGGAGCTTGCCCGGGTTCTAGCCGGGGAGCCGGTAGCGGTGTAGGGCGGCCATCGCCGCACCGGGTTGAGGTTGCCGGCCGGCAATGCGTTAATCGCCGGTACGAAACGCACCCCTGCGGTAAATCACCGGGCACAGGGCAGCCACGTCTCCAATCTGCTCACCCAACGCTGCCGGTACGATCTCGCAGGCTGCGGCGGATTGCGGCAATGCCTCCTCGTCGAGCACGGCACGTGCGATGGGAATGAAAAGATCCCCGGCGCGCACCGCGAGACTGCCCAGGACGACCATCTGGGGGTTCAGCAGATCAACCAACAGAGCGATGCCGTGGCCCAGCGCCCGAGCAGACGTCTCCACGACGTGTAGCGCCGCCTGGTCGTCCTGGCGTGCACGGTCGATCACTCTGGAGGCTTCCTCCCCGTCTCCAAAGCAACCGGGGAAGAGGAACGCAGTCAGTCCAGCAAGGCCGGCGCCACTACTGTAACCTTCCCAGGAACCGCGCTTGCCATACACCAGCGGCCCATCGCCCGCAATGCGCCAGTGGCCGACTTCGCCAGCCGTGTCGGTGACGCCACGGTGCAGCCGCCCATCGAGGATGAGACCTGCGCCCAGCCCGGTACCGAAGGTGAGAAAGACGATGGTGTGTCTGCCACGTGCCGCCCCAAACAGCCATTCGGCCAGCGCGCAGGCCTTGGCGTCGTGCTCGACCTCGGCCGGCGCATCGAACGCCTGAGCGAGCAGGTCCTTGAGCGGAATCTGATCCCAGCCGGGAAGATTGGGTGGCGAGCAAATGATGCCGCGAGCGCTATCCAGCGGACCGCCGATGCTGGCTCCCACACCGCTCGGTTTCCCATGCCGGGCCACCAACTCCTGCCCCGCGGCAACCAGATCGCTCCACATCGGTTCAAAGCCCCGGGCCGGCCCCGACGAGAAGACCACTCGGTCTACAATCTCACCGTGCGCTGTCCCAGCCACCGCCGCCGTCTTGGTTCCACCTATGTCGAACCCGAGTATCCAGTCGGTACTTGGCGTGTGATCCATCGCGCGCCTCCTGCCTCACCCGGAGGATATGCCTGTGGCTACGGTGCAGCCAGTAAATCGGTCAATTTGGCGGCCATGATAAAGTCGTTCTCGGAAAGACCTTCGACGGTGTGGGTGTACAACTCGATTCGCACATGATTCCAGCGGAAAATGGCGATATCTGGATGATGATTCTGCTGCTCAGCGATCTGGCCTATATCGTTGACCAGGGCCAGCGCTGCGCTGAAGTTCTTTACCTGAACCTCCCGCCTAAGCTTTCCGTTCTCAACCTCCCAGCCCGGCGCCTCCGGCAGCAATTCCTCAACCTGGGCCTCGGATAGCCGCGGCGCCGTGCCATCGGGCAGGGCATGTCTGCTCGCCAGATCTGTCATCAGTCGCGTCCTTAGCGCTGTCCGGCGGTTTCGGTCAGCTGTACGCTGGCCACCTGAAGATCGACGTTGCCGCGCAACGCACTGCTTACCGGGCAGGCCTGCTCGGCTTCGTGGGCCGTTTGTGCGAAGGACTGCTGGTCGACGCCGGGTACACTGCCACGCACGTCGATCTTCATGGTGGTGATTTTAATGCCTTCGCCTTCCGGCACCACCGTGCAGGTCGCGGTTACCTCCAACCGCTCCGGCGTGTTCCCCCCCTTCGAAAGCATGTTGGTCAGTACCATGGCATAACACTCGGCCTGAGCTCCGGCCAGCAATTCCTCTGGGCTGGTCTTGCCGTCCGGCTGCTCCATCCGTGAAGCCCAGGTAACAGGCACGCCCGACAGCGCTCCACTTCCGGTCTCAATCGTTCCTCGCCCCTCGGGCAAGGTTCCTTCCCACACCACGGTTGCTCGTCTATCCGCCATATCCGTCTCCTCTTGATTCGATAGTATTGAGGGCACAGTTGCCTACAAGAGACGGACTGTGCAAGAAGCGTGCAGAGCTATCTCAGTGCTACCGCCTGCACAGTCATTGACTGCTCCAGGAGACCTTGACACCCCTTTGAACTCTACTCTCGTGCTGCAGCCAACGCGATCTCCACTCCTATCGTTTGATGGACTGGTGGAGCGCTTTCGGGATGGCAAACGGGACTGGCTGCTAGTTCTCCTCTGGGCGCTGGGACTGCGTCTGCTGGTCGCGGCACTTACCGCCGACACCTACGATCCAGACGAGTTCGTCGTTCTGCTCCTCAGCCGCGACTTTGCCCACGGAACCATTCCGTACCGCGACTTCATGTTCTTTCACCCTCCAGGGGTGCTCGTTCTCTTCCGGGCACTCCAGCCGCTCATGGCCTGGTGGTGGCCGTCGGGCCGGCTGATCACCCTGTTCATCGACAGCACCACCGCGGTGATGGTCTGGAAGATCGGCATCCTGCTCTATGGGCGCCGTGAGGCGCTCACCGCCGGGCTGATCTACGGAGCAAGCCCTTTGGCGCTGATCTGCGCGGTGCGAGTGGGCCAGGATCCGCTCATCACCGCACTGGGCATGGGCGGTCTGGTGCTGCTGTTGTCGAGGCCCTCGAGCTGGGGAGCAGTGCTGGCCGGCGCGTGTCTGGGGCTTGCGCTCTGGATCAAGTACCCGGCGATTCTCTTCCTACCGGTCTACCTGCTAGCGGCGCCGCGCCGCTCAATGGTGATTCTGCTCTCGACCGCGGCAGTGGGCGCTCTCACCCTGGTACCGTTTATCCCCGAACTGTCGTCGCTGTACCACGACACGATTGGGTGGCAATTGCTGCAACGGGCGCCGGCCGATCTGCTGCATCGCGCGGGTGGCCTCTTTGCCTTCTGGCTGTTGCTGAATCCGCTCACGGTGTACGCCGTCGTCCGGCGCCGCCATCCCCTGTGGCTGGTCAGTGGTTTCGCGGTTGGCGGGCTGTTCTTCTTTGCCTCGCAGGTGTACTACCACTACTTCCTGCCGATGGTGCCCTTCGCGGCGCTGCTCGCCGCGCCGATCGCCGTGAAGTACATTCACCGCTTCCCCCGTATGCTAGCGGTCGCCGCCATCACCCTCAGCGCGGTCTGGGCCCTGGATATTAACTCGGGGAGTGATCCCACTCGTCTCTTCATCAGCGCCTCACGCTTCTCGACCATTAACACCACGGTTCATTTGATCGACCGCATCACCCCGCCCGGTCAGGGGGTACTGACGGATCAACTGGAATACGCCTATCTAGCTCGTCGCCATGCCCTCTCCGATTACTTCTGGAACATGCACACCGTGGTCGGCGCGCGCTCCCTTGAGCGGCGATTGCCCAGCGTCGGGGCGGTGGTACTGACAGACCAGGTAGCCCCCACCTATCCCACGGGCTTCACCTCCTACCTCCGAGACCAGCGCTATCCCGAGATTCACTCTGGTACCACCGATGTCTGGGTGCTCCCCCACGCCAACGTCGCCGCGCTCATGCAGCACGCGCGGGACGGATGCGTTAGTCCCACCGTGAGCGGGCATGCCGGCCCGCGGCCGGCTGCATATTCTTGCCCCTAGCGCGCCCCAGGATCTGGTATCTCAGTCGGCCATGCCAACCGGTTCCGGCGCGTCCGCCGTGACCTCCGGTGGGGGAACCGAAACGGGCAGCTCCCCCGCAGGCAGATGGTCATTGACGATAGCCGCCAGTTGGTCGCGATTGAGCGACTCGTCGTGGATCAGCGCTGCGGCGATGGCGTCCAGCGCTGCGCGGTGCTCGCTCAGCGCGCTAACCGCACGCTGGTGGGCTTCGTCGACCAGCTTCTCGACCACCTCATCGATGCGGCGTGCCGTCTCCTCGCTGTACTCCTTTGGCGCCCAGGGATTATAGGGCTGGCCACCCAGGGCGTCGTCCCCGCCGCCTCCGAAGTAGGTGGGACCAAGTTCATCCGACATACCGAGTTGAGTCACCATGGCGCGGGCCATGCGGGTGACCTGCTGGATATCGTTCTGGGCGCCGGAGGTGATCTCACCGCACGCAACTTCCTCGGCTGCCCGGCCCCCCATCCCCACCGCCATGCGGTCCACCAGATAGTCGCGCCGGTAGTTGCGCCGTTCATCGATCGGCCGGAACTGGGTCACGCCCAGCGACCGGCCGCGCGGGGTAATGGTCACGCGATGGACCGGGTCCACATTGGGGAGTAGCATGGCCACCAAAGTGTGCCCCCCTTCGTGGTAGGCCACCGTACGCCGCTCCTCGCCGTCCATCAAGGCCGCGCCCTCGCTGCCCAGAGTAATGCGATCCAGGGCTATATCGAAGTCGGCCCGATTGACGTCCGCCTCGCCACGGCGGGCCGCGGTTAAAGCTGCCTCGTTGGCCAGGTTGGCCAGGTCGGCGCCGGTCATACCAGGGGTAATCTGCGCAACGGCGGCGAGATCGACATCGGAGGCCAGCGGAATCTGCCGGGTGTGTATCTTCAGAATGGCCTCCCGCCCCTTCCGGTCTGGCGGATCGAGCACCACCTGCCGGTCGAAACGGCCGGGCCGCAGCAATGCCTGATCCAGCACATCCGGTCGGTTGGTAGCGCCCAGGATGATCACCGCCTCATTCGCCTCGAAGCCGTCCATCGAGACCAGCAACTGGTTCAACGTCTGCTCGCGCTCGTCGTTGGTGCCGCCGCCCATGGGACCACCTCGCCCACGCTGTCCACCGATGCCGTCGAGCTCATCGACAAAGACGATGGCCGGCGCCGCCGCTTTGGCTCGCTCGAACAGGTCGCGCACCCGGCTGGCGCCCACGCCCACGAACATCTCGACAAATTCGGTGGAACTGATGCTGAAGAACGCCGTACTGGCCTCACCGGCTACCGCGCGGGCCAGCAGTGTTTTACCGGTGCCTGGCGGACCGATCAGTAGCACTCCCTTGGGGATACGTGCGCCCAGCTTGAGGTACTTCTGCGGGTCGCGCAGAAAATCTACCACCTCGCGCAACTCCTCCTTGGCCGCCTCCACCCCGGCCACGTCGGCAAAGGTGGTGCTGGGGCGCTCCTCGGTATACTTCTTGGCGCTGCTGCGGCCAAAGCCGAACACCCCTTGCTGCTGCTGCCTGGCCATGCGAGTACTGAAGTACAGCAGTCCCACCAGGAGCAGGAACGGCAGCCCCTGGAGCACAATGCTCAGCAGCCCAACCCACGCCGGAGGCGTTTGGTTCTCCAGCGTGACGTCCGCGTGGTCGCGATTCAGCGACGACACCACCGAGCTGATTAACTCCGGCAGGATAGTCGTGGTATAGCGCGTGTAGGTTTTGCCTTTCGAATCCTTATACGGATGGCGAAAGCTGCCACTGAGTGTATTTCCCGCGAAGCTGGCGGTTCCGACGTTGTGCGCATTCACCTGAGCGGTAAAGGTGCTGAAGTTGATGGGCGTCTGTGGCCCCGCCGCCGTCTGCCGGCTGGCCGAGTAATAAAAGATCAGATTGAACAGAAAGGTGATGGCCACCACCGACCACCAGACCCGACCGGAGAGCCGGGGGCGGCGTGGCGGCGGCTGATTGGAGGGCACGGGGGGCTGATTGTTGCGGCTGGGAAGCTTCGAGCGCGGTTCATTCACCGCCGGTCTCCTTGTACAGAGCGAGTGCCGGGAGCATTCCATTGTTAGCAACACGGGGACCTGAATCAAAGCGCGCGGCCACCGGCGTGAGAATTCTCCAATCATACCGCCGCTTCCATCAACACCAAAGCGCAGCAACGAGCGCGACCAGCGTCCCGTGATTCGTACCAGCGCGCGGCCATCGCCGTGGTCGGAGGAGGGGCGTTGCGTGCGCTACAGGCTTCCCCATGCACAGCGCGGGCCGGAGGAATCACCTCCGACCCGCGCCACACATGTGTGCTCGCCGTCGCTCCTACGGCAGCGTCAGAGAAGAATCGCCAAACACCTCGTAGGAGTTGACTACATCCAGGTAGTCCGGATTGGCGTACGAATTGGACGGATGCTCCAACAGCAGATCGTCCTTGGCCAGCTGCAACGCCTCCCCAATGCTCTTCCCTTGACTCAGATAGCCATAGAAGTACCGCACCCCGGCCGGCCCCGTCTCGCTGCTGCCGCCACTCAGCACCGCCTGCTGGTCGATCAGATCCTGCCCGGTCGAACCCAGAGTGATGGCCGAGCGGCCTCCGCGAATAGTTTGACTTTTCGGGCACGTGGTGATACGGTGAGCCAAGCTCCCGCAGTTGGGACTCGGCTGACGTGCGCCTGCACGCCCGTTCCGGCTCGCCGGCGAGTTGTGGGGGGATTGGTGTGAAACGCACTCGGATACTGTCCTGGTTCTTGATCCCACTCATGAGTTGCACCGCTGTCCTCGGACTCCAGGTGTCCGCGGCACACAGTAGCCGGCAATCGCCAGGGCCGGGGATGCATGCGCTCCGGCACCTGGCCATCCAACGCCTAGCTGCACTTTCCCTGCGCTTTGAGCCCAACCGAGGCCAGGCGCCTGCGACGATCCGCTTCATCGGTCGGGGGGCCGGCTACACCGTCGCCCTGTCTCCCCGAGACGCGGTGCTCGCCTCCTCGGGTGGTAGCTCTGCCGTCTCCGCGCCGGCACACCTGCACCTGGTTGGCGCCAACCCGCATGCCACCTTCGTCGGGCTGTCTCGGCTACCGGGAACGGTCAATTACCTACGGGGCGAGCATCCCAGTGGATGGCAGCTGAACCTTCCGACCTATGGACAGGTAATTGAGCGTGAGGTCTATCCCGGCATCGACCTGCTGTACCACAGTTCCGCCGCCCAACTGGAGTACGACTGGCTGATCCACCCCGGTGCTGATCCGCATCCCATTGCCCTCTCGCTGGGAGCGGGTCGAGCCGTTCTCTCGTCCAGCGGTGATCTGCTCCTGCGCACCAGGGCTGGGGTCCTGGTCCAGCATCGCCCCCATGCCTATCAGACGGTACAGGGACGTCGAGTCACGGTCTCGGTAGCCTATGTGCTGCAACCCGAAGGCACAGTCAGGCTGCGTCTCGGCACCTATCGCCACGCGCTCGGCTTGGTGATCGACCCCACCCTGGCGTACAGCACCTACATTGTGAGCGGCGGCGAGAGCAAAGCCACGACCATCGCGGTCGATGCGACGGGGAGTGCCTATGTGGGTGGGAATGCCTCCAACACCCTGCCGCTGGTTCACCCGATCGGTGGTCCCTCAGCCCATTACGCCTCAGCCCCCTTTCTCGCCAAGCTCTCAGCGGATGGCAGCCAGTTGGTGTACAGTACCTACCTGGGTGATGGCGGCTCGCTGAATGGTATCGCACTCGATCCTAACGGGGATGTCACGGTCTCCGGTGAGGCCTATGGCGACTTCCCCCAGCTCCATCCCTTGCCCGGCAGCCAGCGGGGCTATCTCTACACCGGCTTCGTGGCCCGGCTGCACTACGACGATGCCTCCAGCACCCTCTCGCTGGTCTACAGCACCTATCTGGGCGGCTCCGGCAACACCTCGCTCAACACCATCGCCACCGATGCGGCTGATCATGCCTCTGTGGTCGGGACCACCACCAACTCCCCCGACTTCCCGGCGGTGCATGCCGTCCAGGCCTGCCCTGCCGCCCGTGAAGCGGTGGTGGCCCGGCTGGACTACGACCCGACCCAGCAGGCTCTCTCCCTGGTCTACAGTACCTGCCTGGGTGGACCGAGTGGCGGCACAACAACGGGCGGCGGTCTGGCACTTGACCCCCAGGCCAATGCCTATGTGACCGGCTGGACCGACGCCAGCGACTTCCCGGTGACCGATGGCAGTACACCGCAGGGCGGTCGAGACGCCTATGTCACCAAACTCAGCTTCGATGGGACCGACCCCCTGCAGATGGTCTACAGCACCCGGTTCGGGGGGACCGGCGACGACATTGGGCTCAGCATCGCGGTGGATGCGTCTGGCGACGCCTACGTGGCTGGAGAGACGCCATCCGCAAACTTCCCCACGCTCCATCCCTACCAGGCCACCCTGCACGGACTGCGGGACGCCTTTGCGCTGGAGTTGGACTCGCAAGGCCATGTAGCGTATAGCACTTTCCTGGGCGGGCGAAATGATGACACCGCGTATGCGATAGCCGTGGGCAGTGCCAGTGGAATCGGCAACGACTGCACCGGTGACTGCAATATCTTCTTGACGGGAGACACGGGCTCACCAGATTTCCCGACCCGGGATCCCATTCAACCGTCACCGCCGAATTGCGGCGCTCTGCTCTTCGTGACACAGCTTGATCCTGCTTCGGGCGCAGTGTTCAGCACCGTGCTGACCAATCATGACCAGTACGGTTGCGGGTCGGACGGCTATGCTGTTGCGCTGGATAGTGCCAGCAACCTTTACGTGGCAGGCGGGACAGGAGTCAACTTCCCGACCACACCTCAAGCCTTCCAAACGACCGGCGCATCGGGCGCCGATGTGGTAGTGCTCAAGATCGGCCTAGCAGGCACCACGCTGGCACAGGTCTCCCGCTTCGCTGCCCGGCGGCACGGTACCACCGCGACCTTCACCTGGACCGTGTCGAACCCGGCACAGGTCGTGGGCTTCAATCTCCTGGCGAGCTCCCATCGCCTCAACCGGCGCCTGATTCCGGTTCATGCCACCCCAAGCTATCGCTACCACCTGCGGCATGCGCCACCGGGGCCGTACCAGCTGCAAGTGCTGCTGCGCAACGGGACGACGGTGCGCGTTATGCCTCGGTAGAGGGGGACCAGCAGCGAGGCGGGTGATGGTGTTGCGCAGAGCCGATGGAGCGATGTCGTTCAGAGCCGTGAATTGGGGGAGGTTTCCGCATGAATGACCGGCAGCTTCCTGCGTCTATCCAGTAAGTGGAGCGCCGTCTGTGGCCGCTGTCAGTCGTCCAGTAGCCCATCCGGCTTGAGCACGATGATCCGATGGTCCTGCGGTTCGGTCTCGATCACGCCACGCTTACGCAGTTCGTCGATCACTCTGGATGTGCTGGGGCGGTCTGCCCCGGCACGGTCGGCCAGTGCCTCATGGGTGTACGAGATGGCGTGACCCGGCAGGTCATGGGTATCGCGCCAGAGAGCGTGCTGAATTCGGGTTGCTGGACGGTGCATTTGGTCGCTCGCTAATCCACCCAGTTCGCGCAGCCATTCTCGATGGGCGCTAAGTAACCGGCGAGCAGCTTCCGGACAGGCGATCACCTCCTCCTCAAACGCCTGGTACGGCATGGCACACCAGGCCAGTCGCAACCCTTTGCATTCTCCACAAACCCACCTACACTCATCTCAGAGCACCCTCCATCTCCCTGCCCCCAACCACCGTTGCAGGGTTGCAAAGTTGCACCGGTTGCACCATCCACCGCCAGACACCTCCCGTACCCATACGCCTCGACTCGTTCACTCGTGGAGCAACGACCATCCCGCTGAGGAGCATTCCTGGAAGCAGAGCTGCCATCCAACTTGCCGCGCCCGAGACAACGCGAAAACGTGAGGGACATCCGTCGCTCAGTGTCCTGTTTACTCAGCTATACCGGTGTCGTCCGGTGCACATGTTCCGCCATCGAGCCTCCAGCCATGCCGAAAAGAGGTGCCTTGTGCTCGGTGATCCAGGGTTGACAACTACACTCCAGAGGTCGCCTGCTTTCCGGCAAGCATTGATGGTAGTATGTGCCTCGGAGGGTACCACCGATTGGCGACGCGGCACGTGCCGTGGGGGGCCGCCGTATCGGCCAGCGCGGGTCTGCAGACCTATACTACAGATCTGCCAGTTGATCATCCTCACCAGTGCATGTGCGAGGAGATGACATGGCGACACAGATCACGAAGACCTCATCCCAGACCAGGCAGCACGATGCAGGTGGGATTGTCGTGTCCGCCCATGACGTCAGCCGGCGATACGGCGAGGGCGATGCCACGGTGGATGCCCTCAAAGACGTCTCGGTTGATTTTCAGCGCGGCACCTTTACCGCGGTGATGGGCCCATCCGGGTCCGGCAAGTCGACGCTGATGCATATTCTTGCCGGGCTGGACACGCCGACCACCGGCACCGTCACCATCGACGGCACCGATATCACCCATCTGAAGGATAAGGACCTGACCTTGCTGCGGCGCGAAAAGCTAGGCTTTGTCTTTCAGTTCTTCAATCTGCTACCCATGCTGACCGCCGATGAGAACATCACCCTGCCACTGAAAATCGCCGGCAAGAAGATCGATCAGCCGGCGCTGGATCGCGTCGTGGAGGCGGTGGGCTTGGGGAACCGGCGCACCCACCGGCCGTCGCAGCTCTCCGGCGGCCAGCAGCAACGGGTAGCGATCGCCCGTGCTCTGGTAGCCGAGCCGGCCGTGGTCTTCGCCGACGAGCCAACCGGCAATCTGGACTCGGCGGCTAGTCAGGAAGTGCTAGCTCTACTGCGCCGCGCGGTGGATGAATTTGACCAGACCATCATCATGGTGACCCACGACGCGCCCGCCGCATCGGTGGCGGACCGTATCGTCTTTCTAAGCGATGGCAAGATTGTGCGCGATCAACCCTCCGGCTCGGTCGACGAGATTCTCGACATGATGAAGGTGCTGAAGTGACCGCGGTCTCCCTGCGCGGCCTGCTAAGCCGCAAGCTGCGTACCGTGCTCACCATGATCGCGATCATCCTGGGCGTATCGATGATCTCGGGAACCTACGTCCTCACCGATACCATCAACCAGTCGTTCTCAACGATCTTTCACCAGGGAAACGCCAGCACCGACGCCGTGCTCTCCGGCCAGGCGCCAATCACCTCACAATACAGCCTGCCGCCCTCGCTTCCCGCCAGCCTGCTCACCGTCGTGCGGCAGACGCCCGGTGTGGCGCTGGCCGAGGGCACAATCGCCGACCGCGTCCAACTGGTGGGAAAGGGCGGCACGATCCTAGGCTCCTCCAACGGAGCGCCAACTTTGCTTTTCAGCCGTTCCTTGCCGCGCTTCGCCCAGCTCCATATCATCCAGGGGCACCAGCCCAGCGGGCATCAGATTGCGGTAGACAAGGATACGATCACCCGGAACCATCTGCGCCTGGGGCAGACCGTTGGCGTCAGTGGGATTCATCGGGTCCAGCAGTTCACCCTCGTGGGCATCGTGAAGTTCGGCAACGTCGGGTCGATCGGCGGCGCCACCCTGGTGACCATGGACCAGCCGACGGCCCAGCGCATAACCGGTAAGGTTGGGCGATTCGACCAGATCCGGGTGGCCGGCGCGTCGGGCATCACGCAGTCCGATCTGGTGGGCCGAATTCGGGCACGGATTCCGGCCAATTTACGGAACTCCGTCAAAGTGCAGACCGGCACGCAGAACGCCAACGACGCGAGCAACGCTATCGGCGGCGCTCTGGGATTTCTCTCCACCGCCCTGCTGGCCTTTGGCGGCATCGCGCTGTTCGTCGGCGCGTTCGTCATCTTCAATACTTTCTCGATTACCGTTGCCCAACGTGCTCGCGAGTTCGCCTCGCTGCGAACCCTGGGCGCCACCCGCGGACAGATTCTGCGCTCCGTGATTCTGGAGGCGCTGGTCATCGGGATCATTGCGTCTCTCCTCGGGCTGCTGGGTGGGGTCGGCATCGCCAAGGGCCTCAACGCCCTGTTCGTGGAGATCGGTATCGATCTTCCCAATTCCGGCACGGTCTTCCTTCAGCGCACTGTTATCGTGGCGCTGCTGGTCGGCACGCTGGTCACGCTGCTCGCCAGTCTGATGCCGGCCTTTCGCGCCACGCGGGTGGCGCCCATTGCCGCCCTGCGCGAGGGCGCGCAACTGCCCCGTGGCCGCTTCTCTCGCTATGTGCCCTTTCTCGCCGCCGGACTCACCGCGCTGGGCGTCCTGATCCTGGCCATCGGTATCTTCGCCTCGATCTCCGGCACCGGACAGCGCCTCTCCCTGATCGGACTCGGCGCCGTGGTGCTGTTTCTCGGGGTGGCCATGCTGAGTCCGAAACTGGTGGGTCCGCTGGCCAACGTCATCGGCTGGCCCATCGAGCGATGTACCGCCATCACCGGACGGCTGGCGCGGGAGAACACGGTCCGCAATCCCTCACGCACGGCGGTGACGGCGGCCGCCCTGATGATCGGCCTGGCCCTGGTGGGCTTTGTCACCATCTTCGCCGCCGAACTGAAGAAAACCGCCTTCGACTCGCTGGATCGTGAACTGGCCGGTACTTATGCCATCTATAGCGACAACGGCACGCTAATTCCATCGCGGGTGGCCCAGGTGGTCGGTCGGGTGTCGGGCATCGCCGCCGTGTCCGCGTTCAAAGTTGACGCCGGACGGCTGGACGGGATTGGTACAGTGCAGACCAACGGCATTCAGCCGGCGTCACTCCACCGCGTCTACCACTTCCAATGGGTTCACGGCTCCAACGCGACGGTGGCCGGGATGGGTCCACACGACGCCATCATCGACGAAAATCTGGCAAACAACAACCATCTCAAGATCGGCTCGGTGCTGCGTGTGACGACCTCGGCGGCGATCCACGACACCTTCCGCGTGGTGGGCATCTACAAGAACACGCAATTCCTCACCAACTGGTGCATACCGTACGCGACCATGGCGACCGATTGGAAGCAGCCGCAAGATTATGCAACCATTGCCAACGCGGCGCCCGGCCTGAGTCCTCCGGCTCTGGCCGCACTCAAGGGCCGGATCACCAGAGCACTGCTTGGCAGCTATCCCACGGCCACGGTACACTCTCAGCAGGATCTCAAGAATCAGGACGCCAAGGGCATCAATCTGCTGCTGGGCTTGATCTACGTTCTACTGGCCATGAGCGTGCTGGTGTCGCTGTTCGGCATCATCAATACCCTGGTGCTCTCGGTGTACGAGCGCACCCGTGAAATCGGCATGATGCGCGCCATCGGCGCCACGCGCCGTCAGGTGCGCTGGATCATTCGCTGGGAGAGCGTGATCACGGCGGTGATCGGGGCCGTGCTGGGGTTGCTGCTGGGCATCCTGCTGGCGGTGCTGGTGACCGCCGGGCTGTCCAGCCAGGGCATCGAGTACGACCTGCCCATCGGTCAATTATTGATCTGGGTGGTGTTTGCCGTGCTGTTCGGCATCGTCGCCGCGGCCTTCCCCGCGCGTCGCGCCGCCCGGCTGGATGTCCTGCAGGCGGTGTCCTATGAGTAATCTGGAGTTAATCGAGATAGTCTTTAATGCGAGAGGTAACCAACGGGTTGCGCAGCTTGCGAAACGCCTCGATCTCGAGCTGGCGGATTCGCTCGCGCGTCAGATTGAAATGCTCACCCACCTGAGCCAGGGTCTGCGGCCGCCGTCCGGATAGCCCAAATCGTAGACGGATAATGCCGGCCTCACGCGCCGGCAGAGTCCCCAACACTTCATCGATGGCTTCACGCAGCACACCGTTGGCCGCGATCTCCTCCAGGTTGTGTGAGGTATCTTCCACGAAATCGGCCAGCGTGCTCTCCTCGTCCTCACCCACCGGCTTGCCCAGCGATATCGGAACGCGAATGGAGGCCTTGACGTCGTGAACCTTCTCCAGCGTCAGGCCCATGGCCACCGCCACTTCTTGAATCGTTGGCTCGCGGCCCAGCTCCTGGGAAAGCGTGACGACCGCTCGATGATAGCGCCCGATCCGCTCGTTCATATGCGCCGGGACGCGAATGGTGCGAGCCTGGTCGGAGACGGCGCGGGTTACGGCCTGGCGAATCCACCAGGTGGCATAGGTGGAGAACTTGAAGCCGCGCCGCCAATCGAACTTACCGACCGCGTGCATCAGACCGGTGTTCCCTTCCTGAATAAGGTCCAGCAGGCTCATGCCGTGGCCAAGGTGCTTCTTGGCCACACTCACCACCAGGCGAAGATTGGCCTCGATCAGTTGGCGACGTGCGTCCTCGCCGGCCTGCAGAAAGGGGCGAAGGTTCTGAGGAGTCCAGGTCAGAATAGCTCGGAGCTCCGCGGCGCTGAGGTCGAGAGCGTCGAAGGCGGCCTCCGGCTCCGCCTCGATGCGGGCACGTTCCTGCGGGGAGGTTTGAGCCTGGGTAATCAGTCGTTGCACCTCGATCGCCTTGGCCAGCCGGACTTCGGCAGCGCGATTCAGCAATGCGATTTGCCCAATTTCACGTAAGTACAGCCGCACCACGTCGGCCATCTGCTCATCGTCCGCCGGCGACGCACTCTCGTGGCGATCAGCATCGCTACCCGCCCCCAGGGACAAAAACTCCGCCATCTCCGGTCCTCTCTGGTGCCTGGCACGCGCTCCGGCAGCGCCAGCGGCATGGGGACGATCGAGACAGGGAGACTGGCCGCGGTACGCAGCCTCCCAACACGGCCCAGCAGAATACCAGGTCACTACCTCTAGTGTACCTGTTGGATGGCAGACGGCTGTTGGCTGGTTACGACGAGTTCCCGCTCACCTCCCTACCGCCTGAGATCGGAAGCCTCAACCGTCGAGAGTTCAGACCGAGAGAAAGTGGGCGCCTGCTGCCTGGGCCGCTTCTCGATCGCCGGGACTATCTCCCAGAAACAGGGTCTCGCTGGGGCCGGCGCCGGCCAGCCGCATGGCGAGCTGAAGGCCGTCGGCTTCTGGCTTCCAGCGATCGACATCGTCGGCGCCCACGACCACGCCAAACGGGTCCAGACCCAGCGCCGACACACCCTCCACCACCGTCGCATGCAAGTTGGCGGAAAAAACAGCCAGGGTCGGCCGATCAGGGCCAGAGCCTCGCTGCTGTGTGCGGCGCGCATACTCCACAATCTCGGGGCGCGGGAGCTGACGCTTTACTCCCGGCTGCTCATAGCGCCGCACTACCGGGAAGAGCACCCGCACCGCCTCGATTCCCCGCTCGTCCCGCAGGCGCGCTATCTCCGACCAGAGCGGACGAAAGGGACTATCGAAACCAAACTGCAGCGCTTGCTCGCGAAGGTCGCGTCGCATCCCCTCCCAATCCACGTCCAGTTCGGCCAGCGTGCCGTCATAGTCGAAAACGACTAGACTTTTACCGGCTACCGCCTGCAGAAGAGGGGGATAAATGGCCACCTTTATACGACCTAGCCCAGACGCGGCAGGCGGGCGTGGTTGGGTTGGAGATGATAGTCGGGGTACACGGGCATCCCGGCCGGGTCGACAAATACCTCATCCCAGTAGCGCAGCATGGTCATGCCAATCCGCGTACGACCGATCATATCGGGGACCGGCAACCCAAGCGCGATCTTCAGAAGCATTAGCGGGCTGTTCAGTCCCGCAGCCAGGGTCAGCGCCAGCGCGCCGGAGAAGCGAGGGTTGATCTCATTGAAGAGCAGCTGGCCGTCGCGCCGGAAGGCCTGAATGTTGGTGGCGCCCACGATGCCGAGCAGTCGAACCATCCGAACGACTTCCGCCACCATCTCGTCGTCCTGCACGGTTATGCCCTTGTACGACACGCCACCCTTGGTCTCGATGCGCTCACGCACCACCACGCCCTTCACCTCGCTGCTCAGGTCGGCCAGGACATCGGCTGTGTACTCAGGGGCATCCACAAACTCCTGAACCAGTGCGTTGGGGACCTGATCGAGATACATCCGCAGATCGGCAGCGTTGCCAACTTTATAGCAATCAATGCTCGACCGGCCGTCAACCGCCGGCTTGAGAAAGACGGGATAGGTCAACACGTGCGCCTGCCGGCGCGCCTCGTCGGCGCTCCAGGTTTGAGCGGCGCCGAAGCCATGCCGGCGCCAGAAGCGGTAGGTCGCGAGCTTGTCGTTGGCCGTGGCGATGACCTCCGGCGGCGAGATGCCAACCAGGCAGCCTTGCTCGGCAAAGCGTGGTTTTGCCAGGCTGAGGGCCGCAAACTCATAATCGACGATGGGAACCAGCAGCCGTACCTGGTGCATCTGGCACAGGGAGAGGAGCGCCGGCACAAACTCCGGATCGTTGGCTCTGGGCACGCGATAGAAATGATCGCTAAAGTAGCGACCGGCAACCTGATCGGAGGCATCGACCGTGATGATGGTGACGTCGAGTTCGTCCTGCGTGCACAACCCTTTAATGATTGATTGGCAGGTGACGGTTCCCGACCCGGTGATGAGGACCGCGGGTGGCTGGCTGTTGATGGTTAAAACTCCTTGAGCCGCATGGCGAAATCATACAGGGTGAGCGCGTCGATGTCGGCGGTGATGCTCAGGCACGCCCGGAATCCAGCTGGCCAGGGATTGACTCGTACCAGCTCGTCGTCGTGCTCTCGCACCTTCAGCACCACCAGGTCGGCCGGCAACGATGGCGGCAGCGCCGCGTCCAGGTCGAGCGCGTACCCGGCCGGATCCCCGCCTTGCTCGACCCAGTATCCGGCATCGTGCAGACGCTGCCGGGTCGCGTCGGGCCAGGCTGGACCGCAATGGACCACCGGTTTGCGCGACGCAAGCACGGTAATTTTGCCCGAGCCAGTCACCCTGTCGGACGCACACACTGTTTCCATCGCGTCAGGTCCCGTCACCGCGATGCGCCAGCAGCCCTCCGCTGCCGGTTCTACGCTTAGCTGGGCCGAGTCGCGAGTGCGCCACCAATCGGCGATCTCGCCACAGGGAGCAATCCAGACATCGCCCACCCTGCGCGCTTCCTTCAGGGCCGCGTCGAGTGACGCAGCGAATAGCGCGGCACGCTCCGGATGGAGACACATGACGAAGATCTCCCCACGCTCCCGCATATCGCGGATCATGCGGATCCAGACGCGACTCATGCTGTCGAGGTCGAGATGCAGTCGATCCACCATATCCTCGTCTTGCGGAATCGACATGGGAAGCTGGACCAACCCCTCCACGACCGTGGGCAGCACCACATGAGTTAGCGCGTCGCGCGCGGAGGACAGATCGACGAAACGCTGATAGTCCTCTCTGGCATCGTCAGACAGCGGAATCCGCTCCTGCTGGTAGGCGGGCCAGTCATAGACCGGCGTGGCGTCGTACTCGAATGCGGCAGCACCCAACGCCGTCAACGTATCACCGTTCCAGCGAGAGTACGGGCAGCGCCAGCCGCGAATCGCCAGGCCCAATCCTTCGAGGGAGGTTCGCGCGGCTTGCACCTGCCGGCGTTGCTGCTCCGCCGAAAGTGACGCATAGTCGTTGTGAACATAGCCGTGCGCCGCCATCTCGGCGCCGCGATCTCGCAGCCCACGAATGATATCGGCATGACGGAGTGCCGTGACGGCGGTGATAAGCAAGGTAGGACACACACCATGCCGCTCGACAACATCCATCAAAATACTCAGATTAATCTCACTTTTGCGCGGCGAGAAACCAAAGCGTTCCACGATGGTGAGCAGGCGGCTCAGCGCATTCCGCGGTCCACGTGAATCGCTCAGAACAAAGGAAAGCCATCTCACGGTGGTCTCGTGGGAGAGGAACGGCCTTCCGGGATACGGCCGGTCGGAGGAACGACGCCGTACACGGCCAGATAATCATGCCTGGTCCTGGTCCAGGAAAGGTACTCGGTAAACACCTGGTGACCGTTTTCAGCCAACGCCGCGCGACGGGCGGGATCGCGATAGAGCATGACGATCGCATCGGCCAGGGCGCGTGCATCTTTGGCTGGCACATAGCAAAGCGCATCATCGTCCAGATAGAGGCGCAGCGCCGGCGTATCGCTGCTGATGGCCGGCAAACCGAGCGCCAGATATTCCATGAGCTTATTGGGGACAAAGTCGGCCCACATGGGTACCACGCCGACATCGGCCTGTTGCAGGCGCGGCGCAACCTCTGTAAACGGCAGCATGCCCAGAAACGAGACCTGCTGCCCCAGATCGAGCGAGGCCGCGATCTCTTCCAGGTGGGCGCGATAGTTGCCGTCTCCCAGGATGTCCAGATGGAGGTTGGGGATATCGGCACGGGCCAGCGAGACCGCTTCGAGTAAGGTTTCAATGCCGTAGCGTTTGAGCAAACTGCCATGTGTGACCAGCCGAAAGCCGGTGTCATCGCCTGTGGGGTGAGCTCGCAGGGCAGTTGCGTGGGACAGATAGACCCGTTCATCGGGCACATTGGGCACCACGGCCACGATCTTTTCGGGCTGCACCCCTTGACGAATAAGGTTGTGCCGGACCATGCGGTGCGGGGCAATAACCCCATCTGAAAGTCGAGTTCCCATGCGCAGCGCGAGCAGCATAACCCGCATCACCGGATGATACGGCGAGAGGCCATAGTCCGTCGAGAGCAACTCCGGAATATTGTCAAAGATGTACATGGTGACTTTGGCGCCGGTTAGCTTCGGGATCATACCGGCCAGGATTAACCAATCCGGCGGACTATCAATCTCCACGTACTGATAGCGTCCTCGAGTGGCGCGCAGCAGCATGGTAGCCGCCGCCATGAATGGTAGCGCGGCGTACTCCACGAGATACCGCGCCTTGCTGTGGCGTTTGTGCTCCATGAGGGTTCGCAGCACGGTAATGCCGTCGACGTGCTCCAGCCGTGGACGGCTTGGGTCACGATCGCAGATGAGGTCGACGCTGAATCCGGCGTCGCGCAGGGCCAGTACGTTACGCAGCACGGGGGAGTCCGCTGGATACCGCCCATGGCGCACCACGGCAATGCGCCGGGCCACACCAGATGCGCCACTGATGGGCGTCATGTTAGCCCAGGTGCCGGTACAGTCGTTCGCCGGCTTCCACGAAGATCCGCTCGGGCGCATACCAGGCGAAGAGGTCGAGTACCCGCTTTTTGATGCCCTCTGGCTGCGTCACGTTAAAGCCGCCGGGAGCCGGATAGTAGGAGTAGGGGAGGTCGCGTCCCACGAAGGCCCACTGCTCCTTGAAAGACGCCAGACCGGTAGCATCGGCGCCGACCCGGCCCAGATCGTAGTGCGTGTACCCGTGCTGGCAAGACCATTCCACGCTCTTCCAGAGCAGCAGATGGTTTGGCCGGTACGACCAAAACTTTGGATTGGACGGCGCAAATTTGTCGTACACCTTGTCCTGATGCGTTATACACAACACCCCTGCCACAATCTGCCCCCCCACCTCGGCCAATAGGATCTGACCGGCGCCTCGCTGGATGAAGTTTCGATACAGCGAAGTAAAGAGTAGGCGTGGCTGGGGTAGCATGCCATGGCGACGTCGGAGCATCAAGTTGAGCGCGTAAAAGGCGGCAAGGTCGTCGAGCGACTCCGCGGGCCGGATGGAAAGGTTCTTCTCTCGGGCTTGACGAACACACCGCCTCGAGTCTTTACGGATCCTCTTCCAGAACACTGCTGGATCCGGATCAAGCTCGGTCTCAAAGAGGCGGTAATATGGGACCTGATTCAGCCTCTCGGGCAGGGGCGGGCCATACTGCGGCCATCCCCGCACTTCCAGAGTCGTCGCTCCCATCCGCCCTTGATCGGCAATTAGCGCATCCAGCAAGGCCTCGGCATCTGTCTCGGTGTCGACCAGCGGCTGGCAGTGATCGCAGAAGGGAAGCGATACCAGCCGCTTCCCGGTAAGCGCGCTGGCCACGAGCATGCAGGGCCAGCCCGCTTCAATCTGACCGGCCGAGTTCTCCACGACGTAGTACCTCGGCTCATACCCATACGTCTCCATCAGCACACGAGCCCAGGCGGCCGTATGAAAGACGTTGCTGTCTGGGCGCGCTTGCACAAACGCTTCCCAGCGGGGATCCCTGGTGGGATCGATCATAGCCAGACGGCGAGTTCGAGGTCTGGTGTCGAGAGTCATCACTGTTTTGCACCTTTCAAGTGCGCTTCTCCGCGTTAACGCGCTCACCGTCGACAACAGGGGCGCACTCATTGCTGCGACTGTTGCAGTATGCACGCTGGTAGACCGAGACCACGTCACGCGCAATAGCATCGATGCTGAAACTACGGGCGGCGATCGAGCCGTCGATGCGGCGCGGAGGCGACAACGCGTCCTCCAGCCGCGCGGCGATCTGTCCAATCTCAGGCTCTACCCGATAACAACCCACGATCCGGCCGATCACATCCCAGGCATCACCGGCATCGGTGGCAATCACGGGTAGGCCACAGGCTACCGCCTCCTTCACGACCATCGGCGACCCCTCACAGGTGGAGACCAGCGTGAGAGCATCGACGGCGTTCATGTAGAGCGGAACACGCCAGTGGGCCTCGCGATCGACCTTCAGCAGCTCGATGTCCGGATGCCGGCGCTGCAGCCGCTCCACCGCCGCCTCGACCAGATGGAAGCGTTTTTCGGGCCGCCACCACTCGCCGGCAAACAGAACATAGCGGCGGCCGGCATCGAGTCCGAGCACCTGACGTGCCTCGGCTCGCGGCATGGGATGAAAGAGTGACAGATCGACACCGCACGGAATGACATGCGCCTGCGGAGTGCCCAGAGCATCCCGCATCCACTGCGCCACCACGATCAGCTCGTCCGGGAAGCTTCGCGACCATCGGCACAGTCTGCCCTGTACCGCATCTTGAACCTCGATACCGTGATGGGTCAAAACCAGGGGCGTACCCCATTGGCATCGCGCCACCAGTCCGGTGAAGACGTAATGTGCATGAACAACATCGTAATTTGACCGCCGCAACTGGCGCCACAGGCGCGGAACCCCCAGCGCATACCCCTTATGCCGCAAGCGGCCGTCTCGTCCATTCACAAACAACACGTCGACCTCGTGACCCAGGGCGCGTATCGACTGCACCTGCTCTTTGACAAAAATGCCAAATTGCGGATTGGCAACGGTGGGATACATATTGGTGACAGTTAAGATACGCATGCGTTACTGTCTTTCTCGATCCACGTCGGTTCGAACTCCCATGGCTCGGCGCGCCCTAGCGAGCCGGCCAACTCCAGCACGGTTCGCCCGATCGAGTTCCAGGTGAATGGCTCAGCCAGGGCACGTATCTGCGCCGACGAGGGGCGAGCCTCGGTTTGCTGAAGCCTGGCAACGCCGGCCACCAACTCGTCGTCGTTTGCGCCAAAGGTGTACCCGGGACCATCGTGGAACCAGAGCGGTAGCTGTCCAAAAGGCGTGGTCACCACTGGGACTCCGCACGCCAGTGCTTCAAGCACCGAGAGTGGCATGGCGATCGCCGAGCCGGGGGTGTGGGTGGGAAAGAGATAACAATCGGCCATCTGGTACGCCTCGGCCACGTGCTCCAGATAGTGGTCGATGACGTGTGTCCCCCCCTGGAGCAGCCCGGCGCGAAACGCATCAATCACCGACCGCCTGTGCTCTCGCCAGGTACTCGCGATCAGGACGGTTTCACAGTCCAACTCACTTCGTAGTCGATTGAGGAGGAACACATTTCGATTCTCCTCCAGATGACCGACATGGACCACCACAAAGGCCTCAGGCGACATGCCGTGCTTCTCGCGCAGCGCCAGCTTTTCCGCGCCCGTCGCCGGCCGAAAGGTAGACAGATCGACGCCCGAGGGCAAGAGCGCGGATGGGCAGCCCAGCGCGGCAACGGTATCACGGGTCTCTCTACTCTGCGCTAGGATCAAACTCGGGCGAAGCGCGCGAACCAACCAGCGATCGAGCCGGCTGTATGACCGTGGTTGCAGCGTGATCATGATCGAGCGGGCACGCGGGGCATAGCAGCGCAGCGCCGTCAGACGAAGAAAGCTGTTACGGGTGGCCGCTGCCTCTGGAACATAGAGCAGCACGTCTGGCTGAAACTGTCGGACTGCACGCCACAGCTTGGCGCTGAGGAACAGCCGGTTGACGAACATGGGCCGCACCGGCTCGGGCACTGCTCCCTTGGCGCGCACGGAGAGTGCATACACCTCCGCTCCCTCGGTCAATGACGGCAAGAGAGAGACGACAAGTTTTTTCAACCCCTCGTCGAGGGGCATCGACAGATCCTCCGACACGACGCAAAGGCGCAGGCGCGCGTCAGCCACGCATCACCTCCATCTTCAGAGACGGTGCATCCGGCGCGGCGGCCAGCACGGTGAGCCCCCCCAGCAGCGTCCAGAACAGGGTTGCCGTGGGATTGTTTTCCAGCGTGGTGGAGAGCAGTGAGACCAGGACTGTGCCCGGAATCGCGTACAGCAGGCCCAGCAGCAGAGCCTTCCGCCGGGGCGTGACCGCGGCGCGATAGGCGCGCCGTCCGACCATGAAGCAAGCGCCAATAATCCACAGATAGGCCAGCGTGCCGAGCAGACCCGCCTCGGCCACCAGGTGGGTCCAGAACATATCGATCTGGCCGCCGGTACCGTAGAAAAAATTTGGCAACTGATACTGCTGGTAGAGCGGTGTATTGGTGATCAAGGCCACGTGGCCGCCGTAGCGCCCCGGTCCCACACCCAGCAAGAGATGATCGCGAATTACCGGCCACGTTGCTTGCAAGAGTGCGAAGCGCAGATCACCTTTCGCGGTGTCTTGCAGCCGCTGCAAGAAGGGTACAACGAGCAGCAGACTGACCAGGAGCCCTGGCACGATAAAGTGAAAGAAGACACGGCGGAGCTTTGGCTCGACGGTCAGGCCCACAAAGAGGGTGGAGAGCAAGAGCGCGCCCCAGGTTTCGCGGCTGAGCGTCAGCGCCAGCGCTGCCAGACTCACCACGTTGAGCAGTAAGAGCGCCATGCGGGCGTTGCCTCGAAACCCTCCAAAAAAGAACAGCATCAGGCCGAGCGGCACCGTCATGGCCATGAAGTCCCCCAGGGTATTGGGATTCTCGAGCAGACCGCTGACCCGCACGCTTCCACTCGAAGTTACGGAGGTTGTGCCACCAGCCAGCTTCCAGGCCAGCCCCACATGCAGCCCTTGCAACACAGCCACCAGACTGGTGACCGCCAGCACGCCCAGCACGACATAGATGAAGCGTTCGAGGTCGCGCACCTGCACGCCGACGTTCACAATAATCAAGAACATGATGATCGAGTGCGTGGTCGAGAGGATGCCAAGCTCGGCAACGTGGAGCGGCACATTGTTGATAAAGGTAGAGAGCACGCCAAGAGCGACAAACAACAGCAGCGGCACGCCGATCTGCTGCATCGACAGCATTCGGCGCCGGCGCAACAGGTTGACCAGCAGCGTCCAGCCCAGGGCCGCGATGAGCAGGTAGTTGCCCAGTGAATCGACCGTGTCGCGGTTTACCGAGGTATGGTACTCAACGATCTTTTCTGAGACCAGCCAGCAGAGCGATAGGTAGCCCAGTGCGGATGGATGCCGCAGCACCACATAGAGCAGACCACTTCCCGCCAAAACCGCGACCAGCACCGTTGAAGCGCGATGTTCCACCCCCAGGGCGACCACGACCTGCGCTAGTATCAGACCGAGTAAACTCAGGCCCACGGTAATCACGCGTCGGTTATAGAGCCGCCCATGCCGTACGTCGTCCCAGGCGGAACTCCGACCTGGTAGCGAGGCCGGATTGAGCGAGCGAGCGCTCACCGCTGCTCACCGCCGGTGAGGCGGGGCATTTCATCGGGCGGATTCTCGTTTCGTTCGGACAAGCGACCCTGTGTGTCGGGGCGTGCCTCCGTCTCCCGATGGTGCCGCAGCTTGAACTCGATGCTGACAACTACCGGTCCCTCTGCTTGAAGCGCTCGCTTGCGCACGAAGAATGGCAGGTCGCGGATGTAGTCGATCAGCGCCGCCAGCCCAATCGCCAGCAGCAGGCCCACAATAGCAGCCGGCAAGACGGTCTTGACGGTTGAACTACCGCCCGCAACGCGGGATACCGAGCCGGGCGATGCGGCAGCCGCCGGGGTTGGGCCGATAGTAATGCCCTTGTAATCGCTCACGTCCGAGAGCCACTCTTGGTTGAGCAGACTGAGGTTAGCGTCGAGATCCTCCAGCGTGGTCCTACTGACCAACGGCCTGGTCTGGCCGCCAATGCAACCGCAGACGTGATAATACTTTTCCTCCATCCGGAGAAACCGCTTTCCAGCAGCATTCGCTTTGGCCCGCTGCCTCCCTTGCAGCTTTGTGGTCTCGGCCGTGAGTTGCCGAATTTCAATGGCAGCGAGCTCTTCCGCCATTCCGGTGGCGAAGGTTTCGGCCGCGGTCGAGGTCGTCCCAATGGCGTGGATCGTGATGACCGGAGCGTCGAGCGCGACGCTCGCCGTCACGCCGGACACCGCCTGCTGATCGAGCTGGTATCGCTTCCGCACCGTCTGCAACACCCGCGGATCCCTGGCTCGATTGCTGAGCGCCACGGTGACATCTTGCTTCGAAAGCGTGGAGTTATACGGGACACCGTTCGGCGTGATATAGCTCACCGCTACGGTCGCCGTCGCGTCGTACGTCGGGCGGGCGGCACTACGGTGGGCCAGATACTCGCCCACCAGCGCGGCCAGTATGGTGCAGGTCAACAGAAGGGCCCACCATCGCCGAACGAGGCGCCAGTAATCACCAAACTCCACCAAGGATTCCTTACTGAGCGGCTATCGTTTTTTTGGAGGAGCGCTGGGCGAAGAACTCTCGTATCACATTCACTGTGTAATCGATCTCCTCATCCCGTAACTCAGGGAACATGGGGAGGGACAGAATCTCACCGGCCAGTTGCTCGGTCACCGGAAGCCCACCTGGCTCGGTATCAAAGGACGCACAGGGCGGCTGGAGATGACACGGAACAGGATAGTGGATGCCGGTACCAACGCCTCGTTGATTCAGATACGCACGCATCTCGTCGCGTGCCGAGGTGCGAATCACATACAGGTGGAAGACATGATCCTCCCCGGTGAGCGAAGGCACCGTAACATCAACGTCATGTAGCCCGGCATTGTAGCGCGAGGCATGGTCGCGGCGCGCCTGGTTGCCCGCATCGAGCGAGGGGAGCTTGAGGCGAAGAACAGCAGACTGCATCTCGTCGATCCGTCCGTTCATGCCGAGTTCATCATGGTGGTAGCGCACAGCCGAGCCATGGTCGCGCAGTAACCGAACGCGCGCGGCAAGTTCGGGATCGTTGGTTACCACGCCGCCAGCCTCACCATAGGCGCCGAGATTTTTCGAGTAGTAGAAGCTGAAGCAGCCGGCATCGCCGAAGGTGCCTGCCGCTCGGCCGTTTCGACGAGCGCCATGAGCCTGACACGCGTCCTCGATGACACGAAGGTTGTAGCCCCGGGCGAGCGCCATCAACCCCTCCATATCGGCGATAGCGCCGTACAGATGGACCGGCAGCAGGGCCCTGGTGCGCGGGGTGATTGCCGCCTCGGCAGCCGGCACGTCCATCAAGCAGGTTGCCGGATCGACATCCACGAAAACCGGTGTGGCGCCAGTCATGGTGATGGCTTCGACCGTCGCAAAGAAGGTATGGGAGACGGTAATAACTTCATCACCCGGTCCTACCCCGCACGCGCGCAGTGCCAGGTAGAGGGCGGTGGTTCCTTCTGAAACGCCAATAGCCTCTTTGACATCCAGGTACTCGGCGTACTCCTGTTCAAAGGCTCGTGTGTTGGGTCCAAGGAAGAGCTGCATGCTGCTCAGTATTGACTCGAAGGCCTCGCTCACAGCCTCTTGAATGGGCTGGTGCTGTCGCTTGAGGTCGACCAGGGGAATGTTCATTGTTACCTCAGTCTTCACGGTTAGATACCACAGTCGCCTGGCTTACGCTTCCACCGCACGGCGATCGCGCCGCGCACCGCCATCGCCCTTGATCATCTCAAAGTTGTCGGTGGTTGCGATGCGCTCCAACGTTCCACCGTTCTGCAGCGACTTATCCGCCGCCTCGAGGACCCGCGTCACCCGTAAGCCAGACCAACCATCCGTACGCGGCTGCACACCGGTAACAATGCACTCGATGAAGTGCGCAATTTCCAGCTTCAAAGGCTCGCCAACCGGTACGGCCGGTATGTGAACGCCGCCGTAGTGGTAGCCGAGTTGAAAGTCCGCGAAATCCCCGGAGGAGGTCGTCTTGATCACGCCCTTGTCGTAGATGCGCAGCTTCTCTTCCGCCGCCACATCGTTATAGACCACCATCTTTTCATCGCCTACCACCGTGAAGCGGCGCACCTTGCAGGGCTCGAGCCAGGACACGTGAATATGGCCGGTGATGCCCTGGGGATACTTCATTTCGATATAGGCAACATCGTGGATATGCTCGTGAATGCAGTTATTCCCCCGCGCGCTCACATGGGTCGGCTCGGACTCGAGGATGAAGTTCATGATCGAAATATCATGCGGCGCCAGATCCCAGATCACATTCACGTCAGTGCGAAACTGACCGAGATTGAGGCGCGCGGCATCGACGTAAAAGGTCCGCCCAATCTGACCGCTCTTGACGATATCGCGCAGGGAAACCACTGCCGGGTTGTACTCAAACGTGTGGCCAACCATCAGCACCAGATCACGCTGCGCGGCCAGATGAATCAGATCCTGCGCCTCGGTCGACTTGCGTACCATCGGCTTCTCGATCAGCACGTGTTTGCCCGCCTCCATCGCTTCCTTGGCCAGGGCGTAGTGCGTCTTCACCGGGGTTGCCAGGATCACCGCATCCACCCCCGGATCGTCCAGCACGTCGCGATGATTCTGCGTCATCGCGACGTGCGGATAGCGACGCTGCAGAGCCTGCAGCCGGTCGAGCGACAGGTCGGCGACGGAAACCAGGCGCGCATCAGGATTATCGCTAACATTGCGAATGAGATGCGGCCCCCAGTAGCCCGCGCCGATAACTCCGAATCCTACTTCGTCCATCATTTCTTCCCCCATCCGATTGAACAACTGGTTACTATCCCTGGACACAGCGTCATGGCTAGTGCTTACAGAAGGCCCAGACCAGTGCTGGAACCGTGAGTAGGCACAAACGCAGGTCAAACAGTAGTGTCTGCCGCTCGATGTACTCGAGATCCATGTCGATCATGGCCTCAAAATGCACCATGTCGCGTCCTCGCACTTGCCAGAGGCCCGTGCATCCCGGCTTGGAATCCAGGCGTCGCATATGGCGCGGCGTATACTGCGCTACCTCATAGGCGAGAGGAGGCCGCGGCCCCACCAGACTCATATCTCCCTTGATGACGTTAAAGAGTTGCGGAAGCTCATCCAGCCCCAGGCGACGGAGCACTCCACCTACCGGCGTGATGCGCGGGTCATGCCGCAGCTTATAGATAGTGCGTGCCTGGTCGGGCGCCGGATCACCCTGCAAATACTGCTTGAAGTACTCCTCGTGCAAGGTCGAGGGCGCCCCATGACTCATTGTACGAAACTTATACAGCATGAAAGGCCGGCCGTCCAGACCAAGGCGCTCTTGCTTGAAGAGGAGCGGTCCCGAAGATGTGCACTTCACCAATGCGGCCACTATCGCGGCAACCGGTGCGGAAAGCGTGAGCAATGCAGTCCCAACGATCAGATCGAACGGCCGCTTGTAGCTTGGCGGTGCGGTCTCTTCTAGTTGCATTGCGCGCATGCTTCCATTATATTCTTCCCTCAAAATGTCAAACCCAAAAGTCATGTGGCCCGCCCTGATGTGGCAAGCATCATACCATGGTTTGGTGGGAAGTGCAACCGCGGGACGAGGTTTTCACTTGCTGCTCACTCTACGAGAAGCCGCGCCATAAGAATAGAGACGAAAGTCCCCTTCTGAAGGGGTCCTTCGTCCTCGTACCGTCTTGCATCCCCTCTAGCTACGTCGTAGAGAGCACCGGTCTTTCAGTCACTGACCCGAGCGCACGGCGCCGGTTGCGTCCATCCCAGATCAGGATGTGCCCTAGTATTAGACAGACGGTCGGTTGGTCCCGGGGAGCCAGGACACAATCGCTCGCGTCCAGCTCTCCCTGGGATTCAACTGCCAATCGTTCGCGAAGAACGGGACGTTGCCCAGCGGCCTGAATCTCCCCATGTACAAAGTGAGGGCGTCGTGTACGACCTCGCTGGCAACGACCTCCAGGTCACGATTACCGTCTACCACCTGCATGGCGTAACCGAGCGCGATCCGGTCGTACGCGGCACACACCGTCTCGCGGTCCGGTTCACCCGGCAGCGGCGGAGCGCGGTGATCGGAGAGTTTGGGATCCACTCGGATCAGGTACTCTCGATCCGGACGAGGAGCGGCCCAGCGCAACATTCGTATCAGCGTGGCAGCAAGTCTCGGGCTATGCGGCAAGCGCATGGCGAACTCCACCTGCGCGTCGCAGAGGTAGCGGTCGGCCAGCACCACGTTGCCTCGTAGCAGGCGCCACCGCAGGTACTGGAGGCGGGCGACGTAGTCGAACATGACTACAACGAGCCACAAGGCCAGGGCATACCCCGAGCGGCGATACGAGCCGTACCCCTTTGTCCGCCGCTGCATTCCGTCGCTGCCGGCCATGACCTGCCTCCGGCCGTGGCGGAGGCGATGACGCAACCGGTGCAAGGCATGGAGCAGGGGGGTCGAGCCGGCACGCGTCCAGATCTGCTGCGAACGAATAGCACAGGTCGTAAAGGCGTCGGTTAAAGCGTCTGCCTGAGCGCTTTTTCCGCTGCCGTCGGCTCCGCTCAGTGCCAGCAACATGGCATGCTGCGGCCGGATCCCCGACTTCTGCTTGAAACCACGTGCCAGCGAGAGTATCGTACTTGGCCCCTTTGCGGCGAGCGCCAGGTGCCGGTCGCACCAGACCTTGGTGAAGAACAATCGCTTGCTGATCCAGAAGGAGATGGCAAACGGCATCTCCGGCTCCCGCGCCTCCAGCTCCCGCCAATACGCGGCGAGCCACCGGCAGCTCTGGACGGTGTGCTCAAAGCGAGCCCGCTCGCTCGCAGGGACAGAGGGTTCGTCGAATAGCCGCTCCTCGAGGTGGGCAATGAGTGCCAGGCCCAGGTGCAAACACAGCAGCCATCCACGTTCTCGTGCCACCCGGTCTATGTAGTCCCAATCAATGGCCCCGCGACGGAGGGCATAACGCACCTTGAGAAGATCGTGCAGGCTGAGGTCCTTGTTTTCGATCAGCCCGTGAGCCAGATTGATCAACACCGCATCTTCCAGTCCGGGTACCCAGGTCATGGGATCATCGACCGACTGACGTGCGCGCTTCCAGAGATCCGGCTCGAGCATGAACCCCTCGGCCCAGCCCACGCGAGCATGCAGATGGATAGCCGAGACACTCCGGCCAGCTCTGAAGCGGCGAAAAAGCCACTTATCCGGCTCCTCGGCATTGCGCAGCTCGATGTAGTCCAACCCCAGCAAAACACGCCGTGCTTCCTCGACATGGTACGGCTGGACCAGAATATCCACGTTGTCGCTGGTGTAGGGGAATGATGGCGCGATACCGGCGGACTTGAAACACATACAGGGAATGCCCAGGCGCGACCAGGCCGATGCCAATTCGACGTACTCGGAGTGGGGACCGTTGTACCTGCCGCGATCATCCGCCATGGCAGCCACAAACTCCGCTGAATCGAGCAAGGCTTCTGCGCCCGGTACCGACGGCGCCTCCGCCGACGCCCCATCCTCACCGCGCAGGTACACCGGATCGGCGGCGAGAGACAGGAACGGCACCTTGTTACGGCGCAGGGTATGCACCAGCTCGCCAGGCGTGAGGTCCTCGAGTGAGACGAGTCCTAGACTTCGGCACACCGCCTGGAAGACATCACCAACCTGGAGTCCACGATACTCACTGCCCATCGGCTCGGCAAACATGGGTCCATTATTCAGGAACGAAACAGCTTTTACCTAAGAAGCTGTCTACTCCTCACCACTGTGAGACACTGACCCATGAACCTCCGGCGCCTCCGCGGAACAGTTGTGGCTAATGTGGGACTTACCGTCCTCGCTCTGATCTGTGCCGGTCTGGTTCCGTTGGTCTTCAATCTGGTGGTGGGCCGCCACTATGGCGCAGACCAACTGGGCGAAGTCAGCGTGGTACTGAGCCTGACCCTCTTGCTCGGTCAGGTGCCGGGCACACTCGGTGCTGCCGTCACCAAATTCGTGGCTGAGGCCATGGGCCGCAAGGACCAGGTCACAGCGAGGGCGATCTTCCAGTTTCTTTTTGTGCTCAATCTCGGGGTGGCGCTCCTGTTGGCGGCAGTGCTGTTGCTCGCGACGCCGTGGGTCAAGTCAGCGTTCCACATCTCCAGCACTCGCGCCGTGGTGCTGGGCGCCTCATTGGTGGTGACCTACGCGCTCTACATCTTCTTGAAGAGTGTCTACTATGGCGTGCAGCGGGCGGATATCTACGTGCGAAACGAGTTCCTCTCCGATGTGGCGTTCTTTCTCCTGCTGGCCGCTATTCTGCTGTTCAACGGTCAGAACTGGTTGCTGGTACCGTTTGTCCTGAATAACCTGATCTTTGCCGCCATCGGACTGCGTGATCTCTCCTCGCTCTTCGAGGGGTTCTCCTGGCGACGAGTCCGGCCGGCCCCCTCCATCCTGCGCTATAGCATCGTTACCGGCGGCGGCACGGTGGCCAGCCTGAGCCGGGCGTCCCTGGTCCTGCCAATCGCCGGCCTCTATCTGGTCCATGCCGATATCGGATGGCTGGCGGCAGCGCTGTCGCTCACGGCGCCTTTAGCCCTCATGCCCCGCGCCCTCTCCCTGGTCCTCTTTGCCGATATGGCTCGGCTGTATGGCGCGGGTGAAGCGGCTTCGGTGCGCCGCTTGCTACAGAATTCAACGGAGTGGTTGATCTTCCTCCTTGGCCTCCTGTGCGGTCTGGTGATTATCAACGCGGGCACGATTATTGGCTTGCTCTTTCAGCCAGAGTACCGCCAGGCCACCGTGGCCATGCAGCTCATCGTGCTCAGCGCCTACATCACGATGGTGTCCAATCCGGCCATCGATGCACTCTCCAGCACTCAGTACATACGCATCCCAACCATAGCCAGTTGGCTGGCTCTGGCGGTGAGCCTGGGAAGCTGGTTCCTGCTCATCCCGAGCTTGGGCATCAATGGCGCGGCAGCCGGCTATCTGGCCGGAGCGATAGTCAGCGGCGGCATGCCTACTGTGTTCGCCTACCGGCGCTACGGCATGAGGGCCATCATGTTCCTGCGGGCCACCGTCATTTTCGGCGCGTTGATCATCGCCATGCTCGTCCCCGGACACTTCCAGCCGATCACCTCCGCGCTGTTCGCGGTCCTGGTCTGTGCGCTGTATGCCCGCACCGGCCGATCGGGTCTACAGCAACTGCTCGCGAAGTACGGCCGCAGTGGTTGGCGGCGGTCGAAAGCCTCCGTACCGCCACCGTAAGCAGAGCGGCCTGGAAGATAGTGTTCATTTTGGTCGGCTGTGGAGTTACCACGAGCAGAGGCGTGTTGGTCGGCACGGGAGTGTTCGTCGGCGTGTCCGAGTGGTCAGGAGATACAGCGTAACCTGCTTGATCTCCTGGCCGGTAGCAGTCAATACGGGTAAGGAGTAGGGGCCGTTCGGATGGGTGAAGGCAGTACCGGCGTCCTCTACCAAGACAGCACGCGCGCCATCGGCCCTCAGGTTGTCGAGCCACCACTTGTCAATTGGCGCCGCATTCGTGCCATCGTAAGTGCAGCCGGTGTTGCCTACGCCGCAGCCGGCCTCGCCCGCGAACCATGGCTTGTTGAGCAGCTTCCCTGACGCCCAACTTGAGGCGTGGTTCCACGGCGAATCGCTATGGACGTGGATATCGTACACGTCCACCGGGTACAGATTCTCACGTTGCTGTAGCCCATTGGCGCCACCCTCCAGCAAGCCGCCCGCGTCTGACACGGTATAGAGCAGGTTCGGCGCTGCGGCTTTAGCGGTGGCGTAGAGATCGTTGAGCCAGGGATGGATGATGGTCTTGTCGACGCAGCCCCAGTCCGTCCTGTCGCTGCCCGACCGACATTGCGTGAAGGCGCCGAGGTTGGACGGGTTATTAAAGTAGACTTCAAGCTGGTAGTACGCTTCGTTCTGGAGATCAACCACGGCGATGGTGGAGGCGTCGATCGGATCGCTTGCAAGGTGAGTGAGGAAGTCGTGTACCGCGCGCAGATAATTGGCGCGCATGGTGGGATGGTACCCGTCCACCGCCTCTGGATGAAACTGATTCGCCGCGTCCTCGCCCTGGGAACGGGTCAGGAGGACGAGGTCAACTCTGATACCGGACTGCGCCATGCGGTGCAACATATCGTCGACGTGGGCCAGGTACGCCGGGTTATACGACTGGTAGCCATTGGTACTATCCCAATTCATCAGCTGGTCGAGACTGATCCATACCCGCTGGAAGGTACCCAGGCCGTTTGCTGCGATGAATTGCGCGTCCTGCCCGACCTGACTCTGCGCGGACGGCCCGCTGCTGGAATCGGTGTAACAACTGGTGAGCCAGGTCCAGTAGCCGCAGTGATTGAAATAATCGGTGGGCTGATAATAGTTCGTGCCGGTGTAGGACACGGCCAGGCGTGGTGATCGTTCCCGCGCTGCATTGGCCGTGGAGGCGCCTAGCAGGCCGATGAAGAGCATTAGCAGCAACGGCACCCGTGCCGCCATTCGATCGACGAGTTTTGGTCTTCCCCTATCCACTAAGCATCTCCCCGTTTCCATGCAATTCCTTCCGACAATCTGCTTCCTCCTCAGAGTGCAACGAATGCGGCGGGCTACATGCCCCATCGCTCCGCGACCTCGGACCATTATTCAGGAACGGGCCAAATTTTATCTAGTGGCACTGTCAAGAATGCCGCCGGGGCCGGCAGGAACGCGCGGAACTCGCTGTCACTCTCAAATAGATGCCGGATGAAGGTCTTCAGGGGCTTGGAAGGCATTACTTCTTCACATACTTGAGGATGCCCTTGATACCTGGGCGGGAGCACACCTTCTTGGGCTGTAGGTGGTCAGCGTGGCAGATGAGGGCACTGATGAGGTTTGCCTCGGCGTTGACATCCGGCCCAGTGGACTCCCCAAGGGACTTGACGTTCCCGGCGATACGGCTGCGAATCTGCTCGAATGACAGTGGCACTTGTCGGGAGTTTCCGCCCGCGGTGGGCACCTGCGTGCTGTAATCGGCGCAGATGACAACGTTGGAGATCGTCTCGAGGTACCCCCCGATCAGCACCACTGGGTAGCTGCGCATCGTCGCCGGATTGCAGGGGTTCATGTTTACCACCTGTCCTCGCTTGTATGGGCGCGTCCCGTATCGACGCAGAAGCGCAGCCTCCCGCTGAGTGAGGCGCTGAAACGGTCGCCCCTGGAGGTTGACAACGTCCTTGTGGACGAAGTCGACGTAGCGGCTCACATAGTGCGCTCTGGACCAATCGTAGGTCGGGTATGCGGTGAGGCACGGCCCAGACGTGTTGACGACTGGGCAGGGAGGGGTGAGGGCGTTCACGCCGCTCAGCGTTCCGAACTGCTCAAGGGCCTTGACCATCGGCCAGCGCTCAATAGCCGAGAAGATATCCGCCTGCGTGCCGATGAAGAGCACCTGGGCACGAGAGCCGGACATCGCCGGCTGCCCCACGCGATGAAAGAAATCGAGCGGCAGGTTAGGGGACGCATCGTTGGTGGGCGATCCCAGGTCAAGGATCCCGCTCGCCGCGAATACACAGCTGTAACTGATGGCTACGGCTAGCCACCAAAGTAAGGGACGCGGCTGCCCCACGGATGAGCTTTGTTGCCTGGCGTAGGAACCCGCTGCGAGACTGCTCCCGCGCCATAATCGTCGCGATCCGATCTATCTGCTTGCTCATCTCAGCATCCTTTCCTGGAGGCTTACCCAGCCAATGGTCAGCGGAACCGGCGTGAGTAACTTGTCGTCTCCGTCGCTGGCTCACCTCCTTCCTGTAATACTCATGGTACCACCGCCGAGAACGTTACGCATCGGCATTTTGCGCAATGGTACCTGTCATTTCTAACAGGTCACCGGCTTCTGTCAGCCCCCACGTCGCGGTGACGCCTGTGCCTTCGCGTCACGCTTTGATGCCCTCCTCCGTGGAGGACTGGCACCCCCGAGAACGAACACATGCTCGGCACACAAAAGCAGCAGGACGACTCCCGGAGGAGCCGTCCTGCTGTTTTGGGGGTGGCGTTTGGGTTATAGCGTCGCTGTTACGTTGTCGAAGTAGAGGTGACCGGAGGTACCCGAGTCGCTGGGGCTGTACTCCTCACCAAGCGCGAAGTAGCCAATCGGTTGTCCACCAGTGTCCAACGAGGAGGTGGCGCCAACCTGAGTTCCATCAACCAGCAGGGCCAGCGATCCAGCGCCCACGCCGGTGGTCTCTCTGATCTCGATGGTGTGCCAGCTACGGTTGAGCACGGCGTTGCTCCACACATACTGCTGCGTACCCGAGCTGTCGACGTAGGAGAGGTACAGTCCACCGTTGCCGGTGAGCACCAGATTGACCTTGCCCACCGACGAGGCGGCCCCAGAGTGCGACAGCGTTTGCGCCAGTACCAGGTACTCGCTGGCCGGGATATTGAAGTCGCTGCCGAGGCGGAGACCAAAGCGCAGGCTATAGGAGTTCGCGCTGCCCAACGCCTGATGATAGGCGAAGGCACTGCCGCCACCATTGACGGCTACTGCCATGCTGTTCGGCGCGCTGAGGGCGTCGCTGCTGCTAACTGCGATCTGCGAGCCGTTTACCACGCCGGAGAAGTACCCGGAAACCGAACCCAGCGCCAGCGGACCCTGCGCCTGATTGTCAAAGGTGGCCTGGAAAGGGCCGCTCAGTGCTGGGACCGGCATGATCACCGGGCTGCGCATACCACCGTTACCGACCCGACTCCACGGGGAGATCGGAGTAGACCCGGAGACAGTCGTCGGCTGGACCACGGGGACGGGCATGTTGATCGGCTCTGGGGTTGCCATGGCGATCGGGGTAATAAACGGTACAGGCGTGCTGGTCGGCGCTGGCGTGCTGGTGGGGGGGACAGCCGTTGGGGTGCCGCTGGGCTGGACCGGCGTAGGCGTGCTAGTCGGCAACTGGCTGCCCGAGGACAGATGATCCAGCGTAACCTGCTTGATCTCCTGGCCGGTAGCAGTCAACACGGGGGAGTAGGGGCCGTCAGGAAAGGTGAAGGCGGTACCACCTTCCTCCACCAGAACAGCACTCGCGCCATCAGCCCTCAGGTTGTCGAGCCACCACTTGTCGATTGGCGCTGCATTCGTGCCATCGTACGTGCAGCTCGTGTCTCCGACGCCGCAGCCGGCCTCACCCACGAACCATGGCTTGTTGAGCAGCTTCCCCGACGCCCAGCGAGTGGGATCGGAGGACGGCGAATCACTATAGGCGTGGATATCGTACACATCCACGGGATACAGATTCTCGCGCTGCTGCTGCTGCATACTATTCGCATTGAGCATGCCGCCAGCGTCGGAGACGGTATACAAAAGATTAGGCGCCGCCGACTTCGCAGTGCTATAGAGGTCGTTCAGCCAGGGATGGATGATGGTGTTGTCCACGCAGCCCCAGTCTGTGCCGCCGCTGCCGGACAGACATTGCGTGAAGGCGCCGAGGTTGGACGGGTTATTAAAGTAGACTTCAAGCTGGTAGTACGCTTCGTTCTGGAGATCGACCACGGCGATGGTGGAGGCGTCGGTCGGATCGCTGCCAACATGGGTGAGGAAGTCGTGTACCGCGCGCAGATAATTGGCTCGCATGGTGCTGTGATAGCCGTCCACCGCCTCCGGATGAAACTGATTCGCCGTGCCCGCACCCTGCGAATGGGTCAGGAGCACGAGGTCGACCTTGATGCCGGACTGCGCCATGCGGTGCAACATATCGTCGACGTTGGCGAGATACGCCGGGTTATAGGACTGGTAGCCATTGGTACTATCCCAATTCATCAACTGGTCGAGACTGATCCATACCCGCTGGAAGGTGCCCAGACCGTTGGCCGCCATGAATTGTGCGTCCTGCCCGACCTGACTCTGAGCGGACGGTCCGCTGCTGGAATCGGTGTAACAACTGGTGAGCCAGGTCCAGTAGCCACAGTGATTGAAGTAATCGGTCGGCTGATAGTAGTTGGTGCCGGTATACGAGACCGAGAAGCCTCCAGCGGCCGCGTATGCTGGATGTTGCAGAGCACGTCCCACAACCACGCCGAGGAGAGCAAGCGAACAAAGTGCTACAAACGTAATGCGCCGGACCATAACCTCATACCTCTCTTGGGCCACGAGGAGGGGGAGGCGGACCGGCTGCCATTTGACGTTGAAGTTCGGCAACCCGGCTAGCTCTTCGAGCCCCGTGGCTTTGCGTCCCCGCCTCGCGGCGGGTTTGCCTTTGTCGTATATTTGTGTCTCTGGCGCTTACTCTAAAGCAGTGTTCAACAGAGGGGTAGGGTACAAGGTCCCGGTTTCATGGAGCATTTGGCCCCTCTAGAAATGCTGGCGCGGCGCAGAGGCAGCAGACTGGCGAGAGCGATGTTATGGTAACGGTGGGGTGTGCAGTGGATAAGGAAAGGCTCAAAACGGCGGATCGAAGGGCGGCACGTGTGCCGTTGCTGCTGCTTCTCCTGATCGTCCTGGTAGGCACGTCCACCGTCAATGCAGCGGAGGACCGATCACCACGCCTGGCCGTGTCCTACACCGGCACCGACTACTATCAGCCCACCAAATATTTCAATCACTGTGGCTACTGGACCTGGCTCACCAACTGCTACACCGACGACACCAACGACCCTACACCAGGGGAACAGATCAGCATCGATGCGCACTTTATCGCCAAGAATCATCAAGGCGCCTTTCAGCGCCTGTGGGTCAGCCTCGACCAGTTGATGCGCTGGAACAGCGTCACTGGCTATCAGTCGTTCCACGCTGCCTATCTCGTTCACCTGGATGACGCGCTGTCCCGCTTTGCCCAGTACGGGATCAAAGTCGACCTGGTGCTGTTTACCAGGTCGCAGGGCACCACCGCGAGACACCAGTTTCGCCCGATGGCCCTCGATGGTCTGCATCCGGCTATGCGCACCGGTTATCTCCGAGCCGTCCACGACTTCCTGCTGCATATCTCCCGAAATCCGGTGGACGCGTCCACCATCGGCGTGGTGGATCTGGAGAATGAAGCATACCTTCAGCTCGATGAATATTTTCAGAATCGAGCGCATCTCGGAGCTTTCACCCAGTGCGCGCAGCATGGCGTCAGTTGGAACTGCCTGGAGACCAGGATCATCCATCCCTGGTTGAGCGATCTGTATGCCACGGCCAAAGCAACCGCGCCGTCATTCCTGTATACCGTCTCCAGCGACGGCGATCTGCTCACTACCGATCGTCTGAGGCAAGCCTACCTGTTACGGCTGTATCCGGTCGACGTGTACGACGTTCACCTCTACAGCAACACTCCCTGGAGAGAGAAGGCACGCTGGGCCAGTAGCCGGTGGTTCGACAAGGGCTGGTTCAGCGGCGAGACCGGCTGCAGCGTCCAGAGCACCAGGTGCATCTACGATGGAACAGTGGCGGCGCCCGTCGACCGCTGGTGGCTCCGCCATATGCGGGCGTATGGCGCCCAGGCGATATTAATCGAGGACGCAGGGACAGCGTGGGGCTATCACGATGGCCCGCAGCACCCCACGTTGACTGACACTGGGCGAGCAATCCGGCAGGTGACGCTGGCCCAAAATCAACGGTAGACCAGCGTATCGACACGACACGGCGAGTCGATATGCTGGTCGCTTCAGACCAAGTTGGGATGGTAGCCTGAAAGCACACACCCAATACTGTCAAGCAGCTCAAGAAGCCATACGAGGCAAGGAACGTAACCATGGCAATCCGAGGTCAGACGGACACCGGATTCGCGGCCACCCTTCGGGCCGCGGTGGAGCAGATGCGCGAAGCGAGCGGCGCCGATATCGTCGCGCTCTATCCATACGATGAGGAGACCGGCAACATTTATGCGCCGGTGGCGACCGGGCTGTCCGAAGGCGACATTGTACGAGCCCTGCCCGACCTGAACGATCAACTTCGTCGCTTCCGCGCCGATGAGGCGCAGGACAAAACGCCGAAAGACTTACTCCCAGCGCAGTACGGGCCAATTGCGTGGCTGCTCGCCATGCGTCGCCCCCTGGTGAGCACGGACGCCCCACAGCAGGTGGATGGTTCCTTTGTGCGTCGGCACCACATTCGCGCGGTAGTCGGGCTGCCACTCCTGGCAGGCAGCCGAGTCGTTGGCTTGCTCTATCTCAACTATGCAGAGAGCGCCGGTGGCCAGCAGCCGGTTGATGTGGCCGCACCCGACTATCTGGAACGCATGGAAACGGCTGCCGCGGCGGTGGCAGCCAGGCTGGATGATGCACACCACTCGGCCCAGGTGGCTGCTCTGCATGGTATCAGCGGGCTTGTCACCGACTTCTCGGCCCTGCCCTCGGATGCATCGGACGAGAGCGCGGCCACCGCTCGGCTGGAGGCGGCGCTGCAGCGTACGCTCGCAGCGGTTCGAGTGGACGCGGCAGCACTCTATGTACCGGCTCCGGGCGGGAACCGTATGATGCTGGTGGCCCAGCATGGCATTCCGGCGCCGGCTGCCATGCTGCCCACCACCAGACTGGATACTATTGCCGAGGATGAGACGCTACGGGCATCGCTGGCCCAGTATGATTTGCATCCCATCGCCGCGCTGGCGCCCGGCGGCCAGGGAGCAGAGGGCGTGCTGGTCCTTGCCGACCGCGATGCCTTAAATCTCGATCGACGGCTGCCGGTGGACCGCGACTTGCTGCAAACCGCGGCCGATCTGCTGGGCGGCATTCTCCACACGGGCCGGTTGATTGAGGAACTGGGTGATACCAGTCGCACACTTGGCGCGGTGACGCGCCTCGGCACCCAGCTGCTGCAACCGGGAGCGACGCAGGAGCAAGCGCTACGCACGGCCGTTGCCTCGCTAACCGATCCGGCCTTACCTGAGCTGGATTTTGAATTCGCAGCGCTCTTCTTGCTGGAAAGCACCCCCGAAGGGGGGCTGGCCGTCTGCCAAAGCGCTGGCGCCACCACCTCTTCCCGCATCGATTCACAGCCGGACAGCGGAGTGGGCGCCACGTCCAGCCGGCGCGTACCCAGTTGGGCCGCTCCAGGTGGTCGAGTGCTGGCCGAGCATGACGTACTGGCATACGTTGCCACGCATCGCCGAGCCATCGTGGTGTCCTCGACCGACGCGCCGAACGACCACCATTTCGTCAGTGGGTATCCGGAAGACCGCCTCGAGCGATGGGATGTGCCGATTCTCCGAACCGACGGCAGCAGCGCCGGGTCAGTCCACGCCGCTCGACTGCGTGAGGCCGCCGATCGCGCTCCTGTCCAGGATACCGACACCGAGAGTACGACGTACCGTATGACTGAAGAAATCACGCTCGACGCGGATCTCTTCGCTGCCTACGGGCATGCTTCGCTGGTGCGCGTTTTCGTGCCGTTTGGCTCGGACATCTCCGACGGGCGAGCCACCGGCGTGCTCGAAGCCGGGTACCACGTCTCCCGGCGTCAACAACTTCAACGCGTGGAGATCGAGGCATTGCGCGCCTGCGCGGCCACCGTCGCGGTTGCGGTTGAAACGGCACGACTTTACGAAGATGTCACGCATCGAGCCAAACAGCTGGAGATAGTGACCGAGGTCAGCCGCGCCATCGCGACCTCGATCGACCTGGAACAAACGCTGCGCCTCGTGGCACGGAACATGGCCCGTGCGGTCGATGCCTCGCTCTGCTTGATCGCGCTGCTCGACGAAGACGGCTCGGCCTGGTATGGCGCGGCGGCCTCCGATCAAGACGACATCTGGCGCCAGCGGCGGGTCGAGCGCCCTGAGCCATCAATCGTCTTCGACGTGGCCGATCGGAATCGGCCTCTGCTGGTGGAGGATGCGCTCAACCACGAATTGGTCTCGCCCTATATGGCTCGCCTCCTCGGCATTCGTTCCTTGATCGCCTTGCCGCTTTCCACCGGTGAGGGCGAGGCTATTGGCGCTGTGATCCTGGGCCAACGCGAGCGCTCTCGCGTGTTTACCGCGGACGAGGTGGAGCGCGCCTCAGGCCTGGCTGAACAGGCCACCATGGCCATCCGCAACGCGCGGGTACACGCCCGGGAGGAGGAGGAGCACCATATCCAGAAAGACGTGGTGCTGGTCGGCTTTGGGCAGTGGGGGCAGAAGGGCTACAAGCATTTGGTGCTGCTGAAGAACTTCTTTAACTTCCGGGTCCACGTGGTCGAGGTCGATTTTCCTGGAAGGCGCGAGGCGCTGGCCGAAGCCGAACAGGCGGTGCTGGGCAACGGCGATTTGTTCTATTGGGACACCCCGGAAGCGCCGGCCCGCACTGCTCTCGAACTCGAACTCGAGCCCAGCTGCTACGTGATCACGTACATTGTCACGCCCGCCGAGACGCACTTGCCCATGCTCAAGCTGTTTTACGATCTCTCGAACGTGGTACTGATCGAAAAGCCGCTGGGCGCTCCACCCGAAGAGTACCGCACCTTTCTGGACCGTACGGATGGATCGGTGCAGATCGTGGCCGCGGACCACTACTGGTTCAAGATGGAGATTCGACTGCTAGAGTTGCTGTTGACAGAGGAGCGCAACCTGCGCGCATTTCTTGATGAGATCGAGGAGGTCGAGATCGAGATCCTGGAGGAGCAGGTACCCGGTGGGTCGGGCGCTCAGATCGGCATGATCGCCGATCTGATCCCTCACGCCTTTGCGATTCTCTCGCTACTCACACCGCTCGAACGGTTGCGTCTCGCCCCGCACAATCCACTGCAAATCGGGCGTTATGAGCCAACGGTGTCGGAGCACGAGACCTATGCTCGGCTCGTGGGCAGCTTTGATATGCATGGCCGATCGGTGCGCGTGACCATCGATGTCGGCAAAGGCGTGGCCAATGCCAAGTGGATCAAGCTGAGCGGTGAGCGCCGTATGGGTGGGCGCCGTTCCTTTTACAAGTTCGATTTCAATAAGGGCGAGGCCATCGACGGCACCCAAAGCGCGCTGCGCGCCGCCACCCGGCCGATCCGCCAGCCGGGTGTGCCGGACAATGCACACCTGAGCATGTTGCGTCACGTCGTAGAGAAGCGGCACCCAGCAGTTGGTATCCTCTCCATTCGCGAAGCCCTACGCGCTAATGCCCGCATTCAACAACTGGAACAGCTAGCCCGGGAACTCATAGCTGCCGATCAGTGGACACCATACCGGCAAGGCCAGCGACCGCTCTTCGCCGGTGAGGAAGCGGTACAACTGGCCGAAATCCGCGAGATGAACGCGCAGGCAACCCGTAGCTAGCCCCCCCAACCCCAACCCCTCCAGGGGGGAGGGGAGCTACTACAAGAGAAGGTTTCTCTTAAAACCTCCCCCTCCCCCCCGCGAGGGGCTGACTTCATGACAGTTTTAGAGGAGCCCGCGGCTCGGGCCGAAAGTGAAGGGAGCAGTGGATGGGACAGTCCAGGGCGAGCAGGCGAGTGAGATAGTGCAGGCTGAGTTGGAAGTAGCTGTA
>JAABUH010000469.1_pt1 | contig 59174 bp, 70 predicted proteins | sample 5559121 | NCBI WGS metagenome assembly JAABUH01 (sample SAMN10711871, study PRJNA513364) | rock metagenome | isolation source: Antarctica rocks | place: Antarctica: Victoria Land, Battleship Promontory nord | collected 2015-12-28 | reverse complement strand
TCTTCGGTGATCAAATATATATATATGTAAAAGTTACACTTTCAACCATACCTTATATATACCCCCAAAAGTCCTAGAACACAAACACAAAGCGGGGCAAACCAAAAAAAAGGCAAAGACCGGACCAACCTACATCGCCAAAACCCGGGGACGCAAAACGCGCCCGCTAGACGATAGGACCGTCTGAGCGCACGTAAGAGTCGCTCGCATCAGCCATTCTCGAGGTGCACCTACGCGACCGACGGCGAGCATTAGATTCCTTGCCGATCGTGTGGGGTACATCAAGGTCGAGGCATATCGTGTTGCCCGTACGAGTAGATAGATGCGATTTGTTTGTGGGGATGGCGTTTGAAAATCTCAGATTGGCGATGGGCATGGGGGAAGGCGGTCTCACCGAGCAACAGCAGCCGAAGTCACGCCTGCCCGTCATTCATTGCCTCCACAGCTACTTGATAGAGAGTAAGGAAATTAATCGTTACACCAACCATGCTTGCGAGGTCTATGGAACGCATACTAAGCATACATGGACTTGATGCTGCTAGCGACTTGTACAGGACGCTGCAGCTCCATCGTGCTTTGTCCATTATTCTATCCTATGTCCTACTATATTCGTAACCGATCGTTGCCGTAACCATAATTCCACATCAATCGTCCTCTCATTCTCGAATGGCCTTCCACCCAAGAGCTCGATCAATCCAGTCTACATAAGCGATCTTCGTAGATGCAGGTGCAGGTTGGGGCTGCTTTGTACTCGTTGTTCCCTTGTCGGAAATAGGATCCCATTTGTTGATCGACGAGTCTTCGTCTCTCGGTTGCTTCGATCCTCCAATTGATGTACTGTTGTACGATATACCAATTTGCGAGGGCTCACGGTAGCATCGGAGGCTTGCTATTGGTGACGGCAAAAGGTCAGATATAATGTTGTTAGGATCAAAACAATGCGAATTTCCTCCCATATCTGTCATGGTTTCTGATCCTATGCCTGTAAGAAGAACAAATATGTAGCCCAAAAGTAGGTATCCAGCAATTCGGTTGAGGCATGAATAAGTCAACCACAAACAGTTCTTATTCCTATCGGCCCATCGTTGGGCATGCTGGGATTGAACAAGAACAGAATCGCGGATCCGGGGGACGGAGATGAGAGGTGTATTCTCGTCAAACGTGAACGAGACATCACTGGCTGCGTCCTCTTCAGCATCCGTGAAGGGCATGGTCACCTCGCAGGATTCACCAGAGCTATCGGATTCCTCATCTTCAAAGCGAACCCTTCGCCTTGACAAAGGATATCCACTAAGAAATCGTATCTTCTCCGAGTGGACGGCAACTTCACAAGGCGGCTCTGGAAGAGAACGTGGGCGTACCTCCCGAAAGAAGGACAGCGTCATGTTGTAGCCTGGTTGCATCTCTGGCAGCCTCGTTGTGTCGAGATTATACAAACCCAGAAATTGATAGCTCGTTTCCTTATTAACATCATTCAAGACAAGGGCCCCTGAAGTTTTCTGTTAGTACGAACTTCAAACCTAGAGACCGGTTTTGCCTTTGAGTTTACGTACCTTCGTCGATCCTACACAAAATGGTACCACTTAGTATGACCTTGCCAAGGATCCTTGGTATCTTATACTCGATCTTGTTTTGGTCCACGCCTTCGCCTTTGAATTTATCCGAAATTACTAGCTCCTTCCAGTGCATCTCTAATCTGATGATCTGACCAGTCGTCATTGTGGAAGACTTGAAAAGGGTCTTGTAGCCCTCTTCGTTCTCTCGCCATTCCCCATATTTTTCCGTCGCTAATCGTCCATCAATGACAAAGAACCATGGAGTCCAATCATGGTCATCGACCGTTAAAAGACGGCAACTAGTACCAATTTGGATTTCAAGACTCATGCGGCACTCGAGCTCTTCCCCGAAGACTTTCTCGAGTTTGATGTCAAGCTGCTTGACTACGTTTGAAAGATGTTCCGCGAGCAATGGATTATCGGAGGCTTCCAGAGCGTCATAGTGCACAGGACAAAGCTTCCTAAGCGTAACCAAAGCGTCATCTTTGAGGCCATGCGGAAACAGCGGAGAAATAGCGACCCGCTCGAGGCACATCCAAGTATCTTCGCCCTTGTAATGCTCCGTCATCTTCCACGTACTGCAATGACCTCTCGCCAGGAGATCGAGAAACAGGGGTGGCGAAGCCTTGAGTAACATCATACATTCTGACAGTACTGTCCCCAATTTCGGACGGAGTATGGGCATCGATATCGTTACATACTCCCTATCAGGATAGTTGAGTACGAAGTAAAGGTCGAGTGGGTCTTCCAAATTTTGCATACTGCGAATGATCGAAATCTCTACTTCAGAAGCATGCAGTCCTGGTTTTGAAACGAGCCTGTTATCGTTTGCCAGGAAGATGGAATCTTCATCCGTTTCCAAGGTGGAAATGCGGCCTTTGTTAGGTCCGTATTTGACCATGATTGTAAACTTGACCTTTTCCGCCCAAATATCGCGATCTGGTACCTCAAATGTCAGGCTAGCATGGTGCTTCATCTGCGTACCTTCAATCGTAGACCACGTAGGAACAGTGTAAAGTTTGACGGCGGTGTTCCAATTTTCGATTTCGCGGATAGGTTCTTTCGATCGGAGATATAGTAATAATGGGTCAACTAGACGAAATCTGGCAATAAGCTCCTTCGACCTTAAAGTCCGAGCGTCAAGTAGATGGCTTGAATCATATTGAAGTTCCGGAATCTCTAATGTGTCGAGGTTGGGTTTGACAATAAATTCAAACCCTCCCGTCGTCTCTCTACCCTCATTATTAGGCAGACCGCAGACGTTGAAGCTCTGCCAGCCGCAACGGTCAGGTCTGGAGAGGTTCAAACTGGCCCCGAGTTCCACTTGGTAAATTCCCGCTGTAACATCTCGCGCAAACACCAAGTAAAGCTTGCCATCGTCATTCGTCCAAGAGGGTTCCGTCGCTACACTCGCTTCTAGAGTTGGGTTTCGCAAGGAGGTCATTTGAATTGATTCCTCCCTTCTCAGCCATACTCTCGGGAAGATATTTGGCGAAGGTAACCTAGTAAGATGATGCACAGAGGTTTGGTCGATATATCTAGAGGGATCTCGAATTGTCTTTCCGAGGGTTAGGTTACTCTCCGCAGGGTTTGGATCCTCAGAGCTAGAGTCTTCCATACATTGGAGCACATCATTGGATTCCTGAGCACTGTGGCCTAAAAGATGGGATGGAAAACTAAGGCAAGACCTAGCGAATAAAGGTACGCTGCCGTAATACCTGTAATTCAGTATATCATTTTTGGTCTTTGGCTTGAATTTTGGTCCGCCTGCCCTCCCAACGGTGTACCGTTGTCGCTTTAACTCTGACGTCTTTCCTGGGGTTCCAAGTCCTAGGTTATCCAGGGAACCAGGCAGTGACTCCATGGACTTTGATATTAGCTCATCAGTGCTCGGGTGTTGCGTGCCAAGTCCTATGTCAAAAGTGCTCCGTGGAGAGGTGCTCTTTTCGGGGGGCGAAAACCGAAAAGGTTGAAATGGACTATTTACCGGCTTCTTCTTCAGGGCGAAATCTTGGTGGTTAGGGTACCTCCAAGGTGGTTTTGTCGGTGTTCCCTTTCCCCGAATAACCCTATTTGAATATCTGGGCGTCGAGGAATCGCTTTGGCATGTGGATCTCGAGTTGTCAGGGGTGTTTGTGGCTGGTAATAAGTTGAAGTATTAGTCTTCTTACTTTCCCATAGAGGATGTCCTTGCTGATTGAAAGTGAAAGAGTCGCAACTTTGTCTCATGCCGATACATGAGAAATTAGAACCCGGATCATAGACTTACCGTCCCTAAGGCTTGCATTTGATGACAAGGTGGGTGATGATGGCGGATGAATCTCGACTGTGCCGCCGGATGTGGAGCGACTTTTTCCAATAGAAGGCTCCGAGTCTGTATAATTTTGTGGCGGTGATACTTGGCTGTGGCCGTTGTTCGGCATTTGCGGAGGAAGACTAGAACACACTAGTGGGAACAGGCGATGAGGTCGCTTCGGTGTGTTTAAATCGCCCCTAGCCATGTAGTTTCCAACGCGAGGAGTATGCAGCGGTAGGTAGAGAGGAGCTTCAGCGTTCTGTATATCTAAAGCGTCTCCCAGGAGTTCACATGAGTGCTCGTGTATATATTGAATTGGCCAAGTGTGGTTATCCTTCTTGACTTCGACCTGCCTCTCATCGTTTTCGTAGACGCTTGATTCCTGCATCTGGCTAGTGTCAAGGAATTCTTGCGCATCAGAGGTCAATAAAGTGTCGCCAGAGAATTCGCTTGAGTGTTGCTGTACATAATTCGGGACCAAAGCTGTGGCCATACTAGGGATCTTTCGGATGCTCTGCACTGAGCTATTATCCATAAGCTCATTGGTGATGTCGAGGAGGGCAACACGAGTATCAGGTCGACCGTCGATCTGATCCTGTTAACTAGCGTCATATCTTGAAGGGCTCCATACGTACCGTAATGCTAATGTTGACTTGGACGACCCCATCTTGCAAACCATTCCAAATCGCACGAACATCCAGATCTTTGATGGTGGAAATGTTCTCCATCTTGAAGAAACACAAGAATTCGAGAGACGTATCTGATGCTCAATGATTAGGCTGCTATGCTATGTATGCTATTGAGACAAGTAGGTATCGTGGAAATGTCTGACGTTGGGTATGTTGAAAGGAGAATTTTGTTTATCGCCGCTAAGTCTGTCAATCAGGGAAGGAAAGAGGTACCGAAAACTGGCGATTGGTAATTCATTTTCTCGACCATCAATTTTTTGCGCCTTAGAATGCTTCTCAAGACCCTAGCGCCACCGCAAGATATACTGTGGTACAGGATGATCAAAACCCTCTATAGTGAACAAGAACTTAGTCAAATAAAACCAACAGCGCCCGCTACCCAATATCAATGCTCTATACTCTTACATTCGAGACTTGACTAATCGTAGCGGTCTGCCCTCCAATCGAAATTGACAAGGGAGGGTGGCCAAATCTGATGATACGTATGATGATGTCGCCGCCTGGAAGTTGCGAAATTGTGTTTAGGTGATTCGAGGATGGTCTTGCCCATAGTTTCGTTCAAGCATAGCCCTCAATTATAAACTACGCGTGTCGTGGCGCGTTCGATTGGACTTGTTTGTCTAAATCAGAGATGGACGCAAGTTTTAGTCTTCTGAAGATAGTGAACGATCCTAGTTTTTAAGCCCGTGGTTCGGAAACCCGACAATCGGGGACTTTGTGTTCAGGAGATCGACCTCCAGCAGGTTGAAAACTTAGCTATGCCACAGCGGAGAGTACTGACGGCTCGAAAGTTCGAAATGTATATTGACTTGGTTAATGTACCACTTTACCAGCCTTCAAGTTTGTATGACACTTCGGCCCGTTGTTGTTCAAACAACTCTATTAACCGTTGTCACGCTTCAGATGCGCTGCAGATGTACAATCAACCGATTGTGTCGCATAGCTTTCCTGGCCTCTTTCTGAGTTTAACTGGCTGGCAATGGGCATAAAAGCATGCGCTTCTATAGTGGGAACGGCATATTCGCTACGGCCTTGGGTTACGGCCCCTCGAGCGTGCCCGGGTGTGACGGTAGATTCTAGAGGAGGAAGCACATTCGGCATGGGCGCCTGCAATGGTTGTAGACGGCTCTGGCCTAACGGTATAGGTCGTTCGGGGAAAGGTAGCAGTGAAGTGGTAGGGTAGTATACTGGCTGATTGGGTAGCGGTACCGGATTGACTCTGTATTGTATTGCAGAGCGGTCGTCCATCTCTAGCCCTCGTGGATATGTTGTAGAGTCACCCGACTGTGGCTGACTGAGTAATTGGTGCTGGCGGAGTGGTGCTACCGGTTGGGCAAGCTGTGGTACTTGGCGATGCTGGTAGTCGGGTTGTTGGCTTTGCTGGTAGCTATAAAGAGGTTCCCTTGTCTGTTGCTGATAGAATGGATTTGGCGCGGATGATGAGTACCCGGGTATCTCAGTGCGGGGAGACACGTACGGGGAAGAGGTAGACGAGGATTGTGTGCGTTGGTGCTTGAAAGAGTACTCGGATACTGAGCTCGGAGCGGATTGTGGACCATAAAAGTACCCCGACCCATAGTTGGTAGTTGGCGGTTTCGAAGAGTATGCGCTATGAGGCCCGCGCTGCTCCACATATGATCTTCCACCATATTTATATTCTTGGTCATCAATGATTCGGTCGCCGACATCTATCGAGGTTCTCTGACGCTTTGACGGCGATTCGCCGAAGTCCATTGGGAAGGTTCTAGAGGATAAAGGGCCATAATTCCCAACCTGCGTCTGCTGTGATTGTAGTGGGCCACCGCTAGCCTGTGACGGCTGCTGGTGGTGGGGATAAGAACGTGGAAAATCTTCGGATCGCAGGTTTGAGGGGGCTGGTCGTTTGCTGAGGGACGGTCAGAGGGCTCTGAGGCAAAAGTGGGGAAGGACCTTACAGTAATGTTCTGGGCTCTTTCCTTATCCTTAGTCGAACCCCCTGATCTCCAAAAGAGCGAGAGAGGAAGGTAGATTCCGACATGCCGGGAAAATTCTTCTGGGCAAAGACTGGAAGACAATGAGCTTGTTCAGAAGGGGCCCAACTCCCGGTCCATGTTAAACTTACCTATGAATGGTTCAGAGACAATTGACTTGATGTAAATGACTTCGGTTCTTCGCATACTCATCAGCCCCAACGCTCATCGCTTTCATCAAGTCAATTCACATCTCGGGTGACTTACTTGCACATTTCGAACAGGCTGAATTGAAGGCGATACTCGCCTTCAACCTTCACGGAAAGATCGCCGAAAACAAAAAAGCCCGCGTCTAAATCAGATTATCAGTAAGCTAGTAACCATAGATGTTTGCAGAGCGTGATACCGGTATTATCCACATCTTTAAGTCTATGGAGAGAGGAAACTAATGACCCTGCAAGAGTTGATTGAGAAGCATATTGCGCTGGAGGATCATGGGCGACGTCACAAAGGTTGCAACACATGAAGTAGTAAGGGCTTTGAAGGTAGTTCCTGGAGATATCAGTATCTCCCGTCGCGGAATTTGGTTTGACCGACTCACTGCGCCGGATCCGACTGATCTCTGATTTGGAGTTGCACTATGGGCGGAGGGTCAACGGGTTTGCGATCTAGAGTAGAGATATACTGGATTAGCAGAGTCGCTGGCGCAGAGTTTGCGGACTACTATACCTTTTTCTTTTGCCCCAGCGACCTTTGCCCGCTCGGGCCCTTGCCGGATTGTCAAGGTGTAGGCATCGCTAGGGGGCAGCATCGTCAGTCGAAATCCTGGGGTATGACAGGCGTGAAGTCGAGATTTGGAGATGCTGCCGTACCTCGGAAGCCTTTCTTGGTAGGGAACCGCATACGCGGGAACCTGGATGTTCATCGAGGGTGGAACGAACCCAACTTCACCCAGGTCTCTGTGGGATCAACGATTACTGAAGGGATACCCGTGGTGAAGCAGACGACGGCCCAAGGATATCGGGTCTGCCCGCTTATAACAAAGCAACTCCTCGAAGGATCGCCTTAACAGCTTCAGACCTTCCCGCCTCTTCACAAAACCGGATGATAGCCGTGGGTATTGTGGCCGAGAGACTGAGTAATGTCCGGCCCGCCTGAGAGACCTAAGATCTCGTCCGTGATAAATGTCCTAGCCACTGACTCCAGCTTTGTGCTCATCGAGATGGTATAGCTACGTGGAGAGCCCTAACGTGGGTCAAAATGGTGGATCTCGGGGGAGAAACCTGGTACAGCTGACTCGGCTCTTGGACCCCTGGTACGATGAGGGGGCTTTCCACTAGGAGCCAAGAACAAGATAACGAAGTCCAAGGGGGATGAAGTTATGGGCTTACAGTATCCGTGGCCCTCGTAAATGGCAATTCGAAGGTGAGAATGCAGTGACTATTAAGGGGATAATCTTGCTTACGGGCACACTGGCTAGGGATTACCAGGGACCTGATTCTCATACATGCAGGGCGGAGAGTAAGTTGGGTAGGATGCTCAAAAGTTCCTTGGCTACCTTGAATCAATGGTATCAGCTGAGCCCGAGCTCTGTGTGCAAACCTCTGTGTTCGAGTTCAGTCCTCTCTGATAGTGGTCCAGTTAAGCGCTTTTCGAGAATGACTACACGATGCCTGCGGGAATTTGCTCTATCAAGGCTCGAACCGGGTTGTGGAGTGGATTTTTGAACAGAAAGCGCATTGGACAATGGTCGAATTTTGGTAGCGAGATCGAATAGCGCCTCTCCTAAGGGAGCCGATTGGATCAAGAATATAGTAGAAGACCTTTCAGCAAATCAATGTCCGCTCCAGCACACGCGAACAGGATGATCCACAGATTCTGCTCAAATAGTGTCCGGATGATCCTCATATGTTGGTCGTCCAGGAAATCTGCATCCACGCCCTGGGCGGACAATAGGTGTCTATGAAGCCCAAAACTTTGGTCCAGTATGGGCCCCTTAAGGGTGAGAGGTTTAATCAAAGTTGGAGGCCGTTTTGAAGTCGATCAAAAAAGGGCCAGGTATCACTTATTCCACTCAGCTGACCGGCCGGAAGAATCCTGGTCTTTTGATGGTGGAATACTGTTGCAACGACGGACAGAGACAAACAGATCCTGAGACTCGACTTTTATTGTTTGTACCACTCTTCGGCTTCAAGTGGTTCTAGGGCAACGCAAGCAGCAGGCCACGCACTTTTGCGCGTTGAACGAAATAGGGAGCGAAAGGGAATGACGGTTTTGAAAAGTAAGTTTGGAAATATTAATGCTCTATGTTCGGGTGCTGAGTGCTTAGTGTGACGATGCGTGGAGCAGGCGCGAAGGAAAGAGCACATGCCAGTTGTGGGGAGGAACCCTAGTCAATCCGGAACCATGAGATACAACGACAAGTACTTAAAGCTTTGCTTCACAGAAGCACATATGAACAACGACTTCACCAAGGGTTCCGAATCAGGGGAATAATTACAAACAGCCATGATGAAGGTCTGTGGAGAGTGGGAGGAATTCCAACGGCATTGCACGGTGGTGCATGGAAAGCCCTGCTGGCAAGCCTCTCGCTAAGTCGACTTGGTACCGTAGTAGACTCAACACCATGGGAGCGTACATCGTCATGTTCCTATTGGGTGAAATCACGCAGTGCTGACCCCATTTAGGCCGCAGCGCGATGGGTGTCCGGGTCGACTGTTCGTGTGGTGCGCGGCGGGATGATGCCGCAACACACAGATCGAGTCAACCAGCTCCCGGATCAAGTCAAGTCGACTACTTACTCAGTGAACTGAGCGTACCGGAAAAGCCTGAATTGTCCACCGGCAATCTTTACACTCCGCTAGGTCGGTTAGCAGCTAATGCTAGCCATGCGGTTCAGACAGAGCGGGCACACGCATGAAGGACGCCGCCTGCATCTTGAAATTGCTCTCGCAAGCATGTCGAGCCTAGGAAGGAAGCTAATTGGAATTGTCGAGAAAGTGAAAGCGAGGGCGAATTCCTATGAGGGAAAGAGGCGCTTCTCAATCAGGAACTGCGTCCGGCTTTACTGACGTTCTTTCTCATTGTTTCCGGGTTGACCTTCCATGGCGCCAGATCGGTGGGCAATAGCAGGCTCTACATGCTAGCACAAATAAGGTGGCTGAAATGGCTTCGAATTGAGGCTTGGAGCAAATTGGTTCTGCGATCCACTCAAGGCTGAAGCCAAGCGCCATGAGACCAAATAAGCATTCCCGATCCATTCATAGACTCGCAGTAATGTTTGATTGATTAAGGTACGTCGCTCGAGCTGCGCCTAGGATATACAAACTATACAGTGCCCAGTATTCCTGTCCTTCCGCACCATCGACCCAGTTAAAGCCAAGAACCTTGCGGGAAACGACGGATATGAACACGGCCATTGTGCTCCGATTTCTGATATAAGTTTAAGCAGGGTTTGCGCAACCGGATTTCAACCATATCCTGGCTTTTCTACGGCGTCACCTTGGCGCTGAGACATCTTATTCTGGTCCAAACTACCAAATTTCATACGAGAATTTGGAGGCTTATCAGGATGAGACCCTACCGAAGCTTCAGCGCAGAGGATTGGATTCTCTTAGCCGCTCACCCAAAGTTCCATGCGCGCAGACCTCTTTTATTATTATCGTCTCTTTCAGATATCATATTCAGACGCTAGGCATTCAGCGACCAGCGCGTGCGACAACGGAATAACTAGCTCTCTTTTGCTGAACTAGTGAATCTTACGAAAATGTCACCTTCATTTGAAAAGGCATCGCCTTTGAACCTGGGACTGCCTGCAAGTTCCAGTACTGGGAGTGCAGCGCACACGCTACGGTGTTTGTGTGGTTAGCAAGCTTTCATGTCAATCTACACAGCATTCATCACAGTTCGAGACATCAATATAGAAAGAATCAGGAAGGACGGCTTTCTGCAATGGCCATCTTTACAAGCTGTCATTATCAGACTCTAGTGGGGTGGGAAGCTAATGAACAATTCTACTAACCGTTCCCTTCAAGGATACAGTCATTAACTCGGCAAAGCATGTACGATGATGAGAAATGGGAAAGGTAGCACATAGGGAGTGGACCAACTTTGTCTTCCCATATCGGTTGCTCTTCACTAACTTTCGATCTCCCCCTGGTGATATGCTATCGTCACCTGCAGCCAGGTAACAAGAAGCTCTCACTACCAGCCATTCACTCATCCGTTATCTATCTACTACGGTACTACTCTGTCGTGACCTGCATAAAACGAGGTAACTATGGGCGATGAGAGGCCTAAACCCGGAACAGACAACGAATGACAAATCTCTACGCTCTTCCATGTGATGTGTTCTCATTGGGTAGATGCGCGTCTGACAGTTTGATCATGCGTCACGCTGCAGCAGCGTTCTCGGACCCGGTATACACCCCTGGCTTAACCGTGAGCATGAATTTGACAGAAGCGCTGTGCAGCAACGTATTTGTGCTTCACAGAAGTCGCAGACATGGTCTTGCAGGTTTCATACCTCAGCTCGCAGCGGTACATATCAAGGGCTGCCGGCCATGACCAGCCAAAGAGAAGATACCACGGTTGCCTGTCGGTACTGTGTGCGCCAACAGGAGCATTCCATGGTTCTGATCCTGGGGCCGGCGGCCACCAATGCACAACAAGCCGCAGATACCCTGTATACTGAACTGATCACATTTACTACTACTACTAGCTGTGCTTGCAAGGCAAAGGCAAGCCACACGCTGCAGTGCATCGTGACAGAATCGTGGAAGCATCGGTGTTTTCCCCCTCGGTCGCTTCCTAGGGTACGAAAGTATTCTATCTTCGGGGAAGTGAGACGGTGAGATTAATCACGAACCCGACTTTTGAGGCACGACCATCGACGAGGATTAATCCTATTACCTCGACTTAGTTCTATGTAGTTTAGATTTGCGGACTTACCCGCTCCGTTTGCTCGACGTCCACTTTTCCCAGGTTTCCATTTGGCAGTCGGCAGCAAGCAAGCTTGAACAAATCAGGCTGAACTCCCGACCCTGCAGGATCGCTTGCTATGTTTACTCGTACTTGTTTGGTTGACTCTGTTTGGTTGGTCGCTTGGTTGCGAGCTGCGACGAGCCGAGGCTAACGAACCCACGTTTTCCCGCGTCTTCCTTGCGACCATCACCACAGCCATCAGCCATCAACCATCAACCACCAACCCATGTGCACAAAAAGAAGACTGTGGAAGGGCTGAAGCGCCCTGTCAAACCTGCCTTTCCGATACGATCAGCATGACCCAGAAAAGAGTACTGGTCATCATCTCATCATCGGTTTGTACAGTGTACTCGTACGTAGAAGTCCGGAGTACTTCTCGACGCGGCGTTCCCCAACAAGATTCTTTACTCATGTTTTCCTGGTACTAAAAATGAGGACTACTCTATCACGGAGAAATACGCCTTTTCCACATCGATGGTGTCTACGAAGGGCTGAATAATAACGCGGCTCTCTTCGATCGTGGAGTGAGATTAGAGTTCGCTTCGACTTGACCATTTCTGAATGAGCAATTAATTCCCCACCCAGTGCTGAAGCCACGACGCCAAAATCGATCTGGGCTGAAAAATGGGCAGATACTCGATCTGGGTAGTCTTGGAGGAAAACCTCAACAGCAGAGATCCACAGTGGCTTTCGTCAGGAGGCAGATGAATCTTGCGGGCGTGTGTGTCTCAGCTCGCTCAATCTCTGCCAGCTCATCCACAATGATGCTCTATTTCGCTAGATCCACTCTTGTGAAACGTTCTTCTTCCGTCATTCCGCCCCTGTTGGGTTATTTGTCACTCCATTTGCATCAGATTTTAGCCCGTCTAGGCTTGATATTCCGTGTGAGGATGTGTGGGAGTACAGCCGACTGTCATGCCATGTTTCTTCTGTGTCGTACAGAATCGTCGTCGGTAGCGAAGGTGGAACCGACAATAATGGAAGCATGCCTATTGTTGTGATTCACCGGCCGATACCATTTGTGGTTAGTCCTACATTTAATGCGACGACATTGTTCGAGTCCTTCATCTCAAAGATCGTAGTTTTCCCATGGTTCAAGACGGTTCAAGATATTTTGTTTGCCCTCGGATCGCTACGACGCTTTTCCTGTGGGTGTCTGAAAACCCAAAAAGGTTCCAATTATCGAATAAGCGTGAAACACCTGCGAGTCTGGCTTTTAGGAGCAGATTCCCAATATGGATATTCTTCTCAGAGTTCGAAAGGACAACTTGCTCGATGTTGACATTCGCAGAGAATTTGCCATTTAACGTTCCGCCGAAAAATTACCCGAGAAACAATGATGATTGTTTGTTTAAAACATGTGCTCTACGTACCATCTTCATATATAGGGCATTAACGGAACATGATAAACTTGATGGAACATTGTCCTCCAGGTCGTGTGCTCCATGTCAGGTCCTTACGGAGCCCAAAGCAAGGTCAATCCCAGGAAAAGGCCTGATTCCCAAATCAGAATGTGCATTACATAGTAATGGTACGCCCTGGGTATGACGAGGACCGAAACGCCCTCTCCTGCACAGCAATGGCAAATAGATATGAGTTACGACTTCAGGTTTTGACCATGAACTTCTCTCCCTTCACCCGGATGCGCAATCCTTCCGGTGTTGCCTCCTTATTTTACTAACCCCCTTCTTTCTCTACCCACATTTTGATATTCGATGTTGGGTAGGGTACAACTTGAAGTGAAAGTTATAGTGCTGGCTGTGTGGTAATGCGCCGACATTATTCGTTCTCACAAGCGATCGATTATGCTGCCCCCGGCATGAACTGGAAGAAGGAACCTCTACGCCCAAACCTAGCAATTCAAACAACCTGGTGGTTTAGTTTTCTAGTAATAACACCTCGCTAATTGAACGTTCTTCGTTCGGATTGTTTCCGAATTGACTCCTTTCTAATATCTGTTATTCGATCGGCGGCTTCTGTTCAGACGTCTTGCACGCAGCTACCTTCTTGCCAGACGCTCTTTGTCCCCGACCTGCCTTTACTGCATCTTTACATCAGATGCACGGATCTAGCAGCGCTTATACACCCTCGACATAACCAATCCGAAGTGTTTGGTCACCAAAAGTCCACTCTACTCTCCTCTACTACAACCGTCATTCTTGCGGCATCTCTCTCCCTCGAAAATATCTTTTGCTGCCTTACGCTGCTTCTCTGCCTCTTGCAGGCTGCTAACTTCCGTCAAGAAACCACCACCACCACCACCCCAATAACGTTTCTCCATCCCACAAGTCTCCGCTCTCAGCATCATCACAACCTTGAGTATCACTTTACTTTTTTCGCGTATCCGACGATGCAGCCGAGACAGCCGTTGTAGCATAACTCTCCTTTGAAAGAGTGCTTCTTCAAGTTCAAACCCCACTAGTGAGGGTCAAAAGTTAGTATACTATTTTGGATCTTCCTTGAGACTGTGGCCGTAAACTATCAAATTGACACGTAGTCTCGTTGTTTTGTTGTGAGTGATCACATATCTCACTTCGACATATGCAAACGAATAAATCGGTCGCTTCAACTTTCTGACAAAGGCTGATAGTTAAATTTGATTCTATTGCAAAGCTTGAACGACACAGATAGTCAGAAAAACAAACAAATCGAGTCAGTCAAACTTGAGTCAACACGTCTCTTGTTTCGATGTATCGACCTTCGGCTATCGATTGTTGTTCACCAAGATTTGCATTTACTCTTATTCCATACGTGATTTTAAACGAACCTTTAGCCGTTTCAATACAGCAGCAAGTTTAGCCTACTCCTCAGGAAAGGAACAGCCTGCTTCTTCCAAGCAGCAACAAAGCTTTTCTTAGCAGACAGCTGCTCCCAGCATCCCATTCATCAGCAGAGAAACTTCTCCAAATGTTAACGCAATTCCAAGATCAGAACCTCAAGTCAGCACGACGAAACAGCTAAAACATACCACCTATTAAATATGTCGATGAAAATCTACATCAAAGCTAACGAACGGCATTCCCAAAATCATAACAATTCAAGCAACCGACAACTCGAACTCCTAGATCTCGACTTTCTCATCTCCTACCCTGAATTTCTCATCTTCTACGTTTCCCACCAAATCCATCCAAGAAATTCCATAATGCTTCCCAATTCATTGAGGAGATCCTCTCGCGTTGCCCTTCTCCTCGAACCCCCATCCCCCGATCCCCAACCAAACCCATCCCAATTCACGCCCTCGCCTTTCTTCGCCCACTCGCAAAAACACCACCCCCTTCTTTTCTTCTGTTGAATTTTTTCCCCCCTCAACCTTGACAAATGGAATGAGAGGGTTGGGGGGGAGATAAGGATGAGATGCGAAATGTGACTTGTGATTTATAATTTTTGGATTTTGATTCGAAGAGGGTGGATGGGAAGATGAGAGAAGGGAAAAGGCAATAGATATAGAGAGACGATGTTGTGATAAGATGAGAGAAGGAAGGAAAGGGAGGGGGGGATGTAGGGAAATGGAAATGGAAATGGAAATGGAAATGGAAATGGAAATGATGGGGAACACTCGAGATGTTTTGATACAGACATTCTTCCACATATTTGCTCAGCCAAGAAAACATCCATGAGGACCCGAACCTAGATCCGGCAAGTACCTGACCCCCAAGCAAAGAGGAAAGCGTTCAAGCATCCAACCCCCTCCTTTACTATCTTCCCCGCCTACATACAGTACATATCTCCCAATCTTTCCCCTAAAGCAGGGGATAAAATGAACTGTATATCCCACTCATTCCACTCACTCGCCTCATCAGGTAATGATCATTCAGCATAGTAAGAATCTCATTGCTGAAAAGGTGTCTACAATCCCTCCTCCTCCTCCGCTTGCTATAAAATTGTCGTAAAGCTGTAAGTACAATGCTAGAAGCGCCATGCCTGTCCCTTGACGAACAAATTCCTATCTTACAAAACCCCCGGTCTCCTCACTCCCCACGCACACTCCTCGTTCCACCCACCGTAGCCCCTCCCTCGCTCACCTACCCACCTCCCCCAAATCATCCTCATGTCCCTCCTCCTTCATCCCCCCAACCACCTCCTCATCACTCCCCACCTCCTCCGCGTCCCCGGGGCTATTCGCAAACCCCTCCAACCCCGCCTCTTCATCCTCTACGAGCCCCTCCCCCTCGCCCGCCATATCGCGGCGATCTTTTTCCTCGTCTGGAGATGCGAGATCAGAGAGACGACTTCTAAAAGGGTGCATGCCTTCGGGCGCTTTAGGCGGGTCGTCGTCGGGGGTGTGGAGGAAGGATGTATTCGATGGTGATTGTGGTTGTTGAGAGGGTTGTTGGGGTTGGGAGTGCAGGGCTAGCTGGTGGGCAAGTTGGCGGCGCGCGCGGGTGGGGTGGAGGGTTAGTGGTGGTGGGGCGGGGGGAGGGTCGGTGGGTGGTGAGGGGGTCGGGTTGAAGGCTAGTTGGGGGAGGTGGTGGGGGTTGGAGTACTATAGTGAATTGTTAGCTTTGGATTCGAAGAGTTGATGGAGACGGTGCTGAGGTAGATGATCTGCATTAAAAGATCACGGCGGAGGGAGTGATGGCGGACATGACATGAAAAAGGTGAAGAGAAGTTTGAAAGTAGGAAAGGGGTAACATGGTATATAAAGTACCCAAGACGAAAGGGGAAGGTAGGGATATGAAAAGATATATTGCGGGGTACACGGAAAGTGCAGGGTAGGATATGTGAAGGGTGGGCAACCGATGGCTTAGTCCAATGGACATTCACAGGTGTGATGGAGAGGGCGAAGCCTAGTTTGCCTAGAAATATAGACACTTCAAGAACCCCATCCCGTCCCCGAGCCCGCTCCACCAGAACCGCGTGTCTTTATAATCCAGTGTGTGACAAACAGTCGCTTTCAGAAATATGCCAATGCAAGGTCGTAATACATCATCGTTTACTCATATCGACATCCTTGAAAGAAAGGTTACCCACTTGGTCTGAACTCCCCACCCCGGATCCGTCATTTTCTTCAATCTCTTCCATCTCCTCGTCTTCTTCGTCGCTTGAGCTTCCAAAGCCGCTGAGTAGCGATCCGCTACTTAGTCCAAAGGCAGTCGAAGTACCGCTGCCATTACTGGCGAGATCCATGGAATCGAAGCCTGGATTGCCATTGAGACCAGCATTTGCCAGTGCGGAAGATCCACCACTACCAAAGCCATGCGCGGCATTGACTGCATTCAGGACAGCTTGTCGTGGGCCAACGGACATGTCAGGTCGCACGCCACCCAGTATTGCGTTGTCTCGCTCCCTTGTTTCGGAGAGGGTATTCTCCACGTAGTCGCTCCATTCCTTACTGGTAACTTTATCAAGCACAACTTGAGACAGCAGCTCCGGTGGATGCCTATCACTAAATTTTACGACCTCCTCGGCGATCAAAGTCAGATGGCCCATGTACCCTAATCGTATGTTATTCTTTGCTTGCGCCTCGTCACTCCGTTGTTGGCCTTCGACTATTCGTTCTGTGATCCGTCCGGTTTGGAATAAATCAATGGCAAGGATACGGTTGTAACCTCTATCCATGGGGCCGTTAAATACCTGCTGTACAACATCATATACTACATTGTGAAGGAAATTGTTCCAGGGGAATCGAAAAAAGAAATCCTTGATTACCAATGGATTTAGCTCTCGTTCACACATGTAGTACTGGGTACTTTTGACTTACCAGTATCGTAGGTACCACCTTATGTTCCACGAACATCATTTTCAAGAAATCTCCAACCATCGGTTGGCCATCGACATCATTTTCAATCTGTGGAGCGAAACTTTGCTCATTGCCACTCATAAGAACCGAACGTTGGCTGTCACCCTCTTCGCCAAGAGTTGTGTCAATAGTATCCTGGCTATTGCCGCTACCCATGTCATGCTGTGCCACCAGCGCCGAGCTCTCTTCTTGCATGACCTGGTCAGAGCGACCCGCAAACAGTGGGGCAGGCTTGTCGTCCGGATGAGGAGAAAGTTCCATTGGACTATCGGTATCTGTGGGATTGGGGTCTAGAAAACCTCCCCGCTGCGGCAAAGGTGGCGCTTCTGACTCAGCGGCAGACGAGGACGGTCCATGGCTGTTGACCTGTTCAATATGAGGCTCTGAGGTATTCAATACATCATGGTTCCCATTTGCTGCTTCTTTGTCCAGGTCTAAGTTCTCAACTTCAGAAGAGAGACCGGGCGACGCAGGTTCGTTCTCAGGTTCCTGCTCAAAGGATAGGCCTTCTGATATCTCGGGCAGCTCTTCCTCACCTTCGTCTAGCGCTTCTAGTCGTGGGGAGGTCAAAGATTCGTCGACAAAATCCTCGTCCAGGTCTAACCGTGGCTTCAGTTGTTTCTGCAGAGGTTGAATCTGCTCAGATTGCGAGCCAAGCTCGAATGGTGATTTTTCGTCAAAGTCATCTTTAATATCGTCTGCCAAATCTGCCGAAGTTCCAACATCCTCGAAACCATCTTCGTCGACACTGTTGGCTATTTCAAGCTTCCGATTTCCTTCAGGAGATCCGGAATCTAGACCAAGAGCAGAATCACCGTTTGCAAACCCCACACTACCCTCGGAAAAGTCTGTGACTGCTGAAGCCGGAGGTCTTGAGGTCGTTAGAGAACCTTCAGCCTTGAGTCGCTCTCGTTCTTGATCCCTTTGCTTGACGAATGCTTCACTTCCCCGTTCGTTCAACAGGCCCATATTACTGCAGTGGAGAAGCTCTGCCATCAACTCGCAAGTCTTGAAACGATCAAAGCCCAAGGGTTCAATTTTGCTACCAAATGCAACCGCTAATTCTTTCCTCTTGACGGTCATTGTGTTGTCGCCGTCGGCAACGGTATGTGTAGGGCTGAGTATCAATTCCATGAAGTCAGGGACGTGTTTAGCAAAGTATCGTAGAAGCGTTCCGAGGTATATTGGGTCGTTGCTTGAAGGGATTGAATCTGCTCCAGCTCCAACGTCTGGGTCGTAGTCTGAGTTATTTTTCCTAATCACTTCGATGATGGTCCCTACGCCAACTGTGAGAGGATTACCGCCCCGGAGCATGTCCTTGATTAAAGTTTCGATGCATGGCTCGGATACAAGCTGTCTCGTTAGATTGTTAGGACCTATACATGATTGTTCGTTTTGGGACGCGTTAGCGGAAATCGTTATTATGGCTTTGACAAAGTCCCCTGCGGATGTCTGCGTTGCCGGCGGATACTCTTTTGCTAGATACGCAAGTAGAAGAGGCATCAGGTCTTGACTCTGCAGCCACTGTGATTAATATTAGCACACGTCTTGACGCTGCGTTTACCAATACCCCGGTTTGCGTACGTCTACGATGCCCATCCCTCCCTCACTCTTTTCCATGCTTATGATCTTCAACAAGAGATCCATTACCATTGGACAGTCCACGTGTTGTAACATCGCCGGAATGATGCCCTCAAGTGATTTTACAAAGTTCAGGGTGTCTTCTGTCTTCTTGTCCAACAGCGTCTCGTTGATCTTTGTGAAATATCCCGCCGCTGAAGGTTCCAGTGGTGGCTCACGCCTTAGAAAGTCCCAGAACAATTTTAGGTGCTGCTGGTTGTCCATCATGGCTTCCAAAATCGACCATGTTTCGGACGAGAGAATCTCGCAAGCTAAGTAGGCATTCTTTTGCCGCGCCTTATCAGCCTTTTCCCACTCGTCTCTCTCTTCTTGTCGCTTTGACTTCTCTTTCTGGTCTTTACTTCTCCGCCGTAGAGGAGTCAAACGTATCGGACTTAGCGTCTTTGCATCGGAAGCCTCTTCGGCTTCTTCCTCGTCATCCTCATCTTCAGGCCTTGGAGCTGGCGGAGCGACGACATATTCCAGTAGTCGCCGTAGTACGTTTTCGTCCCTCAAGTACTCTATCAATTTCGTATTGTGTTGCTTCAGCTCTTGTATGAGGTCCGACTCATCCAGGAGCTCCTCAAGTGTTACATCGGGCTTATCGAGAATGGTATCGAGCGTGGAGATGTTCGCATAACCGCCGAAACGCCAGAACATCGTGTATTATGTTGAAGGAGATGTATGAACTGAAGATGGTCTATCTGAATATGATTTCGCAACTCGAAGGGTTTAGTATTGCTGGACAGGTTCATGCGAACGGTCCGGGCAATTCAAAAGGTCGGCCTATAGCTCTATACTATGATAGAGTGAGACCTTCATCGGAGCATGCGTTATGGGTGCCAATTTGAACCAGCCTCTGAGCAGTTCCACTGTGTTTCGAAGCCTGTGGATGGTTGTGGCTTGAATAGTCAGCATCTACCTACGAGTTTGAGCTGACGCACGGCCGAGGCAGCACTCCTGCTAGCTGTCTGGAAGAGCAGCTACTTACCACGATGAGGATGACCTTTAGTCAAGAAGGATGAGGAGAATCGATATGGCAGGATGTGGTCGGCGTCTGTTGATCGCAGTGCTGCAGTTCCCAAAGCTTGTAATGCAATTTTCAGTTTTCGATGGCAACCCGCTCTGGCTGTCTGCGCCTCACAGTCCGTCTCCCCTCTAGGATATTGGTCTAGTAAGATGGCCTCGAATACAGACAAGGACAGAGGTGTCATGAGAAAGACAAAATCTCATGGGCCACGTGATGCACAAGAATTGGCTACAACTGTCTGCCTGAGCTCCCCCCCGGTCATCCCGCTCCGAACAATACCCCTTAAATAACGACAACAACGTGGATACCCGCAAATAGCCTCTTATAGCGGAGGTTTTTGGAGCGAATCACAGCTTCAGACTTGTAGTGTCTCCGATGTCTTGCAAGCTGCCAATTCGCATTCGCAATCCCAAAATCTATTTCATAGAGAGGGGTTCCGCCTTATCTGACCCAGGGGACCTCGGAGTCTGACATACAGTATTCTACCCTCTACAGGCATATCAAGCGAATTCTAGAATCCCTTGTCAGCTGTCAAGAGCAGCAGGCAGACACAACGACTTGTGCCTAATCGACATCTGAAATTCCCGGCGCACACCACGCACGATTAAAGCTGCTAGCTTTCTAGAGCACAAGAGACACTTCTTATCTGCTATACAAACTCGGCTTCCTCAACATGAACCGCCTCTTCGGGGCCAAGAACACCGGCCCAAAACCCACCCTCTCCAGCGCCATCTCCAACGTCAGTACCACCCCGCCTCTTTCCCCTCCCACCCCCATCCACCTCTCTCTAACACCCCCCACCCATAGACCGACACGCATGTCGACTCCCTCGACGTCAAGCTCGCCAAACTCAACGCCGAACTAACCACCTACCAACAACGCATGAGCAAAATGCGCGACGGCCCCGGCAAATCCGCCCTAAAACAAAAAGCCCTCAAAATCCTCCAACGCCGCAAAATGTACGAATCCCAGCGCGACCAGCTTCAGCAGCAGTCGTGGAATATGGAACAAGCCTCCATGATGACCGACAACCTGAAAAACGTCATGACCACCGTCGACGCCATGAAGTCCACCAACAAAACCCTGAAGCAGCAGTACGGCAAAATCGACATTGACAAGATCGAGCGCATGCAGGACGAGATGCAGGATCTGCTCGAGATGGGCAATGAAATCCAGGAGAGCATGGGCAGGAGCTACGATGTGCCCGAGGATGTGGATGAGGCGGAGCTGGATGCCGAGCTGGAGGCGTTGGGGGAGGAGGCGGGTATGGAGGGGGGGTTTGCGTCCGGGATGGGGGTGGGGGAGACGCCGGGGTTTATGGTGGATGAGGTGCCGAGTTTTGTGGATGAGCCGCCCGAGGCGGGGAAGGTGAAGGAGGCGGCGGGGTGAGGGGTGGGGAGGGGGTTGGTGAGTTATGTGCACGGCGTTGGTGTGGCATATCGTAGGCGTATGAAAGAGGGTTGGTAGTAGTATTCCACGGGCAACAGGCATTACGAGGTCTTGATGCATTGAGCACCTATTATTGGACAGACTCCCATGATACGAACCTGCCCCTCTACAGGTCCATCCTATCGCGTCGAATACCTCAATGTGCGGTTCTCCAAATGCAACCTGCGAGCGTCATTGCTCCGTAATCAACATCAATACGTCCATTCTGCTGCGTTGACTACCGTAGTCTGCAGTTTTGCACAACGCAATCTGCTACTGCCATGGATCTGGATCGGACTTGGAAGGATTAAAACTAGAATTAACATTCTTAGGGAGGTATTTGCCTAAGCAATCGACTCTAGCGACTGTGAGCAGCAACTGCGCTCTCCTGAGAACTTTTACGCCTCCTTGCAAATGCTTCCCTGCACGCCGGAATGCAGGTCGCCTTGTGTGCCTCATCCCTTCCCTAGACCCACAAACACCAATAACGCCACGTTCATTATTGCGATAATCAGCCATACCAGCACTGCAAACCCAGCCACGAACCAGTGATTCCTCATCTTGACCACCTCAACTTCCGGCTCCAGCTCTTCTGTAGCCACTCGCTCTAGCCCCTCGTCATTACCTGCTCGCTCTGAGCCGCCAACTATCATATACTTATTTCTGCAAGTGAAGTAGATCAATGGTGCAGAAGTGAACGGTAAAACCACGCTGAGGGCGACCTGGGTTCCATTCAGTGTCGCAGAGAGTCCATTCTTGCCCACTGCCGCGGCAATGATGATACTTGGTGTGATGCTTATAGAGCGGGTGAGCAGCCTCCTCAGCCATGGTGCAATAGTCCAATCCAAGGCTCCCTCACTCAGCATCTGCCCTGCAATGGTGCAGACAATGCCCGCAGATGTTCCTGAGAACAAAAGAGCAAGAGCGAAGATGGTCCCTGCCGCAGGAGTAAGAGTGGTGGCAAGAAGATCGTGAATGCTGAAGAGATCTGCACTCTGGGCGCCGGAATTGGTCGAGAGAGATGCACCGGCTACGACCAAGATCGCACTGTTGACGAAGAGCGCGAATGTAAAGAGTGAGAGAGCGATCTCAACAGTGGAGTACGTGAGGCACGACCGGATTGCCGCAAGTGATGGGCGGTAGATAACCTTCTGCTCATTTCCACGCCCTGGCAGAGGAGCGGAGAAGTTTCCCGCATTCGTATCGAAGTGTCGAAGACGAGTCTGTACGATACCACTGCCCAGGTACAGACTGTGAGGCATTACAGTGGCGCCGAGAATACCACAGCTTAGGTACAGGCCTTGAGCCTGTACAATAGTAGATGACGGCAAATAGCCCCTCAATACCTCGCCAATGGAGGTATCCCGAATGTAAGAAAGCTGGATGCAAAAACAAATAACCACGCCAAGGACCAATGCCATAACGAAGAACTCGAAAGCTCGCAAGCGCCGCATCGAGCCTTCTGGACTGTAGAAAATGAGAATGATAAGGACGTCCACCAATGTAAGTGCACAACCCGCCACTAAGGGTATCTTCAGGAGCAAATTAAGTGCTATCGCCGATCCGATGACCTTCCAAGATGTCAGCTGTAGATAGACGACTTGATGTTCAGACAACCTACTTCTGCAATGTCAGTAGCAATGATGGCAGCCTCCCCCATTACGTAAAGAACGATGTTTAGCCATCGCGGGAGATGTGCTCTGCAATTCTCTGCAAGGTTGAGCCCAGTGACAGTTCCGAGACGTACGGCGAGTGACTGCAGCAGGATAGCAAACACATTTGACATAAGGACAATGAAGAGTAGCTTGAATCTCGTCGAGGCACCAGCTGCTACATCTGTGGAATAATTACCTGGATCTATGTATGCTACGGCTATCATGAACCCAGGTCCAATGAATTTACCGAATTTCACTAGAATTCCTCTGAGTCGATGAAGAGAGCCAACGAACTTAGTGCGCCGGGGGCGATGTGAAACGGGTGTCGTAGTATCTAGGGTAGTAGAACGCCTCGAGACTTTGGACGTGGATGTAAAGGGTTCCGTTGATTGTTTGCCACTCGTCTCCGGAAGAGGAACCTGACACCAGATGGCTGGAGGGCGCTCTGAGGAAGTGTCAGGAGGCAATTCAACGTCCGGCAGTTCACTCGCCCGATCATCTTCTGCTCTTCCGGCATTACGTTGCGTTCGTAGGTTTACAATGCCATTGAGGTCTTCCCTGGTCGTCAGATCAGCGGCGAGTCTTGGCGGATTCTGGTTCCATCCCTCGTGTCCCGTCAGATCGTCCGTCCGAGAGGGACAATTCATTCCCAGAACGATGAAGCGAATGAAGCCTGAGGCTCAATGCAGTAAGAGAGCAAGGAGAGATAGGGCATACGAGGTCCATTAACGAATGGTAGAGAGTGTTTGGGGTATTTGGGTAATGTGAGAGGTCGAAGGAAATTTCCTATTGGCAGATCGCGGTTTCTTCCGAACCGCCAGTAGTGGGTTCCGCACGAGGGGAGCATCGTCATCTTCATCGGTGTCACTTCGAAAATCCCAGTACCGGATCATTGAGACGACAACAAGGCGCACTGGTGACATGAGAAACAGGCAAGAAAGGAATGTCGCTGTCTTCTGCCCCATGCAGCCATGCGATAGAGGTGGAGTGGTGGGGCCCTGGGGGGGTGCTTAATCGCCCGGCAATGGCAAGCAGCAGGTCGGAAGGCGGCTGTCCGCCCCCAGTGTCATCAGTCAACTCGAGATGGAAAGGAGAGCGCATCGGAATATGAAAGACAATCCGATATGCAAGTTCCTTGTCCTGAAGCTTCAAGTCACACTGAAGAGTCGAACCTGTGTCCTGCACGTGCCCGGCCCCGATAGGGCGCGATAACGTCTGAGTTGGCCTTCCAGGGGTCTTCACCACAGCAACGGCCGAGACGTCAACAATGGAACCTCTCACTCCATCTCTACTCGTGTATGATTTATCTATCTCCTTTCACAACATAGGATTATCATTATCTTATTTGCCTATTTGTAGGTATTGGTAAGTGCACCTTAGCTGGTTGTACGTTGCGTCTCACGTTGGGACCAAGCGCTCGCCTTGTCTGTAAGTTACAGGGACTCTGAGTACGTCTAAATCCAGCACCTTAATATCAGCAGTCTTGCTAACTAAGACTTGTAGACATCATGGACACTCTATTCCGTCCCGACAATTCTGATAATAGGCCACAGCACAAGCGAACAACCTCGTCTGTTCTGAAATCAATGGTGTCCCCAAAACGCAACACTCCCCCAGGCGTAGTTCCTGTGGGGCTAAAAAGCGAGGACATCAGGCCGAATAAATTAGCTGTCATTGGACCGTCGCCGATTTTGCCACCAGACCATCCCCAAGCTAGGTATCACTTGAGAGAGCAGAGTGGCAACAGAGACAACATTCGCTCGTCACCAAGGAAATCGATCGAAATACATGATGACAACGTCAAAAGCACTGGGCTACACAAGAAGACGAAGAGCTCGGTCTCCCTTAAGTCCTTGATGGGGAATGAGAAAGCTAAAATGCCAAAACTGACATCCCCAGTAAAGCAGGAGGTTAAAAGCATGAAAAAGTCAAAATCATCTACTAGTCTTTCCGCCTTGCTATCAAGACCAAAGTCGTCAAAGGGCTCTAAACCAGACGACTCACCTCGAAAGAAGGACAAGGAGAATAGAACGCCCCCCAATTCGGCGACTGCAGCACCGCCTCCAATTTGGGCGCAATTTGCAAGCCAGCAAAAGCAGGAGTGGACTCGTACCACTAAGATCTCTTTGAACGACCGGAACGATCTCACAGATGAGATCGCGCTATACACTCCGCGCGACTACTCACCCTCGAAGCAAAGAAACTTCCGTGATTATGAACAGCCAACATTATCTAGGAAATTGGAACCCAGACCTCGACCTGAATCAGCCTTCATCCCTTCTGGGCCCCCGATAAACCCCTATGCAGGAACCCCGGTCCGATTACGGAAGCCAAGTCTGGAAAAAAGCCGATGGTGCCCGAACAATGATGGTAACGATCGCAGATCTTCGAGCGAGACGAAGTCTTCGAGCCGAAGACCTAGCTTGGAGCACAAGAATATTAGCGAAGACTGTTCGAAGCCCGTTGTTACAATGAACAAGCGTGGATCGCGTGTGATGGCGGCAGTAGCAGCGTTCAATGGAAAGTCAAGGGAGCCACTACAAGAACCAATTAAAGAGATACAAGAGGTCAAGCTTGACGTTAAAGCCATTGAGAATGCATTTGAAAGTCTTCTGGTCAGTCTTTGAATCAGCCGACCCTCTCAACTATCTTTGTTTTCTGATATATTTTCAGGACTCGCGAAACGTCCCGCAGCATACGCGGGACAAGATGAGATCCTTGGACACGAACATCAAAGCAAACTTTATCAAGCAAGACAAGGCTGGTCCTGGATCAGCGTCGAGTACAGAGGGTTTGATGTTGCGACCTGCGGAATCTCACGCCAACAGTAGGCCGAACACCGGACAGCCGTCGCAGACTGATAATGTAACACTTGCCCGGAGCGGAGGATCACCAGAGACCGTGGATCATGATGCATCTCCTAAGAAGTCGAGGCCGAGGAGCCGCACGTTTACCTTCAGCAAGGGTGACTCTTCTCCGTTGAAGAAGCAGAAAGCAGAACGTCCAAAATCCCACGTTTCAGCCAAATCTACCGAAGTCCTGTCAGCTGAACCGTCGAAATCATCAACATCTGCAGGAGCCAATCAAGCGTTCGCGTTCTTGTCCAAAGCCCCCAGACCAGCTGCTCCCGAGGACTTCATTTCATATCTGCGAAACGTGCAAAGGCCTGACTTCGCCGAAGTCGCAAGGCTCCACAAACTCCGCCAGCTCCTAAGGAATGAGACTGTCGCCTGGGTAGATTTGTTCATTACCAAGGGCGGCATGACTGAGGTAGTGGGCTTCTTGTATAGGATTATTGCATTAGAATGGAGGTCAGCGCATTCCTCGTCCATTATCTCACATGTACTTCCAGCTAATGGGATCATAGAGAGGAGCATGAAGATTCTTTACTTCACGAGATCCTCCTGTGCTTGAAGGCCCTCTGCACGACATCCCTAGCTCTACAACAGCTCTCGGTCATACAACCGACCCTTTTCCCCATCCTCCTCTCCATGTTATTCGACGAAGAAAACAAGGGTCCAAGCGAATTCACCACACGCAACATCATCATCAGCCTCCTGTTCGCCTTCCTATCCACTTCACCATCCTGCGACCTGGCCTCACGCGCTCGCACTTTGCTTTTCTACTTGCGTGATCCTTCCAAACCTGAGGGAGCCCAACCACCCGGCTTCATCGCGTCAATGCTCCACCCCCGCCCTTACCGTGTCTGGTGTAAAGAAGTCGTCAACGTTACCAAAGAAGTGTTCTGGATCTTCCTGCATCACCTTAATGTGGTGCCCTACCCCCCAGAAAGCTCTGATCCGTACGCCAGCTACACCACGACTCACTTCCCTCGCGACCGTCCCCCGGTCGCCGCAGCTCCCTATGTCGGCGGCGTTGAGTGGGAAGCTACCAACTACCTTGCCGCACATCTCGATCTACTGAATGGGATCATCGCCTCCCTCCCTTCGTGTGAGGAACGCAACAGTCTCAGACAAGAACTCAAGGACAGCGGATTCGAGAAGTGCTTGGGAGGCAGCTTGCGTATTTGTAAAGAGAAATTCTACGGCAGCGTACACGCTGGCCTGACGACATGGGTTGGCGCTGCGAAAGCGGATGGATGGGACGTCGCGTTTGTAAAGGAAGGGCCGAAGAGGGAGGAAGTGAGGCAGAGTCCGAGGAAGGGGAAGTTGGAGCCGCCGCCGAAGCTGGAGATGCCAAAGTTAGATTTGGGGGGCGCGGGTATGAAGAGTGCGGGTGTTGATGACGGAGGGTGGCTTTAGGGGGGGAGGGGGTGTAGAGAGATTTCTTGTAGATATTTTGGTTTGATCAAAGATGTGTTTGGGTGGGGGTTTTGGATTGGTTGATTCGTGGTTTTTGGGAAGTGTGAAGAATGATGAGGAAATGGTTATAATGATTGACGATTGGAGAGGCTTGCATGATTAGCTGTTACTCCTTTCAATATACATGCCTTAACTTTATTCTTGTAAGTGGTTCGAGTGACCGCTGAACATATCGTCAAGTAGTGAACTTCCTAGCGCGAGTGTAGGCAGTGTTCGAGCCATAGCTTAATCCAGGCTCAACCATGCGCTGGAATCACATCCGGATGCAGTTTCACAACAACAGGGGAGAGTGAAGAGGCTTCGCTGCTATCTTTGTGCTTTTTTCTTTCTTTCTTTCTTTCTCTCTTTCCATCTTTCTTTCCATCTTCCACTTGGGGGTAACTCCTTGGCTAGCGGTTGCTTACAAGCGAGCGGAATTGAAAAGTTGTTACATAAGTGAAAGATATCATAACTTTCGCTTCGATCCTGTCCATCCACGTCCTTTTCACGCATATATCTGGTAGTATCCGCTCTCTACCGAGCCGTTACTCAGTCCTGACTGACTGAGACTAACTCATGGACGGTCTGCGCCAGTGGGAGGCTGGAAGTTTCGGAGCTTTGTCCCATTGTTGGTGATGCTTGCGATATGCGATCGGGAATCGCGTTTCTATAACTGCCTCCGTGTCGTGCTTTTTACTTCCGAGAAGATGACTTTTTCGTCATACGCTTCTGTTTACTTTATAACTTTGGCTGCTGTTTTTTTTGGAATAGTCGCTTGACGTTTGTTCACGACTGAAGTCATATCACTACTCCCTTCGAAGCAAGAGAATTCTCAGCTTTCGGCTATCAAATATGAGGATTCTGAACGCACTTTGTGCCCTCACCTTCTTGCATTTCGGTAGCCTTGGCGCAACAGCTGTTCCACCAGCAGTACCCGCCAAATCACCACTCAGCCTCAACCTACGCAATCTACCAACCCCGCTCTTCAAGTATGCTTCCCAAACTACATCTCTAATTTCATACCCTACCAGAAATTTCTAACACCCACAAAGCAACTCGGACCTCACCGCCCCAAGGACAGGAACTTCTTTCCCCATCCCCGGCACCGGTCTAACCCTCAATCTCCTCAACTTCCGACAACCCTACCGCCTTCCCCCGGTGGACACCAACCTTTGCATCACCAATGCCCTGATCGAAATGTTTCTCCTCCTGTATAACCACAACCGGGATTACATCCTCCCTGTCGGCTACCACGTATCCTATGGAAGTGTTAAATTTGCCATTATAGATAAGGGTGCTATCGTGGAGTCTTACCTAATGTTGAGCGATGCGGTCTTGGTGCTGAAGGGGCTTGCGCTGATTGAGAATGGAATAGGTTATGAGGCTAGGGCTGTGGAGGTGTTGGACGATCGTAGGGGGATTTTGTGTCTCGCGGTGCTTGTGCGATAGCTGTCTAAATATTTCGGAGACGTGGTTCTATATGAACTCAGATCGTATGTTCTTTCTTTCTATACGCTCAACAGGTAGTAGAGGCCACGTTAAAGCAAGAAGAGAAGCCAAGTAGAAGACTAAAAAGGACGACCAAAGGTGCCCTGAGCACACGTCTTAACGCAAGTCAACCCCGAATATTCCACAACCTTGACTATAGTTAGACAAGTACTTATAGTTGGTTCCTTCAACTCTGTCTGTGCGGTCAAAAACGGTCACAGCGCACTTTTCGCACATCCACCCATATCTCTAAGAACCCCCAAAAGCCATAACCTTTGTTGCAAGGTGGTCGTTATAGCGAAGGGTGGTATCCAAATGGAAAGAAACCTACTGAGGACGAAAGACACCGTTTTCAAAGTTGTCACAGTGAGACTTTACTGATATAGAGTATGTGTGGGTGTTCATAATTGCTCTAAATCTCAGCGCGGGTTCCAAAGTTTCTGGAGAACCTTTTGAGGGCTTGCTATGTGTGGGATTCTTTGATTTTCCGACATTCTGCGGTGAGAGTGGTCTTGTTGCAGACCTGCAAAGACGTAGGCAGTGTTCACAAATTGATTTATCCGCTTTTTCGCTTGGATACGTCGACTGCTACTGCTGTGATTAACATAATACATCTATTTGACTGGCAACGTTGCCTCTTGTGCAGTTGATGTCTCCTCAGCGCAATGCCGGTGCAATACTTTCCGTTAGTTATGTCAATAAAGTGTCAATGAAGGACGACGGTGAGACACATAGGGTCGTATAAACGTCCACTTGTAAACGTTGGTAGATCAGCCAATAGGCACACAATCTGCAGCACCGATAAGACAGGACCACCACTGCAACATTTAGCTTCCCATTCCAACTTGTCCAACTTAATATCGTGTTCTTGAACTCAACATGGCTGGGGGACGAATGAGAGCGAGGATGAAGCGGATGAGGGAGTGGGTTATCCAACGCCTGAGAGTGATAAGGAGACCTGGTCGACAAGAGGAAGACACGCCTCATGGCAACGCCCAGCGACCACGGTTCATGATTGAAACACCTTCCATAGATGAAAGGGAAGGTGAGTCGAGTTGTGTGGTGATTGTGACAAGACATGGTTGACATTGTTCGAAACGGAGAGTGGTGGACCTGGAAAGACAGACTAACCCGTTCTGTGATAGTAGGGTTCGCAGCCCATCCCGCGCCTTTGGCCAGCGCTTAGAACGCAGCCTCTTCACATCCATCTCGCCAATCAAAAACTCCTGTCACCTTCCTCAGCATGGACACTGCAGTAACCGCCTGCGGGGGACGTCCCCATAGTTATGTACATACTGTACCACCTACCCCCATGTTTCCTTTTCTGTGTCGTGTTCGATCGCATGAAGAGCGTTGCCTGCTCATGCGGAGATGCTGTGGAAGCTGTAGAACTTCACAATGCTCCATTCCTCACCTTTCCGATTTCTTCTGGCCTTGTTATCTTCCACCGTGAAGGCTTTCCCAAGCAACATTTGGCACGTTAGTATCGACAAAGGCCCAGCTCCAGCTCCAGAAGACGGTCCTCCACTTTCAGCCTCAGCGATTCGGGATAGGACATACCTACCTATACAAATCGGATCTATAATCGGGGCATACCTACTATTCGTTCTTATTGCTGGCTCTGCGCTCTTACTTGTTGGGCGCCGTTTACGCCGTGCAGCTCAGGCCTCTCCACGATCACTCGCAATGCAAATGATGAAGCCGGTTCGAGTGGATCCCTCTAATGCCTACGATCCTTCTCCAATCTCGCCATCTTCCAACAACAATCCGTATGGACCAAGTCCAGTCAGCACCTTGGACATGAAAAGCTCGTGGCCGAGTCCGGACAAGAGCAGAGGCAGTGTATGGAAGTCGTCTTTGAAAGGTCATAAGCCGCAGACTTCGATACAGAGTAGTGTTGTGACATTTGACGAGAGCGTTATAGAGGAGGACAAGGCGAAAAATCAAATCGAGATGGAACGGCTTTACCAAACTGTCATGGAGCATGATGAACAGAAGTCTTCATCAGTTGTTAATATCAGCGAAGGACAGCAACACCCACCAGAATTCCAACATCTACGCTCTACGTCAGGAGCGCCAACTCCACCTCCTGAATTACGCACGAGGTCACCTACCCGTACTCTTACAACTTCCCCAAGAAAGTCCACTAGGCCGTCGCCCATCACTACTCATAGCCGAACCTCATCCCGCTCATCTTTCGGCAGCTTCGGCAAAAAGCGTGGCATTCGCAATCTCCCCATTTCTCCACCGATGGGCTCTCCTGATCTTGCTCCAGAGCACAATATTATGTATAGCGAAGCTGAACCCCTCAGCCCTCGATTGTATCAGCCTGGACCTCCTCCACCAACACCACCTCAACGAAAGCAGACTAGTGATTACGAAGACCGACTGGATTCAACAAGGCTAAGTCCTAAGAGTGCGGAGTTCCGCCAGTCTGTCCGCTCACCTCGTACCTCGATTCCCACTCTCCAAACCTACCCCGAATACTCAACTCCAACGGAGCAAGAATTTGGTAATAAGGCGCCAAAGACTCATCAGCGCGAAGCCACCAAGGGAAAACGTACGCCCGCGCCTCTCGCTCTCCGCACTCAAGTCAATGTCGCACCAAGCCAACAACTTCCACTTCGAAGTGCCCCATTACCCTTTCGGAACCTTAATTCAAGTAGATATAATCCCGATCGCCCTCCTTCGACCATCAAGGCTACTGTCCTCGAAAGCAAGGCCCCGAATCAACATCTTGGCCCTCCTAGGACCGGTGTGCCGATGACGCCTTACAGCCCTTATATGCCATTCACACCGCTGACGCCGATGACACCTAGCCGGCTGGTCACGAAGCAGGAGAGGAAAAGAAGAGAGAAGGAGGAAGGAAGAAGAGTTGCGACATTGGAGGATGCAGTAGAGGAGGAGGGTGATATGTGGGGTGATGCATATCCTTGAACCACAGGAATGGCGTTTGGTTAGTCTAAGATTGGACAGTCTTAAATGGAGTTTCGGAGAAGGACCACACATGGATTTTACGAGCTTCATGATGGGTGGCATCCTCCTTCTCAGTAGGCCAATTATCTTTTTACGATAAGCCCATTCCTTGTTATACCACAGAATTTCTCAGTCAATGTACCTATGGGTATTGTCCTTCTTTAGTTCATCGCGTATCTCCAATGTTCGCATTGTAAAGTTTCCCTACTCAAGTCACAAAGACCAATTACATTACCGTAACCAAAATTATTTTTAAGACTTTTGATAATGTGAGAAACTGCTAACTATGAGGTGATTGCAAAGCTTCTGCTCATTGTACAGAGAAGTTAGTCTCACTGTACGCAAAGAGAACCTTTATGAAAAGCCAAATTGGTCTAGCATATTCTACACGTTCTTCAAAGTATCGTCAAACATGTCTAGTGTTATATGCTTGAGACTTTCTCATCTTACCATGCTCTATAATGTAGGGAATCGAAGTTTCCAGATCGTCCTAACGTTAATCAAGTTCCTACAAAAACGACGAAAACCACAACCATAGTAAACAAGTCTTCATCACCGAACAATGGCGCCCAAAAAAAAAGCTCAGTGTCAATATGGGTCCCGCAAACGTCTAACACCAGCAGAGAGACTCTACAATCTACAGTATCGTATGCAGAAAAAGATGGAGCAGCGTACGAAGGGTGACATGCCTCCGCCTCCGCCTCGATGTAAAATTCCAGCTATTGTTGTTAGGTACGTGTCAAGATCCTGCATATTTCATATATCGTCTAACTATGTTCCATATAGCACACCAAAGCAACGATCAACACCGGCGCCTGCTGCGCCACTACAACAAGAAGATGAAGATCTCATCTCTCTCATAGACATCATTGACGCTCATCCGTGTAACAAGATGGACCAAGCACCACCTGAGCCGTCCGGCTATCAGAACACAGTCGGGTACGTCCAAAATTGTGTGATCACATGAAACCGCCGTTAATGAACTGATTATAGTCCTCATGTGTACGACCTCATGGCGGCATATCTTCCACGTCTTCAATCGGATAACAAAATATACATCCAACAGGATGTTAGAACCCATATCACCACAATAGAGGACGTCAGTCGGAAACCCGAAATTGCCCGTGTCCAACCACCAACCCATCATATCGGACCCTTCCGCTTCCTCGACCTCGAACCCTCAATCAGAACCAGAATCCTCCAGTTTATTTTCCACCACAAAGACATATCACCCACCTACAACGCCGGCAGCGTCCAAGTCCCTGAGCGCCTAACCCAGGATAACCAGAACATCGATACCTCCCTCCTCCTCGTCAACAAACAACTCTACACCGAAGCCTCCCGCATCCTCTACACCGAAAACACCTTCTCTTTCACCAACCCTGCCGTCGCCCTCTGGTTCCTGCAGCGCATCGGGCCCAATCTCGCCAACCTCCGCTCCGCCAACTTCGCCCTTGACAGCGGCGAAGCCAACGAGGCTTTTGGCGTGCGCAAGGAGAAAATCTGGCTAATCCTCTTCACATGGCTGAAGCCAAGGCATAAATTGCAGAACCTTGTCATATCGTTCCGCAACTGGCGCAATATTCGCGACCATATCGTGGAGAGAGATTGCGTGACGTTGTTGCTATCCAGCTACAGGGGCTTGGAGCAAGTGATAATCAAGAGCTTGGAGTGTTCTGGTAGGTACGACGCTGACTGCCTTAAGAGGGCTATGCTGATGAAGGAGGGGGAGACCTGGCCGGGACTCGAAAAAATGAATAGGGACTGTGGGCGTGGTAGGTCTACGTACCGCTCTCGGTAGTGGTCTCCGCCAATAGGAGATCCTCTGCCCGTAGAAGCTGCTTTAGGCCATGGTTACATACTAGCAGATTGGAGAAGCTGCGTTCTGCCAAGATAAGCCTCTCTTACAAGATACTAGGTGTCAGCCCGTCGAACTGTTATGTCAATTGACATCTTCACGTCACTAATGACCACACTTGCACACTTTCACAAATCCTTCATCCGGGAAGTCACTCTTTCATGACACACCATGTCTCAGATCCAGCTATTCAGCACTCTTGCCGTTTCCACATCTCCCCCAGACCTTCTTTCATCACCGAGACTGCAACATCCGACACCAACGCCCCTACTCCTCCATCAATCCACCCTCTCCTCCACAACCACATCCCCAAAACACCCCCAAAACACCCCCATCCCCTCCCAACCATGCCCACCCCCACCCCCCACCCCTCAACCACCACCTCCACCCCTGTAACAACAACAACCTACTACCTCCCTCCCCCCTCCCTCGCCCAATCCCAACCCCTCCAACCACCCCCCTCCTCCACCACCTGGCCCCCACCCCCACCCCCAACCACAACGTCCGACCCCATCACCCTCGAAACATGGGGTCCCGTATTCTACGAGCCCAAACGCAGAAAGCCCCACGGAGAACAAGAACGCAAGGTCAAGAACGGCTACCTCGAGCCCTTATCCCCCACCTCCTCCTCCGAATCCGACTCCGAGCCCGATCCCGCCTGCGAAAAAAAAAACCCAAAAAGAAAAACCGAAGCGGACACGAAAAAGCACAAACCCCGCCCAGGAAATGCACAGGGAACGTCCGGGCTACCAAAACCCGACCTCGAGCTCTCGGGCCAGGAAGAACGCCACACGACCGAGACGATCGAGCATATCCCCGCCAGCGAAGGCGGCGGCGGCGGCGGCGGCGGCGTGAGGAAGACGTATGTGACGACGATTAGGATCACGACTGTGAGGGTGGAGAGGCCGTTTGTCGAGAGGGAAGGTGATGAGAAGAATGAGAAGAAGAAGGGTGAGAAGAAGAAGAAGAAGAAGAAGGACCAGAAGGATAAGCAGAAGAAAGACAAGAAAATCACCTCAGGCGACGAACCCACCGCCAACGGAACCCCCCCCCACAGTAAGAAGCCCACCGCCTGCACCGGCATTTCCTACGCTACGACATCATGATGTAGCACGGCGATCTCTGGAACACCGTCACGGGGGATCTGTGGCGGGGTGGGGGGGTGATTTTTGATGGTGTCCAAGGGGAGAAGATGGGTTGGGGGGGCGGAAGCAGTCGCGGGATCAGGAGGGGTTTGGGTTTCGGTTGCCGGTGGTTGGGGGGGAGGAGTGTTGGGCGTTTGGGGTGTGGCTAGATTGGGAGTTTGGGAGGGGGGGGGCGGGGGTTGAGGTTGGCGATGGATTTGGGGGAGAGTCAGATTTTATGATATGCTTTGGGGTATGGGGTTTTCGGGGTTAGTTTGCGGATGTTACAAGTTGCTTGCGTGCTTTTCGGTAGCTTGACTCTTGACATTTACATATCTTACATGCCCCAAACCCAACATGCACCACTCGAGTCCATGCTCTTAGCTTACTTGTGCCACTTCCCTACAAACTCCACCAACGCGTCATCCACCTCTTTCGGATGACTCGCGCTCAAGAAATGCTGTCCATCTTTTACAATCACCAAGTTCGCATCCGGCGAGTTCTCGAACATTTTGATCTCCTCGTCCGCGTTGGCAATGGAGTACACCGCATCGCTCGTACCATGAAGCCACATGACCGGACATCGCACATCGAAAAGTCTCCCGTGCAGCCCGTCTCTTTCTCTTAGATTGATGGCGGCCATTCTGGCTCTTCGTCGGCCGTCGTCCCCTTGGTAATTTGATTTGATGGTTTTCTTCCAGAAATCTCGAACACTGGTATCACAGTGTTTTCCAAAGCCAACGTCGATAAGGAAATTGCAGAAATCGTCATCGGGCTCAAAGTTCGCGGTGTGTTCTTTGGTGGTCCATCGATTGATGGGGCCAGTGCAGGCGTCGACGCCGTCCCAGCAGCCGAGGGAGCGGGTACGTTCTGACTCGAAGTCAAGGGATGTGCCGAGAGGGATTATGCCCTCGATCTAGGAAGATACTTGTGAGCCTAATCCGTAAGTACAAATAGGCTGAGGGAGAAGTACCTTATCCGGTGCCAACAAAGCCATCCTGACAGTAATCCAACCCCCCTGACTCGTACCTAGCACAAACGCCTTTTCCACCCCCAGAACATCCATAACCTGCAGGTTCATGATTGCTGTGTCCCAATATGTAAAATTCTCAGATTTGGTGCGAGTCTGACCGTGGCCTAGGAGCTCAATGGCAAGGAGGTTCATTTTTGATGTGAGGTTCTGGTTCTGATATTGTTCTTGGTAAAGCTCGGAGGAGGTGGTAAACGAGTTGACGAGTATGAGAGTGGGTTTGGAGGCATCGTAGGGATGGGGCATCCGGTATCCGGCTTGGATACCGCCAAGATGGGGGACTTGGACAGTTTTGGTGGACGACATTGTAAGTACTTGTTCTGTATGTTAGTGAAAGCTGTTGTAGTTAGTTGAGCAGCAGAGAACACGATGTCAATGTGAGGGCGCAGTCTTCATATAACATTTTCAACGGAGAGCTTCCCCGCAGTCGAACCAAGAAAAGCATCCGGGGTGATATCCGACTTCGTGGGGTAGGTCCAGTGCAGTTGGAGTTATGGCCAACTGACGTCAGTTCTAAACGGCTGGGAGAGATATCCAAGACTGAAGCCATTCTCCACGCCAAGAAGAGGAGTACCCCTTTGGCCGATGGATCTAGTAGCCTTCGATGGATCTAGTAGCCTTCGGTTGTCTGCAGTGGGACATGCGATTTCGTCGTTTTCTTTATGCTTGTGGAATCCACTACATACTCGTTCAGTAGCTCGCACTTCCTCCGGTGCGGCTGGTATTGCATCGTCGTGGTGGAGGTCGAGAGGAGAAGAGGAGGTAACGAGGAAGAAAGTTCTGCTCGCTTAGACAGGCAGTTTTGCATTCCACAAGACTAGTCCAATTGAACACTTAAGTACCGTTGACTACCTTCAAGTGTACCTCCATCTGCTTTGCATAGCTCGAAGACGTTGGGCGACGGGGTGAAATAGAAGAGGGAATGGAACCGGCTTGATTTCCAAGAAAGCCTACCATTTGTATTAACAGTCAACTTGGTGGTAGTATCCGCCAACGGTTTCTCCTTTTCTGATCTATCCATATTTAATTACTTTGATGTCGTTATTAACGACACTTATTTGAATCTTGCCTTGTTGCCAACACTACATAGCTACGGAAAGGACGATGAAGTCCAAGCGCTCTTGTGTGGCAGTAGTTTAGAGATGGCCAGGAAGTCTTGACTCTTATGCAGTTGTCACGAACAAAAAGAAACCCCATTTCCACTGCTTGTCATTTTCTTGAAGTATCCTTCTCAGACCCGTGCCTCCCGAAAAGTTCTCGATCCCACAAATGGTACAATTTCCCACCTCAAACATCAGAAACGATGTCAAGCCCAGACCACCCAGAATGACCCTCTACGCCTGCGGTTTCAACGCCCACGGCCAGCTCCTCCCGAGCTCCTCTGGCCAAAACCCGGAAAACCTCCACACCCTCCAAAAGATCGCCGAGGGCGATCAGATTCGCGTCTGCTGTGCCCTCTGGAGCGCCACCGTCCTCGAAATAGATGGCGCGCTCATCTTTCGTGGGTATCATAGATCCCAGCTTCAAAATTGCGAGATTGAAGGCCCGCCGGCGAGCGATTTCACGACTATCTTTGGAGACACGAGCGGAGTTCTTGGTGCTGTAACAAGGGATGGGGGCTTCTGGACGTTGTGCTCGCAGTCAAGCGTCCCCGAGTTTAAGAAGCATGTCCAGAACACTTTCCTTGACAGTGAGAACTTGGTGCTCGATCATATCGCCATTGCTGGGAACGAACAAGTCTGCATGGCTGCGCACAAGCGTGTCCACGCTCTTATTGGTGGGGAAAAGATGCGCCTCTCATCATCTTCGTACTCCATGCACACCTTTCCCAACCTCGCCTCGTTCCTCGCATCCCGCTCTCCCTCTCATTCCTATACGATCCCCGCCCCACTGACCTCCCTCTTCGCCTCAAATACCTCCTTCACCGCCCTCTCCACCAACAGTGACGTCTACATCTTTGGCGACCCCCGAAATTGCCCCTTTGGTCGTATTCCTAAACCCCTTGCTGCCCTTGGCGGTGTCCCAATCGCTAAGGTTGCAACAGGTGGCTGGGTGAGTGCTGCCTTATCTCGCGATAAGGACTTGTACATCTATGGTGGACGACCAGGGGAGGAAGAGCGGATGAAGTGTTTGCCCGTGTTGAATTGTGGGGAGGAAGTGAGTCTGGTGGATTTGGAAGGTGGAGTCGATGTCCGTGATGTTGGAGTTGGCGCGGGGCATGTTGTTGCGCTGACGGAGAGCCGAGGGGTGTGGGGTACTGGGGACAGTGGAAGCGGGCAATTAGGCGTGGGCAAGGGGATGATGGACGTAAAAATGAAGAGACCGTTCCAGAAGGATTGGGTGAGGATGGGCGGGGAGGAGGTGTGGGGGAAGAATATGGGGGTGGGCGTCGAGGCGGGGGTGTGGGGGACGTTCGTACTTGTTGAGAGAACAGATGGAGGGTGATGTTGCAGGACCCTGAGCCGACGTCCGCTTGATTGCCCACTTTATTGCACCTTCTTCCCCGCTCCCAATTTCTTGTCGCCCTTCCAAAACCTCCCCACTGTGAACCCTAATAGCCATATCGACACCTGCACAGCATACACGAATATCCTAACCGCATAATCTTGCCACGCAAACACGGGCCGCCTTCCCCTCGAAAATGTCGAATCCACAAACTCAAATGGCAGCTCTGCCCCCAAATGCTCCACGGAAACCTTCAACCCACTACTAAACCCATCCTCATGGAACCCATACTTCGTCCACGCGCCTGCATAACTAATCCCTCGTCGATTCTGAATCCTGGGCAGCATTTCCTGGGAGCGAATAGCGGCCTCGTTGTAGAGCGGGTGGTTGTAGGTCCAAGTGCCTTGAGTCAGGGAAGGATCAGGGGGGTGAAGAGGGTTGAGGGTCACGAGGACGTCACCAAACTTGGAAGTGGAGATGTGTTGGAGGATGTTCATGTTGTAGGTTAGGCAGACGGTGGAGACGTGGTCTGAGGTGGAGGGAGTTTGGGTAATGTAATTCCATGCGGACCAAGCGATGGGATGGGTGGGCATGAGCTATTGGGTGTCAGAGTTAAGGAGGCGAAAGGAGAGAACGGTGACTTACGGAGAGGTCTGAATGGAGGGCTGCGGTGTTGATGCTGGTTTTGAAGCCGGACATGATAGCTGTTTCTTCGGGTGTGGCGGTGTCTTGAATGATTTCCAGGGCTTGGTCTCCGTGGGTGGCTAGGATGACGTGGTCGTAAATCCCCTCGTTGCCGTCATCCCTCCGCAATAGGATCCGCCCATCGTCTTGGTGTCTTACGGTTTTGATGGCAGTATTCAAGTGGACTTGGCTTTGTGGGAAGTCCTTCATGACGATACTGATGTACTGTTTCGACCCGCCAGGGATTGTCATCCACGTCGGGCGAGCAGTAACAGTGGACAGGAGATGATGATTCCATAAGAACCGGACCAATGTAATCGCAGGAAACTCCAAGGAAGCTTTGTCTGGCGCTGTACTCCACACTGCAGCAGTCATTGGTATCAGATAATCGTTCCGAAAAGCGTCCGAATAGTTGTGTTGGTCTAGATACTCTCCTATACTTTGCTGTCGCTGGGGCTTTGGGATTTTCATGGCTGATCCATTGCTTTGAGTGGGGTCTGATTCACTTTCTTCTTCTTCGGCCAGCAGGTCCAAGGCGAATTGATTGAATCTGATTATATCGAAGATCATCTGCCACATTCGCGGTGAAAAGATGTTTGCTTTTTGAGCGAAAACAGCCGAGAGAGATGTGCCAGCCCATTCAAATAGTCCTTGATCTCTGGATACACCAAAGGTCATATCTGTCGGGACCGTAGGTAATTTTATATCTTTAAGAAAGGCAATGAAATTCGCTACGACCATAAGCCTATGCTGGTCATGGGAGGCATTAATAAATTACTAACGATATGTCGCCGAATTCATAACGATAAAGCCGGTATCGACATTGGTCTCCTCCTCGCTATGTTTGAAGATGACGGTATTGGTATGACCTCCCAGTCGATCAGCCGCCTCGTAGAGATGGACTTCATGATCAGTACTTTTGAGTGCCCATAACGCAGCAATGCCTGTGCAGCCACTGCCGATTATGGCCACTTTCTTTCTATTCTGCATGAAGAAACAACGATATGAGATGGAGCTAGGAGACTCAACACAAGAAGCAACTCTTCTGCACCGTCGATAGATATGAATGATCGATTTTACGAGTAAGGAACTGAGCAAAGGGCTACTATGAAAAGGGTTTTTGGTTACTTGGTGTTTTACTGCATGCAAAAGAGATTTCAGAAAAGAGAAAGCAGACGTAGAAGTGAGAGATCCAAACAAGCGAGGCGTGTTTGCCGTTCTGATGCAGAAGGAATTCAAAATGCACTAGTAATAGGGCAAGCAGGGGTTAGCATCGGCATGTGTAGAAGCCGACGACAGGAACGTCAAGCTTGCGACAACCTTCCACATACGCCGCTCCTCGTCGTCACTTTCATTCTTTGGTCTGCCCAGACGACAATCCCAGTATACGATATAAGCTTCTCACGCAGTGTCCCAGCAATACTACCCCCTCTCTAAGTTTTCTCTTCATCGGTATAAGCCCTCAAATTCCGGTACAGGCACCAGCTCCCCCTACGCAATCGAGCCCCCGGCACGTTGCCTCCTCAGTAGAAGAACTCTTGGCAATCTCTTCGTTCCAGAGATCCTATCGTTCCGCTCTCCATCATGGCAACACCACTCCTGGACACAGATGCAGGCTCTGAGCTCTTCAGCAGCTACGAAGCCGAGCTCAAGCTCGTCCAGGCGGACCTGAACCAAAAGCTCGACCAGATCAAAGAACTATCTGGCGAGCCACGGAAATCCGCAATACGATTAGCAGAACGAAGTCTTGAGGAAGCCAGTGAACTAGTACGTCTCTCTTGACACCAACCTTTGGTTGCCACAATGTACTAACCCCACTCTCCCCCTACAGCTTGACCAAATGCGCCTCGAAAAGCAAAACATACCCTCAACCACTCGCTCAAAAATAAACCAGCGCTTCCGTAAATACGAATCCGATATTGACGCCCACAAACGCTCCCTCAAATCCCTCTCCTCCGACCGTGCCGCCCTTCTCGGCTCTCGCTATTCGGACAATCCCACCTCTGATGACCAGCTTGAGCAGCGCCAACAACTTCTTGGCGGCACGGAGAGGTTGGGCAGGAGTTCACAACGTTTGAGAGAGAGTCAGAGGGTTGCCCATGAGACAGAAGATATTGGAAGAGATACGCTGGCGGATTTGCAGTTGCAGAGGGAGACGATTCAGCATACGAGGCAAAACTTGTTACAGAGTGAAGGATATGTGGATAGGAGTGTGAAGACGTTGAGGGGGATGGCGCGTAGGTATTTACTCCCATTACACCTTTTGGAATGGGGGATGTAGTTGGCTAATGTCTGATGCAGGATGGCTACAAATCGGATTATAACGGTAGCGATTATCACGGTGTTGGTGCTACTTATTATTGCGGTTATCTACAGCAAATTTCATTAGGCTTTTGGGATGGTAAAGGCGCTTGTTATGGTTTAGGCACTAGATGTAGCTTTGGTCGCTCTTCTAATAAATTACTACTACGTTTTGAGAAGCGCACATGCTATCAAACATGTAGGTGTTCCGCATGTCGACGTTTAAACGGTAGGACCAGGCGTTCTCAGCTGCTACCTCTCCTCGAAATACACGTCTCGTCCAGTCGCTTCAATCCATCCAGCACCTCCTCCCTTAGTTCGCCGTCTGAGCCAATGGGTTTGCTAAATCGCCCGTAGCGTAGATCACTGAGTCCGCCAACGGTGCTCTCCATGTCTTCCTTCATCATCTCGAACTCGGCTTCAGAGGCTACAATCTCGGCATCTATATCTGTACATGCCTGCTCCATCTCTGGCAGGATGCTGGAGAGCGTATGTTGTCGTCTACGAATGGGGAGCTTTGGTGTTTGCTCAAGTGGCTAGGTTTTGTTCAATCACAAACTCAAAGGATCTGGACCTCGAAGCTCTCACCTCAATCTGCGCTCCCTTCGCCCGCCCCTCAGCAGGCTCACTTTCCACATACGCACCTTGTCGCCTTGTCTTTACCACCTGATGCCTCTGCCTCTCCCCTCGCTTGACCTCCCTAGAAATATTACGCTTAACATCTTCTATGTATAGAGAACGAAGCCCTTGCAATTCGCGGTAGAGATGCTCGACCTGCGGATTTGACCGTTGAGATGTGGGGAAAAGATCTGTGAATTTCTCGAGGGATATGATGGAGGGAAGGGGTGCGGGGGGGAGAAGAAAGTTGCTTAGTATTATCTGCTCTGTTTCCGGCATTATGGATTGGTGAATGAGAAGTAGAGATACAACTCGGTTGTGAGACGTTAAGGGAAATGATTGGTGGATCCAGATTGAGGTACAATAAGAAGTGAGGTTTACCGGCTCAAATTCACTATTCTCCTTTGGAGTTGAAACAGTAGACGTCAATAAGTTGTAAGATACTAGACTACACACTCTGATATGTCTCTACAATAGATTGAACTTGGAAGGTGTTAAAGGGACAATAAGGTAGAACTACGGTTCGCGGCGCGCTTGTGGCCCGTGCGCTTGTCTTTGAATAACTTCACTTTTTGAATCGGCCCTTGAACAATAGAGTTGAATAGAGTGCTTGCTTTCTATTCAACTTCCTAGTGGGAAGAAAATTCCAGCCCCCCCAATTTCCTAGGTTGGCTACTAATATTTAAATCTCAGATCCTCTTCTTTTCAACTCCAACAACCTTCCACAAACTCCTTTCGCTCTCGTCACCAACGTCTTGCAGCTTTCACAACCGTACAAACCAACACCAGCTTTCCAGAACTGACCTCACATCACCATTCTCACCGAGATACGTACCTCTATCTTCATACTGAACTCTCAGAACTTCGTTTTTACTTTGCACTCGCAATTCCTTAAAACCCAAACTTCTACAACTTCTTTCAAAATCCCAAGAAACCCAAGCAAAATGCCTCCCTCTAGCCAGCCTCCTTATGTCAAGGATGAGCGTGTTCTCTGCTTTCACCATGAGCTCCTCTACGAGGCCAAAGTCTTGGAGTCTAAGCTATCCGACCCAGATGACAAGAAGAGTCCTCTCCAGTATCGCGTGCACTACAAAGGCTGGAAGAATACGTAAGTCAACCATTTTACTTTATCATCTTCTCTAGCTTTCTGTTGTAGGAAACACATTTCTATGGCACACTATAGCTATATCTCCTTTGGTACCTCCTTCACGTTGGAGTCTGAGCTGTTTTCTGCTGTATTCCTGGCTTTCGTGTTCTGATAAAGTTACTGTGTCGATTGCTCTGTTATGATCCCAACTTTTGTCCCGGACTACTGTTATCTTACTGACTCGTTCTCGCACTGCTAGTTGGGACGACTGGGTACCTCAAGACCGTCTCCGTAAATACACTGAGGAAAATAAAGAACTCGCGCAGAACCTTAAGAAAGACATGGACGCCCTTCGTCAGCGCTCAGCTCCCAAGGCCACTACAGCCAGCAAGAAGAAACATGTAGGCTCCGACCTTAGCTCCACCCGTGGAAGCGAAGAACGCAACTCGTCTGTGCCGGTCACTGGACGAGGACAGAAACGTGGACGAGAGTTTGAGATAGAGAAAGTAGGTAAAACTTTACGTTCGTCTGTAACACCTCCGGGACCTGGAACCCCGGATGGCGCCTCCAGTCAAGGGAGCCTTTTTGCTTCGATCTCTCCTCGCCCACCTCCATCACCCGCAGCTGGATCTGCGGGTTCAATCTCGAGTTCCTCATCCTCCGACCTTTCCACCCCCCCCGCCTCCCCAGCAGCTAGCCCTGGCGGCGCTGCTGTGACCACCAAGGCAGCGAAGAAACCCACGTCGACACCAACAGCGACGAAGCCAAAGGGTGGTCCAAAATCCAGGACCACCCGGAGCCAAAGCAAGGTATCTTCCCCTACTCAGGGAGAGCTGGACGGTGCCATTATGGCTACGGGCCCCAAGCTGGCCGCCGCGAAGATCACCGAGCAACCAAAGAAGCGGAAGCTTGAACCAGCTATGCTGGACGAACCAGAGCCCTCGGCAAAGCGTGTGCGCGGTGCTCAAGGCACCAAGAACGTGCCGGTGCCAGCCAAGGGTGCATCCCAGAAGCCGAAAACCCAGAGTGACCAGGCTGAGACTAGTAAGCGTAACAATGGTAAGAAGCAGAGTACTAAAGTGTGCACCCCAAAACAGGAAGAAACGTTTGTTACCAAACCTGCCGTGAAGATTCCGATCCCGGATAACCTCAAGATGATCCTCGTCGACGACTGGGAGCAAGTTACCAAGAACCACGCCATCCTTCCTCTGCCCGTGCCTCACCCCGTGAACGAGATCTTAGAGCTATACGAAGAAGACGAGCGTAAGAATCGTCGTCCTGGATCCGCCGAGTACGATTTGCTGGTAGAGACTGTGCATGGTATCAAAGAGTACTTTGCAAAGTGCCTTGGCAAGATCTTGCTTTACAAGCTAGAGCGTGAGCAGTACTTTGAGATGCGTGCTTGTTGGGAAGGTTGTATTCTGGAGTGGGAGGGTAAGGGACCAGGTGATATCTATGGTGCCGAACATTTGATTCGTCTATTCTGTAAGTCTATCTTCTCTGTACCTCAGCCATTCCAGTCCTCCCACAGCCATCCTTTCATCTCACTCTTACTCCTTCGTCCCCCATCCCTCGACAGCGCCCAACTCAGCTAACACTTGCCCTCAATAGCCAGCTTGCCCGAGCTCATCGCCCAGACAAACATGGACCAGCAATCTATCAGCCGTCTCCGCGAGGAGGTCATTAAGATGACTCTATGGATCTCCAAGCACGCCGACTCCATCTTTACCGTCGCGTACGAGGCGTGTACCCATGAGTACATTGAGAAGGCCAAAGGGAATAGGGAGTAGATTTTGCGCATAAGCTGTGGTGCGGAGGTGAATGGTGGATCTCGAGGATTTGGTCATTTTCTTTTTTCCATTACTCCTCAAAGTGCTCACCAAGGCGGCTTCAAAATCCCTGGCGAAATGGTCCGGCGGTCCGCTTCAGCAAAGAAACATCACTCCGAGCTCATCCATATCTAACACGGCGACTCTCGGAGAACGACATCTTCTCCAATGGTCAAAGGCTTCAAGAAACAGATCCGGTCCACCTTAGCACTGACACCTGCACTTTTTCTTTTCCATGGCGTTCTGGATATCAGCTACAACCCGCGTTAGCTACAACAACGCGGAGTAGCGCCCCTCATTGGCGAGGTCTGGCTGGAGATTGACAACTTCACAGACGGCATATTTCCATTCAGTCATGTATATCAGCTACAACCCGCGTTAGCTACAACAACGCGGAGTAGCGCCCCTCATTGGCGAGGTCTGGCTGAAGATTGACAACTTCACAGGCAGCAGATTACTTTAGCACACTTAGCTTACAAAAATTTCGCTTTTGCTCCTGATAGCTGAGGATACTGGTAGCTGAAATGAGTTATGGAATGTGAAAAATTGCTTTAATGGACTCAGTCGTCCTATCCCTCCCCTTTTCTGACATATATAAGCAAGCCCCAACCCCACCACCGATAGCCAGCTCACATCTATAACATTAAGCGGCTCTTCTCAGATATAAGGAAAGCAGTATTGACAATCTCCCCAGGAATTCTTCATCCACCGCTTTCCCGCCGCACAAGCTTCCGAATTGCATCAGCTCTCACTAACAAGGCAGACCGAAAATACATCCCGCTTACAGGCGTCAGTAGCAAACCAATCGGCCTTGTTCACACCTCGTTCAAAGACCCCCTTACCCGCCAAGGGAAAACACCATCTCGCCAGGAAGCTCTTCCACTTAGGTGAAAAATTTCCCGAGCTACAGGCTTCAAGTGTCTAGCTTTTCTGCTAAGTGATTTTGTGAGGGATCGCAGGTTTGGTCGCTGTGTGATGGCTTACATATTTTTCCCTCATAGGGTTGAAGAGCCGGTTGGTATTATATATGTTCGAGAGGCTCGGAAGGGGGTTAAGTTGATTTTGTAGACATTTCATTTGTTGGAACTCTTGATGTTTTAAGGAAATGATATCTCGAGAGGTAATCAATTCCTTCTACTTGGGAGGTGAATTTTCAGATTTGCAGGCTTCAAGCGTTTAGATTTCTGTGACGGGATTTTCTTGAGCGGTTCACTGATCTGGTTGTTGCGCTGCAATTGTTGACTTGACCCTATTTCTAACCGGCTGAAAATGTATACATTCAGTATTCTTTTAAGCGAACCAGTGCATAAGGTTATCGCTTCGTCAATTCCCTTCTCAGCAATCGAAAAAAAACATGCTATCTCCCATATAATATCCTCCATCCAGCCAGTAAACCCAATCAAACGAGGTCCCTCCCCTACCCGTCTCCTTCCCACTGCCTAACCATTCTATTACCTGAATATTAAACCGCGCAGTGACTTAGCAGCTTTACCTCCTTTTCTACATGGCGTAAGTTGCTGGCTGAGAATACAACTGCTTTGAATTAATCCCAAATATCTCGAGAAATTCGGTCGGTTTCGAGCCAGCCTACTTGGGGGTGGTGGGTATGAGCTTTGGGATTGGAATTGGGTTATACTGACGAGGAAGTCTAGTAATTCTGCTTATTGGGTGTAATCTACGAAGGTCGGGTTATTTGTCTTTTGATTTCGATCGACTGGCTGGCTGCACTTCCGGATGCTTTCAGCCAGTGGTTTTCCTAGAGGGTGGGGAAAGTCGATGAGGCTCGTGTTAGTGGACGATGATCGATGGCTGGATTAGATTTAGATTAAGTGGTTGTGTGAGTGAGGAAAAGGCAAGATTGGCTGATTCCAATGGTTTTTTTGGTCGAATGTTTATAGTGCGGAATGTTTGTGAGCGAACGGGGATTAATGATGGCATCGTTTGGAGAAAAAAAAGAACCAATCGATGAATTGATTATCTGTGTTGAGAATGTGGTGTTGTCTACTGACTCTTCGCACCCACTGGTGAACCGTCCCCACCCTTTCATCTCCTCCCCCCCACTCCACCCACTACACCCCGTCCCTCACGATCCTCCTACCATCTTCAACCACGCACCTTCCCCACCTCTTCACTAAACCCCTGTCCTCGCCCTCCCTCCACCTTTCCCACCCCCCGGTCTCAACCTCAGGTAACACCAACGTCTCGTACCCTTCCCGAATAACCCTGCTCACTTCCCTCGGGCTCAAATCCTTGCCTACGCGGCCGGCGCCTTTGGCCGCGGAGATGAGGGACTGGTAGTGTGTGGAGACAAGGATGAGGAGGTCGATGGGCGGGTTCTGGGGGTTGCGAGAGTGGGGTTGGGTAGAGGGCAGGGCCGAAGAGAGGTGGGGGGAGAATGAGGATTTGAAGCGCGGGAGGTAGTGGCCGGCTTCGACGAGTTTGTAGAAGAGGTCGTCGTAGTCGGTTGAGGCTGGAAGGAAGGATTCGCCTTGCGTGACTGCTAACGCTAGCACGGTGAGGAAGGGGTGCAGTAGTGATTGGAGATCCGGGTGTTGGGATTTGAGGGAGTCGGCGTAGGTGGTTAGGAAGCGGAGTAACGAAAGTAAGGTCTGCCAGAGTAGAGACCAGTGATACGGGAACCGTGTGTGGGTTGCTGAGAGGTGGGAGAGCAGGCGCTGTATCAGACCGACGCAGGAGATGTAAAGCGGCAGGTCGAGAGCGCGGCGGAGATTGTGGTTGAGAGTGTCGATTATAGTATCTAGTATCGCGGCTGCCGGGGGCCTCGCATGTGGTGTCAACGGAAGTAAAGGTTGGCGTTGGCGGCAAAGCCGGACATGGAGGGCCGTTGAGGGGTCAAATAAGCGGGTACAGAGGTTGGAATCTTCGATGACGATGCGTATGGTTGTGAGGTTGAGGAGACCGTAGAGGGAGGCGCGGGGGGAGCGGTAGGCGTGGTGGAGGATGTAGGATGTTAGGGAGAGGAAGGCACTGAAGGGAGTTTCTTCTTTTTTGGTGAGGGCAGGGGTGGAAAGGAGAGAGGAGGCGAAAAGGGCGTTGGCGGAGGTAAAGTCATAGGTTGGGAGGAGTATAGATGCGGTGGAAGGCGGTCTAGGAATTCTTAGAAGTGATGCATCGATGGTTAGGTATGATGGGCTTACAGAGCGGCGAATTGTTCTTTTGCATCTTCGATGTTTGGGATCTGTGATAAAGCTTTGCCTGGAGCAAGGATACCAAGACCAATGTACGTCAGGGTGCTGTTGAGGGTCCAGCCTTCATCAACGTCTTCTTGAACAGATACATAGTGGTCTCTAGACTGCGAGTAGACAGTTCCAAGACCTGTGACAATGTTTTCGATGGTGCTTTCGTTCACGAAGTCTTCGAGCCTTAACCGATAGGGATTTCGAAATTCAAACTTGTTGTAATTCGCTAAAAGGCCTAGTAGCAGGAACGGCTTGAAGACATAGACTGGGCTCTCTAGGTCTTGAATATTCTAATCCATTCTGTAAGCTTGAAGTCGATATAGTTGGAAACTTCCGCAGAGGACTGTCATGATACGACGATAAGGCAAATAGGCATGAGAGAATGGAAAGTCCATCAAAAGATAACTCCGAATGCTTTTTTACATCAAATAATAAGAAGTGGATATAAGAAGAACGGACTGCAATACCTTCATCAAAGCCGGGAATAGATCTCGATGGGTAAAGTATGAGACGAGGCTTGTCTGCCATGCACCTGAAGTCAAGGATAACGCTACCTCAATCGCCTTCTGGCGAACATCGACTGGAGACATCAGCACTAAGCGCCACAAAGACCCAAGATTGACTTACGGGATCTTCCAGTCCGGACAATATGCTCGATTGCACCTGCAAAGTCGAAGAATACGGCATCCACTTCATCCAACCCGGCAAGCACTGTGATAAGGTCGGCACTCGGGTTGTTGTATCTTTTTGCTAAGACAGCCCCTAGAAAGACTGTCAAAGTCTGAACCAGTAAGTGTCAAACATGGGCACGCGTAACAGAAGCATTGGGCTTACATCGAGAGCTACTTCATCTGATGGAGCTTTCCCGGTTTTGATCTGATCCACAGCGTGGGCAAATAATTGCTGAGTCTCATGCTATGGACAAACTATCAACCAAAATAGAGCTCGGATTCTTGAATTCGCATCTACCTGCAAATCTAGAAGATCATCTGGTTTGAGTTGTTCGAGCTTTTGGTGGAGACTGGGTCTATCGGGTTTCAGGAGGAAGAACTCCCGCCAGAAACCCTCAGAGTCGGCAACAATTTCATTGCTCTATTCCTCTAAGCGTTGATGATTGAGCTTTTACTCGGAGTCCTCACCTTGAACAAATCGTCGTAAAGTTGAGTAATCTTTGGCTGAAACGAAATGGGACGAGCTTGCTGGGTCAGCGGCGATGCTTCCATGCCCAGAAAGACGCCGCAGGTTGGGCGCTTTGGTTGATGAACAGATTCAAGCAGCGAGCTTATATTACCAAGCACTCATATCTGGGTTTCAGAGACATAGGCGTATTTTTCATGCTTACGATTCAGTGTTGTGATGATTGGGGAAGAATCTAATACGGACATGGAGAATGTACGGTCCTCTCCATAACACTAATTTCATCTAAGACTTGCCGCAGCGACAACGCTCGGCAAATCTGGCGTATCGACTTCGACCTTCTTGCCTCGCGGAAGTAACATTTTTTCTATTGCAGCATCGGTCGCAGCCGCTTAGTCCAAGCTTGCTACAGCACTCGAAACGGTTGGCTGTATAGGCAATAGCTCACAGTGAACACTACATAACTGTGCATAAGAATTAGGAACTTGGTGATTAGATCGCACTTGGAGAATTAGAAAGAGAAACTTGAGTGATGGTGAAAGCCGAAAATCAATATGGAATTGCAAAGTCAGAGGCTCTGGCGAGGATGTTGTTCGACCATGGCAGTAAACAAACGTTCAAGAATCGTGGCGAAGACGAGCGCCTTGATTTGTAGAGTGCAAGCGGGGAGGTACCTATAGCGGACTGGATTACTGCACGCAACCTATGTTCCTTCGGTCAGACTACGAGGTATCGTGGGAACATGGTGCACACATCTGTAGGAGCATGAATGATTCCCATATGGAGAAAAGCGAACCCGAAACCTACAGTTTGTCCCCCAATTCAGACTGTGCAACCCCTGAATTTTGGCAGAATATACATACCCTGTTACGAGCGAACCAACCATCAAATTCTTCCCTTCCGGATCCAAGGTACTAGTAATGCTTGATTGACTGGCATCTACAATATTTTGTTCCAAATCTGATTGGCTAAGCACTGTGATGCGTTTCCCTTGATTGAAGCGTAGGTTAACAGCGTTATTGATAATGCCTAGTAGAACGTCATAGTCGCCGGTTGAGGAGGGTGTCGTATCCGTACATTGGATTTGGATTGAGAGATACCTTACGTTCTGGCTATTGGCAGTAAAGAAGCCTAATTAGATGGCCATCGAGTATGTCGCTTCTTCAGAAAAGCCACCATAATTGATGGAAGAGAGGATCGCGCTGGATTTGCCACCGCATGTCACAAATTCCGGGTGCAAAGGGCTAGGAGTCCATATAAGAGCGTTGCTAGCCATATGATGAGGGCCTTTTGAGTTACTAGTAGCCACAGAGTTCGAAGTACTACGGTCCTTCCACTATATATACTCACTGCAAAGGGTCGGCTCGCTTACTTCGCTCAGCATCATGAAAAGAGTGACTTTGCGACTTGGAACTCAAATTGGGCGCTGTGACCCCATTCGGCCTGTATGTTATTGGGTATGCTCAGACTGCCCTGGTTTTTTACGACAATTTCGAAAAGATCATCAGTCCGTAGCGCTGGAAGGGGAATTTCTGATCAGAAATCTTCGAAACCGTCAACCTTTCTTGTAAAGAACCTTCGCCCGGTCCTATGCCGCAAAAACCCAGTTCGAAGACCAAGGAATATCCATCCCATCGGATCGTGTTGATTTGCGGTTCCAGAACAGAAAGGCTGGAAGCTGAGGTCATAGAACCCCGACTGTTTAGGCACCAATAGCTGACTACATTTATGGCTGGGGCACCATCTACGTAAGTAGGTACCTTACCGCCGAATTCCAGTAGTCAAATGGGTCTAGAACCGAATCCGGGCTCAGCTCCAGTGATCTACCCTTGCGTATTCCTCCATCTAACGGCTATCTCGCTTTGAACCATGCCTGGATCTGGAAACATCCCAATCTAACGTCTGGACTCGAGCACCGTAACAATTCGATGGGTGGGATGACCTCACTGGGAGGCTAAAGGATGCGCGAAGCGCTCTATCAATCAGTAGCAACACCATCAATTATCTGTCGGATCAGTCCTATGGAAAACCTCAAAGTCACCGCATCTTCTATCCACCAGATAAAAGGCTTGCGGACTTAGAATGAAGCACGCCACCGATGGATGATCCCAAACCAAAGACAGTTCATTTTGCCAGTAGTGAACCATTCCACTTGTCGTCCTCACGAGGGCGTAAATTTACATTCATGAAGTCGGTTCTCTACGCAGCCATGGGGTGTTGAGAGTGATTAAGATATAATCGGTATTTGTAGGACGTGGCTATAGGCTGCCAAAAACAAGTGATGTTCTCTGCATTCCTATGCGAGTAAGTCACATATGTCACTTCGACGTATACAAAGGGGTAATCTCAATCTCATTTTCCTTTTATGAAAATGCAGCCCTCAATTCGGGTGTGAATGCGTGTACGAAAGGGAGAATTGGACCATGAAGAATATTGAATCTGTCGATCTTGACTCTATTTCACATATTCTGGCAATCGAATGTTGTTTGAGGATTTTTGCCTCCAGCTGGTGCCTACGGCTTTGGGTCTTCATGGGTGGATGAGAAGGCTCTGACTAATCGTTCCTCTCTGCTTTTCCATCTGCGAAGCTCAAACGTACGCCCCAAGCGATACCTCCGAGTCCGATCCTCTATCGCGTATCACACATCCGAGCGATTTCTACTCATATTCCATCCACATTGCGATTTCTCCTACTGGCCGGCCCGGACCGCTCTGTCAGTCTCACTTCCTGTAGTCCAAATAAAAACACCGATTCCATCACCCCTCCCAACAATCTCATACCCGCCGTGCGAGTGCCCGATCACACATACTTCCAGAATTCTCACCGCTGCGTCCCAAACCTTCTCAAAGGTCGATATGTCCCGCTCTGGGTAAGGGGCAGGCGGTCTTCCAGGAAGGTGCTGGGACGACGGGAAGTCCGTAAGCATAACAACCGCTACTGTGCAAGTGCCGATTGTATAGCGACGTGGAGTACGCGCCGTGTAAGGGAAACGAGAACGGGGAGGTGTATCGGCGGCCACGAATTGGAAGTAGCGGTCAATATACTGACCGTAGTCCGTAAGGTAAAGACGATCAACGGCGTCTCCGCAGTCGTTTAGAGTACTGTGGTCGGGTGAGATCCAAGAATCCTGGGCTACGCACTGGATGCGACGAGGATTTGCTTGATCAACAGAGGAATTCCAAGCAAAGGTCGAGGGTCGAGTAAGGGGGGATGCTGGGGTGCTGGAAACGGAAGGGGAAAGGAAGACAAACAGAACCAGGAGTGAAAGGCAACAGATGCGTTGGCATTGATTCGGCATCATTTATGCCAGACCCGAGTTTGGATATCCTGAAGGTAAATCGAAGAGCAGGGTTAGATAAACAAGTAATAAAAAGCGCAAGGTGAAAATGTCGAAAAAGGTCGCTTGATCGTCGGCTACAAAGGTTTCGGGACCTGGAAACAACCGCACGTACGGGCTTCGACCGGCATTATTGCGGGTCCAAATATAGATTTTGAAGAGCGCCAGATACTTTTGCGAAGGTTACAAGGACCAACAAAGGCGGATTTGTTCGGGCGTTGTTCTAGCGCTTGCCGGGAGAGTCGAATCTGTTTATATATCTGTTTAGTGAGTCTAGTCGGTTCAGAATCTCAATCATGAGTCGTTGGGTTCTCTTTTTAAGCTGAGGGTTTTCTTGGCAGGTGATCTTTGATGCGAAAGTCGCTCTAACAATGCAGCTCGGTCGGCCTTTGGACTTTAAGTCGCCCTCCTTTACAGTCTTTGGACCCTAGATAGCCTAGGTCATTCGGGAATGTGAAGAGCACGGGACACCGAAGACCGTTTTTCAAATATTGAGCGTAGGAGGTCTTTTGAAGCCACCTCGCAAATACAGTTTTGCCCCTATGACATGACTACTTTATAAAATATCTTGTTATAAGCGAAGTAAAAGAGAATGGTTACAGCGTTCAAGATGGGATTTTGCTGACGGGGGTGATAGGTTTGAATATAGGACGGCGGTGGGAGGTGGTTAGGGGGGGGTTTCGAGGTAGGGATGAATGGAAGGAAAGGGCGTAGATAGTCTGGCAGGATGGATGGATTATACGAGTACTGTGTAGAAACGATATGTGACGATGTACTGAATAATGGAACATTCTGCTCCCGCTTAGGCGAGAACATGTATGTAATTTTCCGCCATTATAAATGAAAAGAAATAGCGACATGCAGCAAGATAGGACCATTGGGTTACTAACGAGAATGAACGTGGATATGGACAACTGCCACGGAAGTAATGGACATCGCAGCTCGGGGACAAGGGTTTCGAGGAGAAAATAGGGTACCGAGGCCGCATGCAGGATCTCGCCAGCGCTCGTGGTTATGCGGAAGGCATGCTATCGGTTGACTTCTTTACGGGTAAGTGTTTTCCTTTGCAACCGGTCTGCAAGGGGGAGGCGAAAGTCACGGGGCGACCATAAAAGATGGTCGGTTCGATTGCCAGGACAAGTGACAGACTTGAGTCGAGAATGACTCAGTGCACAGGCTTCGTTTTTTTGGTTCTTGTTGATTGTACATGTTTTACAATCTAGTCCGAGCGGATGGCTGTAGTTTTTGAGAACAACAAGGCCCGTTGACCGTTTGAATATCTCTGTAGAGACAGCTTGTTGTTTACTGATTTTCGACACCCCACGGACTTGGGGAACCGGTGGACCCTTCGGCCTCATGACGTAGGTAAAGCCGAGATGACAAACGCAGAGAGCGCGCGGATCTGGCTGATTTCTGACACCATCAAACAATCATATTTAGCGTAGATGTTGTATACGCGGCGTATATCTCCCTTCTCAACCTTCAATTCGCCATCCAGACATTTCAGCAATTGCAAACCCAAAATGGCAATCACGCACGTTGTGTTGTTCAAGGTGCACAACATGCCCTGATATTGCCCTGCCTTCTGATATTGACTTGGTCGTCTTGCAGTTTAAAAAGGATCCGGAACAGTCCAGCGTCAAAGAGGTATTGGAGGGGCCGGTTGCTGGTTGTCCTTTTCTAAGCCTAACGGACTGCAGGCCTGCGCCCGCTTTCTCGCGCTCAAGTCCGAATGCATCCACCCTGACAGCCAGCACTCCTACATCAAATCCGTTTCTGGGGGTAGGAACAACAGTCCTGAGATGAACGTAAGAGTTTTCCTGGGTTATCAATTGAATATAGATTAGCTGAGGCGTTCTGCAGGACTACTCGCACGGATTCGTGGTGGAGTTCGAGAACGAGAAGGATCGAGACTATTATGTACATAAGGACCCGGCGCATATGGCGTTCAAGAAGAGCTTGGCGGGATTGGTGGAGAAACCGGCAGTTGTGGATTTTGAGGGAGGGGTCTATTGAAAGAAGGTGGTGAGGAGGCGGTGGTCGTGGATGTGGGTTGATGTGTAATGGATCTATATGGGACCAAGATTTATCATCGCTCATGAGCCGCCCAAATAGGCTAACGCCGTTTCAATGCCGCTGGAATCGCTGGGATTTGATGCTGGTAGAAAATGTTGGATCGCTAGACCATGAACGACTCGCCACAGCCGCATTGTTCCTCTGAAAAGGAGGGTCAGCATATCAGGTCTGCTACAGAAAAGAGGAAAGGGGACTGACTTATGTTGGGGTTCCGAAACACAAATCGTTGATTCAATTTGTCTTCTACCCAATCCATCTCACTGCCGATGATGCTGAACAAAGCCTTGCTATCGATCAGAACCTTCACTCCATCTTGTTCTACCGCCTCATCGAAAGCGCCTGCTTTATCCACATACTCGAGGTGATATGCCAACCCGGAACAACCTCGGTTTTTGACACCAACCCGGATAAGCTTCGGTTCTGGCAATGCAAGAAGACTTCGAATTTGGCTTGTAGCTGACGGTGTCAAGGACATAGCAGCTTTGCGAGCTCTTAGCTTTGGCCGTTGGGATTTTGTCGGAGGGTTGGCTTGAGTGATAGGTTTTGTCTTTTGTGCTTCAGCCTCGGTCACGCTAACGCTTTGTTTTTCAATCAGTCTTGTAGTTTTTGGAGGTGAATGCTCGCCGCTTAATCGAGGCGGTCTTTTGTCGTTGATTTCTGGTACAGTTCCTGCTATCGAGCTATCTGGAATACCCGTATTTCGAGGAGGTGGCGGAACTGGTTCGAGCGAGTGCGGTCGATAGGCGGTGTGAGTTTGGAGCCCTCGCCTAGAAGATAGCCGTAGAGCACTGTGGAAGTCATAATCTCGAGGTGTGTGAGAGCATGAGCGTGCAGCGGTGGAGGCGGCTTGTGATGCAACTTTGAAGATGATGTGCGATGGGGCCAAAGAGAGGGCACAACGCGATAGAGACATTCTGGAAAAGAACGGTCAACGCAGTTTTAGGATGTTCAAGTAACTCGATGATTCAAATTGCTGGTTAAGCAGTCCTGACTATGTCGATATAGCCGTATGTTCTTGAAGAAAACAAATGCATCGCATTGTTCAGCATGACATCGGAATTCATTGACACGGAAGCTGACTGATAAATCTGTGACCAATCAAGGACAAGATGATTACTCACGGCAACTCCCACGTCTCAAGTCCCGTGACCTCAGCTTGATCGCTTAAGATGTCTACATGTAAAACCATGACTTGCGAAGGCTACCCCAGTTATAGAAGCAGCCACCTGCACTGACCTGAGCGTCAACCAAACCTTCATTAAGGTTAAACTGAGCCCTCTGCATCACCGAGCATGTCCGTAAGCCGTATTCCATCCGACTTGCTTGTGACCACCCATGATTGGATTCAACTATCAACTATCATGCCTTCGCCTGTACTGGCATGCTCATATGTTAAGCTAAGATAAAGTTTGGTGATACAGCTGTAGCTAGATCTATTCATGCGCTCGTCTGTGCCTCGAAGGCTGTGGATTTCCCCACATTCTCCTATCCTCTCGCATGTATCTCTCACTTTACTTGAATCGCCCACAGAAGGATTCCATTCATAGAAGGCATAGAACAGTTTCTATCAGAAAGCAGCGAATGAGCCTGTGCGTGCTTTGATTTCCATCATGCATTCATCTTACTTCATTCAGGCGCTTGCGGCTATTGTGGGGACTGGATGGGCTGATTCTGTCAGTCAAGAGGCATGTTAATACGAGGCAGTTTCTCTGTAACTGAATGCTGATGAGTTCCACTCTTTATAGCCTCTTCTTTCGTCCGAAACCATCAGATGTGATTGCAAAGGTGCAAATAATACCGGCAAATCTGGGAACAATTATATCTGCAATGATCCTCGCCTTGGGCCTAAAATCCTTCCCCGGCGGTTCCCCCTCCTGAGTTTTGTCTCAAATTATGACCGTTTTGGAGGAGAAACCCCTGGAGCTTTTCTAGCAGAATGGACTGTAGACGGCTACTACAAGTACCCACCCCGCAACGGCTTTCAGCTCAATACCGATGGTGCTCCCATCTTGGGCAACTTGACGCTTCTGGCTGGGACGAGAGTCGACCGTTTCGGAAGCGAATATGGTGTGTAGCACCCTTAACTTGAACCAATTGAGATTTCTAGAAATTAGACTTTGACTAAAGGCTGACCTTTACTGGAGGTACCTATGTCAGCGCCGCAGACGCCCCATACTCTCAGCGAGCCCTGCCGCCATCCAATCTTGACACGAATCCTGATGCACCCGATTATCCTTATAACTATCACGTATACAAGGTAGCGAAGCCGCTTGAGGTTCTTGGCGGGCCGATCGCGCCATGGTTCGGTCAGCCAGGTCTAGGAGCTCAATTTTATACTGGATATACCGGTAATATCCTGTCTTTGCTGTCTCAGGGCTATCTGGAGAGAGTGAACAAGACGAAGATTGAGCCAGGGCCCGGGAGGGGGAATGTGTGCGGCTGATGGTCCGAGTGGCTATCATGCGGCTACCAACCCTGAAAGGAATGTAATGGCATAAGCCGAAACGTCAACGATAGGAAAGCAGTATTCTAGTAGACCCATCAGGCGGGTGTCGGCTCTTTGCTTTGTCACGCTCTGCTTGAGGGTTGAAGGGCTTTGGGGCGTAGGTAAATTAGGAAAGATGAATTTCTAGACTGACAAGTGGCTAAGGTATCAACAATATTCCATTATTGGGCTTCGAAGTTCTCTAGAACCTAGGTGCCTTACCTACCACTTGGAGTGGGGTCCGCTCACCGTGGGTTGATATCTCTAAGCAAACATAACAGGCTAAGCCTTATTTCTGGCGTACAAGTACGTCAATTAGCGCCATCTGATATGATAAGCAACCGCTGTTCGGAGCTTACGCGGACTTCAAAAAGTTGATGGCCGAGGGGGCGGTGACAATCCCACTGGCTGAGTGATGCACGATGGAAGTGTTGAGCCTCGAGTGTTGGAGGCTTGTCCCAAGGCTTCAACGTATCCGTCATTATCTGCCTGATCAGTAGACACATCTCAGGTTCCGTTCTCACAATCAAGATTGACCTGACGCAAGTGTACCTGCGCGAGCATCCCACAGAATGCCAAAATTCTCCTCCGTCTTCCAACTTGGCAAGTCCTTCCTCAAACCCAATGCTCAGCATGAGAATGGCATCACAAAAGCCCCCGAAGCACTTTTATTCCCCAAAGTTGACCCTACCGTTGACGGCGAGGACTGCGACCACGACTGCGAGAGCTGCGAGATCCAATATCCTTCAAAATGGAAGATAGATGAAGATACGGAGCTTTACGGGCATGTCAACGGGTGGGCAACACACATGCTTGTCGCCACAGGAAAGGCAGACTGGGTTAGAGATGTTGCAGATGAGAAAGGAAGTGTCATGGAAGCGGTGAGGGATTGCAAGATTGAGCCCACCAATGGCGTACGTCTCCCCAATACATCTTTGAGGAGAAGAAGGAAGCTAACTACAAGGCTCAGAAACTCATGCTCTCCGCCTCCAACATGGCCCTCCCCTCCCCAGTTTCCTCCTATCCCGACCCATCTACCAGACCCACGACGATACTCCTTCTCCCCTCCTTCACCCTGATCGACGACGTCACCCCCACCTCCGTACCCCAACTCATAACGCACCACATCTCCTCCGCTCCCACTACAACTACCCAACTCCTCCCTCCCACATTCCCATCCCCAGATCCCTCGTCTCCGCGCTCCTCGGCCCCTTCGCCATCCCCATCTCTCACACCTCCTTTACCTGAAGCATTGCAGTTCACATCGCGTCCTTGTCCACATAAAGCACTCATCCTTCTCTGCTCCCAACGCACCCGCGACGCCCGCTGCGGGCAATCAGCTCCGCTCCTGCGCCGCGAATTCGAGCGCCACCTGCGCCCTTTGGGCCTTTACCGCGACATACATGACGAGCGTCCTGGCGGCGTCGGGATCTACTTCATCAGCCACGTTGGTGGACACAAATTTGCCGCTAACGTGATGGTTTATCGGAGAGCGGGGGCTTTCGAAAGTGTTTCAAATGGGGGGAGTGTTGACGGCGAGCGGACAAATATGGAGAAGTTGAACGGTGAGAAGAAGAAAGATGGCAAGAATCAGGGAGCAATGGGCGAGGCCAGCCAAGGAATTTGGCTCGCGAGAGTTAGACCAGAGGATTGTGAGGGGATTGTGAAGTTTACGGTCCTGAAAGGGAAGGTTGTAAAGCCGGAGCGGCAGTTGAGGGGCGGGTTCGATAGGGAGAGGGGCCTTGTCAGTTGGTGATAGTGTTCCTAGTATCCTTCAGCATTCATAGACTTCATAGACAATAGAAATTACATGAATTCGATCTACAATGCTCGTTATAGCTGGGTATTTATATACGCCTTTGTGGATATCCAACCATGCCAATCCCAAACTCACCGGCCCAACCAGAACACCATCGCTAAGAACGCGTCAAACAGGAAACTTGCCCATATTCAAAATGCTTCCTCTGAGCCAGTGACAATCGTATATGGCAGGTCCAGCGGGCTCCTCGCTTCGGCCAACCTAATCACACTACCACCGGATCTCTGCGAAGCTTGCGACGCATTAGATTCACGAGACCTGACCGACTTTAGAGAAGCCAATGATGGCGTACGTATACTCCGATGCCCGCTCACAGACGCTCCGGAGGAAATATTTCGTCCCGCGCCACGTGGATACGAGGGCGCGGTGCGCGCAGTTTCTGGGCTACCGCTGCGGGATCCGCCGCTGGAGATGGGGGCGTTGACGTAAGCG